>Ga0209591_10001182_pt1 | contig 32948 bp, 35 predicted proteins | sample MAT01_FD_187207 | JGI IMG/M metagenome (GOLD analysis project Ga0209591, IMG submission 187207) | Freshwater microbial communities from Lake Fryxell liftoff mats and glacier meltwater in Antarctica - MAT-01 (SPAdes) (version 2) | ecosystem: Environmental > Aquatic > Freshwater > Ice > Liftoff... | reverse complement strand
GCATCATCTCCCAGAGCGTTTTGCGTTGTTAACAATTATCGTATTTGGCGAGTCCTTTCTCAAAATAATTAGCGGTTTGGCAGGCGAACAGATCGGGCTAGTCAATTTGATTGTCAATTTCCCTAGTTTGATTATTGCCGGAGCGTTGTGGTGGCTTTATTTTGATAATGTTGCCGAATCGTTTGTGCGCTGGGGTAGTTGGAACGTTCAGGTGTGGTTATATACCCACCTTCCTTTCCAAGCGTCCGTCGCAGCATTAGGCGTGGGTATGTATAAGATCATCACACTTGACCCTGCTAAGCCACTCCCCGATAACTATCGCTGGCTGATTTGTATCGCTACAGCGCTCGCCTTAATAGCTTTAGGTGTCATCGAATTAACGACCAAAGAACGTATAGGTGAACGTAAAGGAACTTTCGACTTTGCCATACGTGTTGCGGGGGCAATCCTTATTCTTAGTTTGGGCGTAGTAGGCAGCTCGCTGGATGAAATTATTATCATGCTGTTCATCGCGCTTATATGTGCAGGACAGGTGGTTCTTGACCTCTATCGACGGCTGTTGTATGCCGATCCCCAAATGAGCGGCTCAGATGAGATTGAATTAGCCAGTTCGGATTAAACTACAGATGATGAGCCAGATAGTGGAGAGAAGCCCATGACGACAATGGAATTCCAAATCCAAAAAGAAGTCCGCGAAATCGTCTTCCTTTTGATGAAAAGACCCATCACTGAGGAAATTGCCATGCGTGTTGAGGAAATCGAAGGCTTCGAGCATCTCGACATTGTAGATGGTGAGTGGGTGGGCTTTGATGATGATGAAGATATGAGTGGCGAGGAACATGGTAGAATCGAATTTAAGTTTCTGTTACGAATTGGTAACTTGGTTGAACAGCATAAACTAGGAATGCTTTATCCAGGAGATACAACATTTGTCCTAGATGGTCTACCAGCTAAGATTGGGTTAAAACGCCGCCCTGATATTGCTTTCGTAGCGACTGAGAACATAAAAAAGGCCAAAGGTTATTACTATGGCGCACCTGACTTGGCAATTGAAATCATTTCTCCATCCGAGCGACCCGGCGAAATCCGAAAAAAACTCCGCCAATATGTAGACTATGGTGTTAAACAAGTCTGGCAAGTCTATCCTGATAACCAAGAAATTATCGTGCATTTTCCTGATAATACCTCAAAAACTTATCGAGTAGGCGACACAATTTCCGGCGGTGATCTGCTGCCCGATTTTTCGCTGGATGTCGCAGTAGTGTTTGACATTGATTAATCAATGCTATGATTGAAATTCACGGCAAATACTACAGCTATTCACTTAAATTTCAAGCTACGGCTGCACGGCGAGATGTGACAATGGCAGAAGTTGAGTTGACTGTTCAAGACCCAGACGGGCGTGTGGAAAGTGAACATGACTCACTCAATCGCTTTTTATACCACAAACTCACTGATGAGCGTTGGATTACAGTCGTGGTTGACGAAGCCGAAAAAATGTTAATTACCGTTTGGGCAAATGAAGTCGAATGATAAATGGGTGAAGCTATGCGAATCGAATACGATCAAAAATCCGACACACTTTATATCAACTTCAACGATAAAAAGGTCAAGAAAACGCAGTCGGTGAATAATCTCGTGCTGGTTGACCTCGATGAAGAAGGTCACCCTGTACATATTGAAATTCTCTCAGCATCGCATTACGGCGACGTGTCTGAACTGACATATAAAATACTTAGCGAAGCTCGCGCAAGTGAGGCCAAATGAATAATGAGTTTCTAAACGCAATTTCTTACAATCAGAATCAAAGACCCGTATCAGTGGAATTCAGCGATGATTTACTGCCCGGTTTCTCGCTTGATCTCGCGGCGGTATTTGATGAGTGAGATTGTGGACGGCTTAAATGAAGCTGAAGAATTTGTTTATAAAATATGCAAAAAATCCTTCCTTTCGTTGTGGAGTTATGCTAATCCTCATGGAAAGAACAATAATGAACTTTGTGATATTCTTGTAGTTTGTGAGCCAGATATTATTATTCTCAGTGTTAAAAACATTAAATTATCTGACGGCGATGATTTTAAAGTCAGTGCCGCTAGATGGCTGAAAAAGGCAGTTGATGAGTCAGTAGATCAAATTTATGGTGCTGAGAAATGGATTAATAATGCTTCTAATGTGGTTCGGAAGGATGGGACGTTAGGGGTGCAATTTCCTTCTAAATCGGGGAGAAACATACATAGAATTGCAGTAGCTTTAGGAAGTGAGGGAAAAATACCACTGTCATCAAAAGATTTTGGCAAAGGCTTTACCCATATCTTTGATGAATTATCTTTCAAAATTGTGATGAATGAATTGAATACTATAACAGATTTCGTCACTTATTTGATGGCTAAAGAAAAGCTATGGGCTTCGAAAGATGGAGTGATTGTAGAAGGTGGAGAAGAAAACTTATTAGCATTTTATCTTTTTAATAATCGCACTTTTCCAGATGAAGGTGGTCTATTTATTATGGATAACACTTTATGGGAAGGCTTTATTAAGGAGCCGCAACTTAAAGCAAAAAAAATAGCCGATGAAGATAGTTATGTTTGGGATAATTTGATTGAAATATTCTGCCAAGATACTTTACAAGGTAGTCTTGAATTCGATGCTCCCCTTACAGAGAGTGAATTGTCGGTTCGAGTTTTGTCTCGTGAAGATAGATTTACAAGAAGAGTTTTGGGACGAGAGTTTCTAAAATTTGTGCAACAAACTAAATCACGATCTACAGTAGTCCCATCGCCATCTGGTGTTATGTATGTTTATCTTTTAGCAGGACGCGAGGAAGACAGAAAATATCGAGTTGCAGAGATGGCTGGACGATGTTTTGTAGTTCGCGGATTATTCCCTAAAAGTAAAACAGTAATCGGAATTTGCACTGAAAAATACCAGAAAGGTGGTGGGTTTTCTCTTGACTTATTCTATTTCCACAAAGATTTGTGGACACTTGAAGATATGACACAAGTAAACTTTCTTCAGAGTGAATTTGGTTATTTCAAGAATTCTGTTACGAGATTTTTGCACGAAGACGAGTATCCTGAGTAAAGCTGATATTTAAACAAAACCTATAGGTTGACATGCCCAAACGTACAGACATCAACACGATTATAGTTATTGGCTCTGGTCCGATTATTATCGGGCAGGCTAGTGAATTTGTTTACTTTATGCCAGATAGGTAAGTTAGGTAAAACCATGAACAAAGAATCTCGTTCTATTCAAGTCAACATGTCGCTTGATGAGTTCAAAAGCATGATTCGTGAGAGTGTGCGCGAAGTGTTTTTGGAGTTAGTGGGCGAGGATACAAGTTCTGAGCCTAATTTTACTGTTGCGATTGCGGATCGCCTGCGAAACTACCAGCGCGAAAAACCTGTCGGCATTCCGGTAGATGATGTAGTGAAAGAATTAGGTTTGGATGCCTGATCTTGGATCATAATGGACACATTTTGATTGTCGCGGTGGTAGGTCATCGCCGCGAAATATACGACGAGTAAACTATGCCTAAACGTACAGACATCCACACAATTATGGTGATTGGCTCCGGCCCCATTATTATCGGGCAGGCCAGTGAATTTGATTATTCCGGGGTACAAGCCTGCAAAGCGCTGCGGACGCAGGGCTATCGGGTGGTGCTGGTGAATTCTAACCCGGCAACCATTATGACCGATCCCGAATTTGCCGACGCGACTTACGTTGAACCGCTTACGCCCGAAATTTGTGAGCGCATCATTGAGGCTGAGCGTCCTGATGCGCTGCTGCCTACCGTCGGTGGACAGACGGCGCTCAATCTGGCACTGGCGTTACAAGCACGGGGAACGCTGGAAAAATACGGCGTGGAACTGATCGGCGCGAGTATGACCAGTATCCAACTGGCAGAAGATCGCCAATTATTTAAAGACGCGATGCACGAAATCGGCCTGAAATGTCCGCCGAGTGAAGTTGTTGGCACGGTTGAAGATGCGGTTCGGGCAGCAGGAAAAATCGGTTATCCGGTATTGGTGCGTCCGTCGTATACGCTTGGTGGCAGCGGTGGTGGTGTGGCGTATGACGAGAAAGGCCTGCGTGAGATTGCGCGTAACGGCATCAAACAAAGCCCGATTGGGCAGGTTTTGATTGATATGTCGCTGCTCGGTTGGAAGGAATATGAGCTTGAAATTATGCGCGATGGCAACGGTAATTTTGTCGTCGTCTGCGCGATTGAAAATCTTGATCCGATGGGCGTGCATACCGGCGACAGCATTACCGTCGCGCCAGCGCAAACCCTGACCGATAAGGAACTCCAACGCCTGCGCGATATGGCAAAAGTGATTTTTGATCGTGTAGGGTTGGCGACGGGCGGCGCGAATGTACAGTATGCCATCAGCCCGGACGACGGCGAGGTCTATATCATCGAGATGAATCCGCGTGTATCGCGCTCGTCCGCGCTGGCGAGCAAAGCGACAGGCTTTCCGATTGCCAAGATCGCGGCGTTAGTAGCGGTAGGGTATTCGCTCGATGAAATCCCTAATGACATTACCCGCGTTACACCTGCCAGCTTTGAGCCATCGCTGGATTATGTCGTCGTCAAAATTCCGCGTTGGGACTTTGAGAAATTCGCTGGCGTGGATAATGTGCTGGGGCCACAGATGAAGGCGATTGGCGAAGTGATGGCGATTGGTCGAACCTTCCCAGAAGCGTTGCAAAAAGCGGTACGCTCGCTCGATATTGGTATCGTCGGCTTTGGCAGCAAACTCGACAATGTGCATCCCACCGCGCTCAAAGTCCCTACCGCACAACGCTTATTTCAGGTGGCGGCGGCGTTGCATAATGGTATATCCATAGAACAAGTCGTACAGGAAACACGTTTTGACCCTTGGTTTGTCGTGCAAATGGCGGAATTGATGCACATTCACGACGACTTATTGACTATCGTAGGGGCGCAGCATGCTGCGCCCCTACAGACACTTGATAAAGCGGTTTTCCTCAAACTCAAGCGCTCCGGGTTCAGTGATGCCTATATCGCACAGTTGATCGGTGTGAACGAACTGGATGTCAGGACGCGACGTAAAGCACTCGGTGTGATTGCTAATTATTATCGTGTCGATACCTGTGCGGCAGAATTTGAAGCGCATACGCCCTATCTTTATTCGACTTACGAAGAAGAAGGCGAATCTTTCCCCACGACACGCAAAAAAGTCATGATTCTTGGCGGAGGACCTAATCGCATTGGGCAAGGGATCGAGTTTGATTACTGCTGCGTTCATGCCTGTTTCGCACTGAAAAAACTCGGTTATGAAACGATTATCGTCAATTGCAACCCGGAAACGGTCAGCACCGATTACGATACGGCAGATCGCCTGTATTTTGAGCCGCTGACCGCCGAAGATGTACTCAACATCATCGATGTTGAAAAGCCTGATGGCGTGTTGGTGCAGTTTGGCGGACAAACGCCGCTGAATATTGCGCTTACCTTAGCGGAAGCGGGTGCGCCCATCTGGGGAACTTCAGTTGAGACGATTGATCTGGCGGAAGATCGAGAGCGTTTTAATGCCTTAATGGGGCAGTTGGATATTCCGCAGCCTCCCGGCGCAACCGCGCTTACGGGGGAAGAAGCATTGGCTGCCGCGGAGAAGGTGGGGTATCCCGTATTAGTGCGACCAAGCTATGTTTTAGGTGGGCGCGGGATGGCGATTGTGTTTGATGATGCGATGTTGACATCTTGGCTAGAAAAACACATTCATTGGAACGGACATCCAGTATTGATTGACCGCTTTCTCGATGATGCCTTTGAGGTCGATGTGGATGCGTTATGCGATGGCGAATATGTCACTGTTGGCGGCATTATGCAGCACATCGAAGAAGCGGGTGTTCACAGCGGCGACTCAGCGTGTGTACTGCCGCCATATAAGATCAGTTCGTATCATCTGGAAATCATCCATGAGTACACGCAGCGCATCGGCAAGGCGCTCGGTGTGAAAGGGCTGTTCAATATTCAGTTCGCTATCAAAGATGAAGTCGTTTATGTGCTGGAAGTGAATCCCCGCGCCAGCCGGACGGTGCCATTCGTCAGCAAGGCGACAAATATACCTTTAGCCAGTTACGCCGCACAAATTGCTACAGGCAAGACATTGGCTGATCTCGATTTTCTGACGATGCCCCATGTCGATGGCTTTTTCGTGAAAGAAGCAGTACTGCCGTTCCAGAAATTCCCCGGTGTGGATGCGCGATTGGGGCCAGAAATGCGCTCGACAGGTGAGGTGATGGGTCATGCTTCGACCTTCGGACATGCCTTTATCAAAGCACAGATGGCGACCAATGTATCACTGCCGCAGTCCGGGACGGTTTGCATCAGCGTGAACGATTTTGATAAGGGCGCAGTCGCTAAAATTGCGCGTGATCTGCACAACATGGGCTTTAAGTTGGTCGCTACCTCTGGCACAGCGCGTTGGTTAGAAATGGTGGGATTGCCTGTTGCACTTGTGAACAAAATTGCGGAAGGATCGCCCCATATCATTGATGCGATGCAAGCTGATGAAATTGACCTGATTATCAATACGCCGCTCGGTGGGCAAGCACATGATGATGGCGGCCTGATTCGCGGCACGGCGCATGTCTTAGGCATCCCGATTGTGACGACAATGAGCGCGGCAATGGCGACGGTGCAGGGCATTCGTGCGCTGCGTGAGAAGCCGCTTAAAGTCCGCAGCTTGCAGGCACATCACCATACGAAATCGGATTGACTAGGTTTTTGTAGGAAATTTTAGAATGGAAAATCTAAGAGAGATGGTTCACAGTATAGTCTCAAGTTATGCTGCCGAACCATTGAACGGTAAAAGTTATCTTACAATGAATGACACTGAAGATGTTTTTGCGGTTATTACTGTTGCAAAAGATCAGAAAAAGCATATCGCCGATGCAGGCTTAATCGTCCGGCTTGAGGGTGATTTCGTCATCGTGGAGCAAGACCTGAACAGCAAAATCGTGCTTGAGGCACTGCTGCAAGCTGGCATCCCCCGCGAAAAGATTGTCCTCACTTATGCGGGCGAATCCCTCGAACAAGCGACGACACTCGCATGAATGTAACAGGTCGTCGCCTGTAATTATTTAATCGTCATCAAAATCATCGTCTAACCAGCCGACAGGATTGCCTTCTCGATAGCCGATTTTATACATTGCTTTTAGTTTAGGACTTTCGCTCACGCATTTACCCCACCCCTAAATCCCCTCCCCATTGCATGGAGAGGGGACTTCAAGATGCGTTTTTCTCCCCCTCTCCAAGTATTGGAGAGGGGGCCGGGGGGTGAGGTAAGCGAAAGTCCTGTAGTTGTTCTTCGTTAAGATAAGTTCCGCGATACAATTTTCGGATTGCTGCTTCAACCTCAAGACGATCTTTGCTGCTTTCTGGCAAACGATGGGCAATTTTTTGTAACATACCTATCGCGTCGTAAATATCTTGTCTACCGCTCGTCATGGGGTTCACTGTCTGCATCCTCCATAATTTGATAAAGCCATTCTTCAGACTGCTGATCTTTGACTAGTTCACGATGGGAGTAGTAGGCGGTTGCATCCATAATGGATTTGCCTACATAATCTGCGACAAGTTTGGCTTCAAGTTCGGTTAGGCCAGGTTTGATAAGTTCGGCAGCAATCCCAGTCGCATAGTTGTGCAGTTTTTCCTCTGGAATAACATGAAGTTCTTTCAAAGGGTGAGGATTTTCGGCGTAAGTCCTTGATATTTGTGAAAGGGAGAGCGATGGGCGCTGCGCTTTGCGTTCAGATAGCAAAACCCCAATGATAAGTCCAAGCAATACAAATAGAAGTGAATTTTTCACAGAATGCTTTTCTACTTATTGTTAACCAATTGGGCAAGGAGTTTACTTACAGCGATTAAATAATCATCTGTACTAATTGAGGGATTGAACTTTACTTTCCGCTCCGCCTCAAAATATGCGTCCTTTAAATCTTGTGTCGCTAGATCAAGCAGTTGATGCTCTTTTTCACTCCACCATTTTTCACCATTATTGTTGATTCGGCACATCTCTGGGAAAGTATCCGCTCTTTTTGTTTGCAGTGCTTCACGAGTGGTGTCAATCAGATGTTTTTCTACTAAACGATATTTTGTTTTGTTTACAGCATCGCGGCTGGTAAATATTATATCAAGGGCTTGCTTGAAGTCAGATTTTGCAGAACTTATCATGTCCCAAAGTTGGTCGGCATAAATTTTTTCTTTTCTTTGGAGAAATGTTAAGAAGAGAAATTCCTGTAATTCATATCTAAAACTTAGTCTTTGACTTGGCATATTTAAACTCAGTACTGTTCTGACTTTGAATTAGGATAACCTTTACTTTGTTTGGGGTCAAGTAATTTATTGGTCTAAGTTCCACACCCGTGCTGTGCCGTCCCATGACCACGACAGGATGCGCGAATTATCCGCATTCCAGATCGCGCCGTTGACCAAGTTATCATGATTGAATTGAGCCATTAGATCGCCCGTCGTGCTGTCCCACAGCCAAACATTGTTGAATGAAGTCGAGAGGATTTGCGACTCGTCATTGCTCCACATCGCGCTTGTGACCCAATCTTCATGCTGCAAGCGCAAAAGTTCTTCGCCTGTGTCGGTATTCCACAGCCGTACAGTATCATCCCCTGACCATGAAACAATCCGCGATCCATCTATATTCCACTTTGCGCCATCAACAAACGTATTGTGATCGAGTGTGCGAATCACCAATCCACTATTTGTATCCCATAACTGCACACCGCCACCTGCGCCCCATGAGAGAATACGTGAGTCATCTGTGTTCCAAATTGCGCCGAGCGTCATCCCGCCGAAATCAAAGACAACCGTTTGTATTTCCTCTGCGCTCGTATCTGTAAGTGACCAAATATGTCCGCGTCCGGTTTCGTCAACCGTGTAAATTTTACTTTCGTCGGCGCTCCAATTCGCTTCTTCAACAGGCGAGTCATGCTGAAGGGTGATGACGGTATCCGGCAGAATCCAGACATGGGCGGTTTGATCGTCAGACCATGATAAAACGGCACTTTCGTCGGCGTTCCATTCAGCACCATGCACATTGGCGTTATGCGAAGTAGTCATGAGGGATTCACTCGTCGCTGCGTCCCAGATGGTGACTTGCCCAATTTCGTCCCAAGTCAAAATTTGTGAGCTATCCGCGCCCCAACTCGCGCCGCGCACGGGACTATCGTGTTGGAAAAGGGCAGTTTGTTCGCCTGTCGCCGCGTCCCAGATACGGGCCGTGCTATCTTCGGAGGCTGTGAGAATTTGAGTTTCATCGCTATTCCAGACTGCACTCGTTACAACACCCTCATGTCTTAGTGTGAGAAGCGCATCAGAGGATTGGGCATAAAGCGTGGAGGTCATCAATAAAAATAGGACTGCTAACGCCAAAAGTGATTTTTTGAACATTTAATGCGCTTTCCATAAACCACAAACAAAATCAGAGGCGAAATTTTTCTCGCCCCTGTTACTTTACGTCGGAAATCTAACGATTGGATTACCGCGCAGCGACAGCCATTATTTTCTCGCGGTTGCGCGTCACTTCTTCCGCTGCGGTTTTGACCTTGGGATCGCTGCTTTGGAGCGCATCCTGGAGGATGAAATTGGCGACTTCGCGGTTTTCCAGATCAGCGCCAGCGACATCCGACATTAAACTGGTGGCGATGCGGACAATTTCTGATTTTACGTCGCTGTTTTGTTCAAGATTATAAGAGCGCTTGAGGATGCCAGGTGTACGTTTATGGCGCATCCATGCCAAAGGCCAGATGACCGCTTGGCGCACCGCAGGCATTTCATCGAGCGTCGCAGTTTCTAGCGCGTCGATCATCATGTCGGCGGCTTGGCTTTTGCCGACTTCGATTTTGAGGTAATTCGTCGCATGGAAGAAGCCGCGTAAGACTTGCTGGAGCGTTACGCCGCTGGTGCGTCCGATAATGCCGGAGAGTTCTTGCAGCCATTTTTCGCCCGCGAGTTCCAGTAAACTGAGTGTGGCGGCATATTTGACATCCGGTTCAGGATCATTCATCGCATTACGGACGACGGGCATTGCTTCCGGTGTATCGTTTTGCCCCAGCGCCTCAAGCGCCTTAATCCGTACATCTGCGTCTTTGGCTTTTAAGACCGCTTCTAAAACGGGGACAGCCGCCGAATCCTGACAATCGCGCAAACCCCATGCGGCGGCTTCGCGCACATTATCATCTTCGTTTTGCAGGACATCGACCATCAGCTTATAGGCATTCAGTTCGCGCAGATCGCAGAGGGCATAAATCGCCGACTCGCGCACACGATAATCGGTATCCTTAAGCGCTTGCTTAATCAGCGGTTCTGCCGCGAACCAAGAAAAACCATAGAGATGGCGCGTAACGCTGGCACGGGCAGGCACATCATCGCTGTTCAGCACATCCTGAATAATCAGCCGTGCATCCCGATCAGCCCGGCGAGAAAGCATCTTCGCCGCGTTAAAACGCACAAAGAATTCTTCATTGTGGACGGCGACTGCCAAGGCATCCAAAGAGACAGCTTCTGGCGGCAGCAGATTGAGCATCGTGGCGAAGCGGCGCAGTGAAAGGCGGTGTTCGCCTTTTTTGGCATAGCCAACGGAAAGGCGCGGCTCACGTCCACTAATTGTTGTGGGGGTCATAGACTTCTCCTCATCTCATCGCAGGGTGACGACGGCAATATCTTTAACCAGTTCTTTGCTCGTCTCTAAATCGACTACGCTCACGCGCAGTTGCCGACGATCATCAATCGTGAACAATGCTTTAATGCGGTCTTGACCGGGCTTACCGGGTGGATCGAGCTTCGCTAAGGCTTTAAGAACATCGGCTTCATTCAAGGCGATAATTTGCTGCTCGGTGTTAGCGGCTTGTGCTACGAACACCGCTTGACCATCCTCATAGCGGACTTCGACCATTGCCACCGAGTCGGTATCGACCTCGCCAATCACGAACTCGATTTCTGTTTGGCCTTCATGGGCTGCGCCTAGCATTACCTCAACGATGGTATCTGTCGGATAGCGGCTGCCCATCGGGATAATTTCATCATAGTCGTGTTCGCCCGTTTCAGGATTCAAGTGGCGCAGTCCGTAGCTGTGGATGAGATAATCTTCCACACCATAGCCAGCCGCCACTTGCAATGCGCCTTCCGCCACTGCCGTAAAAGGCTTATCGGCGCGGACAGCCATATCGGTAAAATACTGGCCTAATGTGCGCTGTACGGAAGGCATCAACGATGTGCCGCCGACCATCAGGACGTAATGAATGTCTTCTTTGAAGATGCCGCGCTGCCGAGCAACGTGCATTACTTTATCCACGACACGCCGCAGCGCCATATAGAAGCCGTTTTCTTCCAATAATGCTTCGAGTTCTTCGCGCTGAACAGGAATAGTATGCTGTTTTCCAGCGGCTTCAAAGCTGATTGTCGTCACAGTTTCGGTGGAAAGGCGAATTTTAGCTTGTTCGCAGGCCGTCAAAACAGCGGCATAATCGACGCTTAAATCTTGCGTGGATAGACCCGCACGTTTAAGTACATCCGCAATCAGCCATTGGTCAATATCACTGCCGCCGATGATACGCCCGGCTTTAGCGATGACGCGGGCCGTGTGTTGGGCCGCTTTTCCGCCGCGCAGACGTGCTAAAAATCCGCCGGTTTTTTCGCGTGTTTCGGGCAGTTGAACCAGCGATAAATCCAGTGTTCCGCCGCCGAAGTCAAATACTAACACCACTGCGCCCGGTTTCGTCACGGCATAACCAAGCGCTGCCGCTGTGGATTCGTCTACGATGCGGATTTTATCGACGGCGATTTCATCTACCACGCCATTCAGCCATGCCAAATATCCTTCAAATGAGGCGACAGGTGCAGTGAGGACAAGCTGCTCAATGTCTTCATTTTTGTAGGGCAAGGTGCTGATGAGTTTTTTGACGAAACTTTTTCCGGCATCGCGGTCACTCCAAAGCACATCATCAATCATGCGTGGTTCAGGGGCAGGGGCGGAAACAATACCGCGTTTGAAATTGCGGAACAAACGGTTGTCGCGCATTGAGTCAAGTCCTTTTGAACGGACTTCTTCGCCGCAGACCGTGATACCTGCTTTTCCGTTTTGCACATAAAGTAAGGAGGGGACAACAGTTGGCAAGTCCCCTTTGGCGCTGCTGCTAATGCCTGCTGGCGCGACGATTTCCGCTGCTTCGTCGTCGCCGCGCCAACGGGCTATTACACTATTGGTGGTGCCGAAATCGATGGCTAATTTCTCGCTCATACGTTTTTCTAACCTTGATAAAACCAAAATGATACCATTAGGCTATTGTAGGGGCGATATGCCATTTTATCCAACAGATTTCCTTAATTTTTCACGAATCGGACGATTCAGGGTGATAATCGTCGAGGCTAGAACTGCCGATAAATTCCCGCAAGAGTGATGTGTCTGGAATAATATCTAATTGGGCGAGCGAAAGTGGGCGCACCCAACCCAGAAAAGAGAGCAGACGCTTGGCCTCGATATGGGGGGGTGTACCGGGTTCGACTTGCAGCAGCAGCGGCTCTGCCAGTGGACGCAAGGCAGCGAGTTCATAGGCTAGGGCAGAATTAAACATGATGTTGGCATTTTCTTGATAGGGGAAGATATTGAGTTTTTCCCCTCGGCGGACGCTGCTCCATCGCATGAGGGTATCGGTTGCGTTATAACCGCGTGTACGGGCATCGCGCACGATGCGCCGTAGCAAGCGCATATCGGTTGTCGCTACACGATTATGCGAATCAATATTCAATTGGGTTAGGGCAGAAACATAAACCCGATAGACTAATTCGGGCGGAATACCCGGCACAAGATTTGGATTTAGGCCATGAATCCCTTCAATAATGGTTATTTGATTCTCGCGTAGGCGGATGAGCCTGCCTTGAATGCTTTTTCCGGTGTGGAAATCGAAGCGCGGGATTTGCACTTCTTCTTGTCGCGTGAGGTCAAGCAACTGCTGATTAAACAAGGGCAGATTGATTGCCCCCAACGCCTCAAAATCATAACCGCCTTTTTCATCGCGGGGGGTCAATTCTCGATCCACGAAATAGTTATCCAACTCCAGCATCATAGGGCGAAGCCCATGTGCCAACAGTTGAATGGCTAATCGCTTAGCGAAGGTTGTTTTTCCTGATGATGAGGGTCCCGCGATCAGAACCAGCCGCACACTATTGTTGTGATGACGCTCGGTGATTTCATGAGCAATATGCGCGATATTCTGTTCGTGAAGTGCCTCGGCGACGAGAATCAATTCTTGTAAGCGGTCTCCTTCTCGTACAATGCGATTAAGCCGTCCTACATCTTCAATATCAAGGCGTTGCAGCCAATGATCGGCTTGACGGAAGACTTTGCTCAGTTTGTCATACGCCCGCAGCGGACGTAAATGGGTGGGGTCTTCTTGCAGCGGATATTGCAGGATGAAGCCATCGCGTACCCAAATCAGCCGGAAATAGCGCAAAACACCCGTTGAAGGCACCATATAGCCATAATAATAGTCATCGCGTCCGCGCAGGGTATAAAGCGTGAGTTCCTGCCGGGTACGCTGTTCCAAAAGGCGGATTTTGTCATCTTCATGGCGTGAACCAAATAAAGTAATCGCTTCTTCAAGTGGGACGATTCGCTTGGTGATCGGTGAATCCTCGTTAGAAATTTTTCGCATCTGGGTTTCGAGCTGTTCAAGTTCTTGTGGCGTAAAGGCTTTTCCACCAATCCGCGCACAATAAAACCCCCCATCTGGCACAGAATAACGTACACTGACTTGGCAACCGGGCCACAATTCATCCGCCGCTGTTGTCATCAGCATAACGAGCGAGCGCCGATAGATGCGCCCACCGTCACTGCTGGCAAGCAGAACCGGGGCGAGCGATGCATCCCGCTGCACCGCATAACTTAATTCGCGTAACTGCTCATCACACACAGCAGCGATAAGCGGTGTCGGGTGAGGTTGATATCGGGCGGCTTCCGCTAAAAACTCTCCGGCAGTTGTGCCGACGGCTCCCTCTAAAATTAGGCCGTTGTCGAGTGTCACACGAATAGTGTCTCGTGGGTCGGCCCGTTTGATTAAATTTTGTGGCATTTTGTTCTTTCCCTCGCAAGCTGATATGTTACACATCCCAACTTGTGCTATACTTTTTTCATAAAGCGGATGCAAACCAGTAGAACAGACTATGAGCGACGATCACGATGATAAAACAATAACCCAGCGGAATAAAACGCTGGTCGAAAAACCGGATACGGCTGTTTTGCCTGCCAACAAGCGTAAGCTGGCGAATCAGAAACCTTCCCCAGATACGGTGACACTCGGTGAGCAGCGCGAATTGATCTTGGTCATTCGCGGTATGGTGGAGCGCTTGATGCTCCCCAAAGATGCTTCCGTCGTCTTGGGGCGCACGGATTTGAATGCGCGTTTTCATCCTGATATTGATCTGACCCCGTATGGAGCGTTAGATCGTGGGGTATCACGCGGACATGCCCGCTTGCATATTGATGATGATAAACTCTTCGTCACCGATCTGGGTAGTACCAACGGGACATTTCTGGCGGGCAAGCGCCTTCAGCCTGATGAGCCAACGCTTTTGCGAAAAGGTGATGAGCTGTTGTTGGGGCGTTTAGCGATCCAAGTTTTATTTCGTTAGACGGCACTGTTCTGCATCGCCTGTATCGTATTTTCATATCGCAGAGTATAATCCACCCCGTCTTTATTGTGGAGCTTACTCATTCATGATCGATTCTTACCAGAAGTATCTTCAAGAAATTCTTATTGACGAAAAGACGTTGCAACAAAGAATCACCGAGTTGGGTCGGCAAATTTCTGCGGATTACGCGGATTGCGAAAAATTACTGCTGGTGTGTATCCTCAAAGGTGGCGTGATGTTCTTAACCGACCTCACGCGCTGCATTAATGTGCCGCATGAAATCGACTTTATGGCGGTTTCTAGCTATGGAAAAGGCGCAAGGGCGACCACCAAAAATGTCCGCATTGATATGGACTTGACCGCCGAACTTGCTGGAAAACATGTCCTGATTGTCGAAGATATTATCGACAGTGGGCATACCCTCCATTTTGTGATGGAAATGTTGAAAGCCCGTCAGCCTGCCAGCTTACATTTGTGCGCTTTGCTGAATAAAGCCTCTCGCCGGGAAATTCCGATTCGCATTGATTATATCGGTTTTGAGATTGAAGATCGCTTTGTATTCGGTTACGGGCTTGACTTGGATGAGAAATTTCGCAATCTGCCTTTTATTGGGCTTGTGCGGACGGAGGCGCTGTGAGCGATTTAACCCCTCGTCTCCCGCGTCGTCCGCTGATGTGGCCTGATTCGCTGTTGGATATTCAGGATGCGCTGGTGGATGACCTTGACGCGCCGTTGTATATCGTCGGTGGCGCGGTGCGCGATGCTTATCTTGGGCATCCGGTTAAAGACCTTGATCTGACGACACCCGGCAGCGCGATTGCCATTGGGCGGCAAATCGCTAATCGGATGAACGGCGATTTCTATGTGCTTGATTCTGAACGTGATGTGGCGCGGGTGCTGATCGAAAGCGCACAGGGCAAGTTGGTGATTGATATAGCGCGTTTTCGCGGCAATGACTTATTAGAAGACCTGCGTTATCGTGATTTTACGATTAATGCGATGGCGGTTGATCTGCAAAGTGATTTAACACACTTGATAGACCCGCTTGATGGTGAGACCGATTTAATCCATAGAGCAATCCGCCGCTGCTCACCCCATGCTATCTCAGATGATCCTGTTCGGGCTTTACGTGCCGTCCGCCAAAGTGTTCAATTTAAGGCGCGGATGGAACCGGAAACCATCAAAGATGTGCGCGCTGCCGGGCAACATCTGACACAAACTTCGGCAGAACGACTCCGTGACGAACTCGTTAAAATCCTCACGCTAGAAAAGCCAGTTGCGGCCCTACGCATCGCGGATGCACTAGGGTTGTTGGTAGCTGTTGTGCCGGAGATCGCGCCGTTACATGGCCTAAAACAGAGCCACCCGAATGGATTAGATGTTTGGGGACATACGTTAGCCGTCATCGAAAAATTGCGCGGTTTACTGGCGACAATCAGCCCATCACGGACGGAATTTTCTGCCGCCGTGTTTGATTATGGCATGGTCGTGATGGCGTTAGATCGCTATCGTCAACAGCTTCAAGCGCATATTGCTTCCCAGTGGGCGAGTGACCGTCCTCATGAGTGGCTGCTGATGTTGGCGGCTTTGATGCACGATAGTGGTAAGGCGCAAACGGCTACACTGGAAGATGGACGGTGGCGTTTTCATGGGCATGAGGCGCTAGGGGCGGAAATGGCTGCATTACGGGCGAATGCGCTGCGGTTAAGCAACGATGAAAAACAGCGGCTGGTAGCGCTTGTGCAAAGCCACATGCACCGCGTATTTTGGGATGAACTTTCTGACTTAGCCATTCACCGCTTCTGGCGCGGATTGGGCGCGGCAGGGGTCGATGTTTGTCTGCTCGTCATGGCGGATTATTTAGGCGCTTGGGGTGTGGAGGTGAGCCAGGATGAATGGATTCGCCTTGTAGAACGAAGCCGGCGATTATTGGATGCGTATTATGTGGATTATGACCGATTAGTTGCGCCGCCGATGTTGGTAGATGGCAAAATGTTGATGGAGTCGCTTGAACTTCAACCCGGCATGATAATCGGCAAGCTGCTTGATCTTATCCGTGAGGCGCAAGTCCTTGGAGAAATTAAGGTTGCGGAGGATGCGCTGCAATTCGCACGCGATTACCTTAAAAATCAGACGGCTTAGGTCTGATTCCACTCTTGCAAGCGTAAACGCGCATCTTCTTCGGGGACTTCAAACTGCATACTGAGGGCGGTTTGATGCCGTGCGCCGCTGCTTAAGGCTTCCATCATTTCAGTTGGCATGAGCAACATGCGCGTAAAAACACGCAGCATGTCCTCGTCATTATTCAATAACTGGGGGACGTTACGCGCTTTACCCCAATTGCTCCCCACGACATGCCGCGCCAACAGTCGGGCGATTGACATGCGTGGCGAATAAAGATCGCGCACACTCAAAAACGACCCCGACATTTGATTAAGGTCAACAGCTACCCACATATTGTCGATTGGACGTTGTAGCATCGTCTCGACGGGGATCGGTGGCGCGGTGATTTCATACAGATCAATCAGTTCTTGTGCAATCGCTTCAAGTTGTTTCAGTTGGCTCATCTTTTAATGCGCTCTCATCTTCTGGCTCTGATAATTTTTTCCGCAAAAACCATACCATTGTTTTGCCATAAATGCGTTGATCGTATTCTTCCAGATGGTCGAATGTTGTATCTTTATGTTCTGAGGGGTCGATTTGGATAATGATGGCGGTATCGTCGCCGACCCAAGCAGAATGCGTATCGAGTGCTTTGATTGTGTCCAACCAAAGGTTTTTATACTGGGGCGGTGCGATGTAGATAAAATCATATAATCCGACTTGCTGGGGGGGACGGGCTAAAAATGCGAGTACATCACCACGACGAACAATCGCTTTATCCGTAAAACCTGTGATTTCAAGATTGGATTGAATGGTCTGCACAGCGGCTTTTTCTCGCTCAACGAAAAATGCTTGTTTTGCGCCTCGGCTTAGGGCTTCGATGCCGACGCTGCCGGTTCCGGCATAGAGGTCGAGAAAAGCGGCATCAATGACGCTGCGTCCGAGGATGCTAAAAAGTGCTTCTTTCACCTTATCCATAATGGGGCGGGTGGTATCGCCGGGGACGAGCTTTAAACGGCGGCCTTTGGCGCTGCCTGCGATGACTCTAAGTGGCATAGGTTATAAAATTCCTGCTATTTCTACAATTTCACGGGCAGCGCGTAGGTTGGAAATCGGTGTCGTGACGGAGAGGGTATCCCCGGATGACAAGATAAGGCGGCGGTTATCCATTTTGGTAATGGCGCTGCGGGCAGCATCGCGGATGGCGGTGGGTGTAGCGCGTTCCATTGCCCGATGCGAAAGGCCGCCGCAAAGCGCACCTCTAAATAATGACTTGGCTTTCACCAAATCGGGACGGTCTTCACTATCGTTCCAATGGATGGCTTGCACCGGATACGTGCTGGCAAGGGTGAACATCGGTGTATCGCCGCGCAGATGAAGCATATTAAACCACCAACGCGGCGGCAGCGAGTCTAAAATTTTTTGGTCATAAGGAAGGCCAAAAGAGGCATATTCTGCTTCAGATAGGACGCTAAAACAGGCGTGTTCGATGCAATAAACAATCCCCGCGATTTCGGTCTGCTTGAGTGCCTCAATAAAACGGAGTGTGCTTTCTGTAAGCACGTTTAGGCCAGTACGCAGGCGATCAGGATGCGTTCTTAAATTGCGGATGAATAAGTTTTGCCCACTGATCCCTTCTGCTTGGACTAATGGGCTGTAGATTGTGACTAGCAAAGGTGTTTCTTCACCGCGCAAACCATTACCAATCATCCGTACCGTTTCAATGACTTTGCCATGTTCACCGCGTGTAGGCTCAAGCGGGCGAATTTCCGTCCAGTCTAGGGAACGTTTGATGAGGGGCTTGATAATCGTCCGCTTGCCGCTGGCTTCCCCTTGCCAGTCATCCTGAACGCCATAATCCACAATACAATAAGTATTAGCAGGCATAACACGGATAAAATCCCAGTCATAGGTTTTCTGGAATTCAATCGTTGCACGGGCGAGATCAGCCGCCCGTTGATCGTCTCCAGGCCAATGGCGTGTTAAGGATACTGGGATGCGCGGTGTGGTTTTTCCTGCGAAAGTGTTCTCTAATAAGTCGCGTTTGAGCATTTGCCTCAGCTTTGTTCGTCATGGACACCGAGTTCAGCAAGGCGCTGCCCCGTCATCCTGACCAACATCATAAACCGATCATCTTCAATCGACTGTAGTTTGTTTCCGGTGTTATTGGCGCGGAGTTTTTCTAAGTTGGTTTTCGTTAAAGCATAGGCTTTACGGAAAGTTTCAATGGCGGAGGTCTTATCGCCTGCAGAACGCTGGGCTAAACCCAGGCCGTAAAGTGCATCGACGCTATCAGGGGCAGCTTTGACTACTTTTTCAAACTCCGCAATGGCTTCACGGTTATTACCTTGACGATGATAATTCCACGCTTGGCCTATTTGACTGGTCACGTTTTGTTGAGACATCCTGAACCAACCTTATTGATTGTGCGAAAATTTAATGTTTGAATTTTAACGCATGACGATTGATAAAGAAAGCATTTTAGTCACTCACCTGTAAGACCGCAGGCAGCAGCAGCGTTTGACCTATCGTTTGTCCACTTTCATCAAAGAACGTAAGACGATCTTCGGGGGCGCAAGTTTGCTCGCATGAATAAACTTCAACCGCGATTTGATAGTTTCCGGGGACGACATTGGGAAGATAAAGCGAATGATAATCGCGCACAAAACGGTTAGACAACCAACGGCGGGTTGGATAGCCCCCGGGATGGGCTAAGTCGGTTTCCAGCCATCGTGCGCCTTCTTCAACATCACGCACTTGAATTTGTACCTGGTAATTGGCACGAAGCGGACGGGCTGTGCGCCATGCAAGTATTAAATCGAGGGTATCCCCTCTTTGTAATGACGTTGTGCTAATTTGATAAGAAAGCAGTTCAAGGCCGGTTTCGGTTCGGCTTTGTACGGCGTAGGTGTTATCTAAGGCGTGGCCTAGCCGTGCATGAAGCGTATAGGGCGAAAACGGCAGCCCAAATAAGATCAAAATCACGGTAAAAGCCCCCGTGACCAGCATGACCAGACGCGCCTCTTCAATGGTGAGCAGCTTGAGGTCTTCATAATAATTGGCCTGAAAAACAGACATTTTTCTTAATGTGCTTAACGAAAGCAAAGCAAGGGTTAAGCTGCTGATGATCCATGCCGCTTGACGCAGGGGAGTAGTCCCGAAAAACACCCTGACTTCGCCGTTGCTTCTGGCTGGCATAAGGAGTTGGGTGAGACCGGTTTGTTCATTCCGTCTGACGGACAGGGTTTGATTGCCATAACGTGCCTGCCAACCGTCGAAATGGGCGCGGGCGATATCAATGATCGTTGACTCAATCACGCGGATTTCAAAAATATCGCTGTGGCTGCTGCTTTTAATGATACTGGTACGCCGTCCGAATTGGCTTTGATCTGGCAGCAAACGATTAATCGGCCCTAATTGATAGCTGCCAATGAGGGCGCGGCTTGGCTCCAGCGTGGGCAAAAGCGTAGTAGGAATATCGACCCCTGGCGGTAGTACTGCCACACCGAAACCATTTTGCTCATAGGCAATCTGCGTTTCTGGGGCAAGGCTGCCAAAATCATCCTGCCAGCGTGGGGCTAACCAAACGGGTAGTGCTGTATATAGGGCGAAGATAAGCAGCGTAGGCAGATAAAGACGCTGTGAGGATGAAGCGCGTTGACGGAGATCAAGCACGGCACTCCCGCCAACTGCCAAGCAAAACGACAGCGGCCCCATAAGCCAAGTTTCGTGCGGGAAAATGAATACGCCTACCCCAATAAGGGCGTAACCACTCATTAGAAACAACATCCGAATGCCTGCCAGTCGACGATTGAGAAGCATCGCACTCAGACTTAATAGGGTAAAGATAAGGAGTGATAATCCAATCGTAAATTGCGGAGTCGTGACCAGTTCGCTCAAATCTACGCGATTCATCAAAGCGAACATCTGGTTAAAATTGAGGGAGGGAATTTGTGGGATAACGCTGGACGCTTGCCATTGAACGTCATGTTGTTCTGCCAGCGCTGGAAGCCAAAAGAAGGCCGCAAGACATACGCCTACACCGATTGCCAGCAGCATCCAGCCGATACGGTGTTTATAACGCCAGCCGAATGATGCGCTTGTTAGGACAGCAAGGAGAGCAGCGATGAGCGCCATACGCGGCTCGGTCAAGACAAGGGCGGCGGATATAAGTGTGACGAGTGCAAAGTCGAATCGCACATTGAGGCTTAACAGGCGGTGTACGCTCCATAAGAAGGCAGGAAGCAATCCCAATGCTAGTACATTTGTTAGATCGCCCAAGACATAAGGCGCAACTTGCCCTAGATAAGGACTATACAGATAAAGTACGCCTGCCAGAATTCCGGCGCTTGCTCCCGTGATACGCAGCACAAAAGCATACGTCATGACTCCTGCGAGTATGATTGAAATGATATAGGTCAGCCGAACTGCTGTGATGCTGTTGTTTGTAAATAAAATCTCTAATAGGGCAGCGCTGTAGGGTGCGCCGGGCGGATAAAAATTAGGGATGGGTGCGCCATAGCCTTGTAGAACATGGGCCGACCAACGGGGATACAAACGGCCTTCACGCATCGCAACCGCATTATCGTGCGTCATAAAGACATAATTTTCGCTGGCATTCGTGCGCGGCAAGCCCGATTGCACAATAAAGGGCAGTGCTGCCAGTAAACTGAAGGCAAAGACAATCACAATGCCCCAATCCACGCCGTGTCGTGCCTGCCGCATCCATAAAGGAAGTTCTTCAGTTGGGATTTGTACACTTGCAGTCATCCCTTTATTGTACACCACTCGCTTGATTTGTCCTTCTAGCAGTGCTATGCTGTCCTTTTAATGACCTCTATTTGATCGTGACCCGTGAATATTCGTAGCGCAGTTTTAGAGGATATACCGACTTTAGCGGATCTTTGGCAAGAGCGCCGTATTATTCTTAGCCAAGTTGATTCGCGCTTTCGTTTGCTGCCTGATGAGCGCGAAATATGGCTTGTGGGGATGCAGGAAAAATTAGTGTCAGCGACTCATCGGATTTTCGCGGTTGAGAATGAAGCAAATTTGGTTGGTTATATTTGTGGCAGTATCCAACCAAACGAATTAGGGCTAATTGAAGAGATCGCGTTGGATGCCCATCGTTATCATGGCGGATTGGGGCGGCAGCTTGTACGGGCGCTGCAAGAGTGGTTTAAACAGCGCGATATAAAGCAGATTATTGTCGGTGTGCCTCGTCGGATGGCGGTTGAACAAGCCTTTTGGCGGTCACTTGGTGCAAAAGAATGGATGGACAACCCTTGGAAAACTTTCCCCCAAATGATGTGGATGCAATTGTAATCCGACCAGCAAGTGAATTTCATGTGGATACAATTGGCGAACTGTGGATTAAACTGGTGGCTTATCATCGCGGCTTAGACGATAAACTGCCAGAAGCTGCCAAAGACGGCGGAAAACTATATGCACGGCGTATTTTAGATCGACTGGAAGATACCCATGCACAGGCTTTCGTCGCGGAAAAAGATGGGCGTGTTATCGGTTATGTGTTGGGTGTGATTGTCGATCTTGTGCCGGAAATGTTTGCCCAAGAGACAGGCGGCTTTTTGGCCGATATTTTTGTGGAAGAAGCAGAGCGTGGACAAAGCGTTGGTCGTAAATTAGTAAATGCGCTGACGGAGTGGTTTCAGTCACGCGGGATTGCCCACATAGAATTGTATGTTGCCTCGCGCAATGAAAGCGGAAGAGTCTTTTGGCAGTCGGTAGGTGGGCGCGAAATTATGCGGCGGATAAGGATTGAATTGTAGACGGCGCGAATAATCATAAAGATTTGGCTAATCGCTAAAGGTCAAAAGTTACAATGGAACTGATTTATCAAACCGATAGTTATATTAAAGAATTCGACGCGGTGATTACCGGGATTGATGCCGAGCAAAACGGCATTTTTTTGAATCGCACTGTGTTTTACCCCGGCGGCGGTGGTCAGCCGTATGATATGGGAACGCTCCTCGCGGATGGCAAAATTTATAAAGTCGTCAAGGTTGCTAAAGGCAATCTACACATTATTGAAGGCGAACTTCCCTCGCTTGATACAGAAGTGCGCGGCGTATTAGATTGGGACAGGCGCTATAAGCTCATGCGGACACATACCGCCATGCACATCCTTTGCGGCACAGTTTGGCGCGATTATGGCGCGAGTGTGACCGGAGGCAATATGGAGCCGCTGGAAGGCCGGATGGATTTCGAGTTCGAACGGATGCAAAAGAAACTTGTGACTGAAATTGAAGAACGGATTAACGCTGAAGTCGCCGCCGCTCGTGATTTGCGCGTCAAGATTTTGCCCCGCGAAGAAGCGTTTGCCATTCCTGATCTAATCCGTACCAAAATCAATTTGGTTCCCGAAGGTATCCCGGAAATTCGCACCGTAGAAATTGTCGGGCTGGATTTGCAAGCGGATGGTGGTACGCATGTTGCCAACACGCGGGAAGTCGGTGTGTTGAAGATCACCGATTACAAGAGCAAGGGCGGGATTAACAAGCGGATTTATTTGCAGTTGGTAGAGTAGGGGAAAGATTTAAACGCAAGAGACGCGAAGAATCGCAAAGAGTGAAAACAATATGCGCTACCTGCACCCAATCGGGTTAAAAGAAAAACTGATCGCGCTTGGCGAATACAGCGCCCAAAGCAATGAGCGAGTATTAGGTATTGTCGAGCGTTGGAGTATCCATCAGCAACCGGACGGCGCGAGGCTCATTCGTGCGGATTTCCAGAGAGATGTTGATAGTTACTACACATTATCAGAAGTATGGGTGAGTCCGCCTGCTTCAGGTGAGCGTATTGAGCGATTGGATGTGTTGTTGCAGCGTGTAAAAAGCGCACAGTCTAACCGCATTACCTATCAATTTTTGGACGATCACGTAGAAATTGGGCGCACGATTGCATCAGGCGATAGATTGTATGAAGAGTATGAACTCCCAAAGGGCTATATTGTGACCCCCTATGTGGAGGCTGCACGGGGAGCGGCACTCGTCAAAGCCGCGTTGAATCCAGCGGAAAGTTGGTTGATTACGCCTCAATATGTATTTTCAACCGCATTAGAAAACGACCCAAAAGAGGCATTTAAACCTTTGATTTCCAAACTGATTGTTCGTGCATTCGGCAAAGAAGAAATCACGATTGATGGCAAACGCTATCATGCGACGCGATACGAATATGGCTATGACCATTTACAAGAGCAGCGCATTTATCTTGTCGATGATAACAATATTGTTCTCAAATATGAGGCACGCACCAAAGATGATATGTACTTGGTGCTTCTAGGAAATTACTTGAAGACTAACACTGTGAAACCTAAAAAACATGATTAAACGTTTTCTGAATTTTCTCGGTCCGGCGCAAGCACAGAATTTATTTTTCCTGCTGGCGATTACAGGGACGATCAGCTTGGTTCTGAACGCTGTCGAAGGGGAATGGGTGCGTCCTGTGCAAACGCTCCTCTTGATTATTTTTCTCGGCGGCGCAGCAGTCATTTTTGGTAGCCGACTCGATCCCTTTGCGCGAGGCCGTTGGATTGGTGCGCTGCTGCCGGCCTTTGGGGTAATTTTGCTGGCGGGCTTTTTCTTTCCATCGCGGTTAGGGCTGGCGATGGGGGCGGCCTTCGGTTGGATTATCGCAGCGCTGTTTTTGTTCAAGCCGCGCAGTCCAATGGAATATCAAAACGCCGTGAAGCATCTGCGGAAAAATAACTATGATGATGCGGTTAAGGCCATGGATATGCTAATTAAGCAGGAACCCACAAAGGCGAATCATTATCGCTTTCGGGCGGAGATTTTACGCTTGTGGGGCAAGCTGGATAAAGCGAAACGCGATTACGAGAAGATGACTCAGCTTGCAAAGGATACGCCCGAAAAAGCAGTTGCCTTTAATGGTTTAGCCGAGGTGCTGCTGCAAGCGGGGAACTATCCAGCAGCGCACGAGGCAGCGCTCAAAGCCTACGACCTCGCGCCAGGTGAGTGGGTGACGGCTTATAATTTGGGCATGATTGAAGATCGGATGCAAGAGTCGCAAGCGGCGCTAGAGCATTTGAATCTTGCTTTGCGACTAAAGGTAAAAGATGCGCGTCATCGCCTGTTGATTCATTTTTATCTAGCGCGGGCGCACAGTCGATTAGGGGATTTTGACGCGGCTAGGGCCGAAGTCGCCAATATCGTCAAACAGCGCAACGGCCTAAAAGAGTGGCAGACGATTCTTGAAAGCGATCAAGCCGAGACACTGCGAGTCGTACTTGCCGATGACATTAAAGCTGCCGAGGCGCTGGCAGATGGGCAAATAGATGTCACCGCACTTTCTGATGGGCGCATGTAGCGGAACTTATGCGATTAAAAGCCTTCTTTAAATTATTCCAAGCATGGGATCGTCCTGCCCAAATCGGTTTTGCGCTGGCGATTGGGCTGTTTATCCCGGCGCTGATTTTTGCAGCATTTGCACCGACAGAATTAAGAGCGCTGGCGATTGGCAGTCTGATGGCGCTTGTCATCGTCGCACAGTTGATTTTTATGTGGGCGAATCGAGGGATGGTCACGCCCTATACCCAAGCCCAACGGCATTACCTTGAAGGGGACTTTGATTCAGCGAGAGAACTGCTGGAGGGGCTGCATACTTCTGGCAAAGCCAATATCCATGCGCTGACACTGTTAGGAAATACTTACAGACAGCTTGGCTTACTTGCAGATAGCAAAACGATTTTGTGCGAAGCCCTTAACATTCAACCTGATCTCCATTTTCCTTTATATGGTTTTGGGCGTACACTGCTATCAGAAGGGCAATATGAAGAGGCTGCGGAATTTATTAACCGCGCCCTCCAAAATGGCGCACCTATTATTATCCGGTTTGATCTTGGGGAGGCGTTTTACCGGAAAGGCAGCATGGCAGATGCAAGCGAGGCGCTTCATGCTGTAGCGTCTTGGGTTAAAGATGAGCCACATCGAGCGCTGATGACTGCTTATATGCTGTATCGAATGGGTGAGGCACAGCCGCCAAGTCAAGAGGTTATTCTTGACGGATTAGCCTATTGGCAAACCAGTGCGGAACGATTTAAACATACGCCTTATGGCAAAGCATTACACGAAGATATTCATTTCATAAGCGCATTGATGTAAGGAGCCGATCTTATGTCTTTTTTTGTGGGGCGTGATGGCAACATCTCTGTATTACGGGTTGCTATAGTCATTGTAATTCTAGGGGTCGCGGTCATTATCGGCGGCTTTCTTTTATTTCAGCTCGAACTTAGGTCATTTAATACACCGCTAAAAGTCGATGTTTTTCCGGGTGCGGTGGAACTTGGCGCACCTAATGACCTTCCAGGCAATAACCAAACAATAGTTTATCAGACAGACGCAACTCCAGAAGATGTTTTTGCTTTTTATGACCGTCTTCTCGCTGAACACAACGGCGACTCACTGAATTCGCTTGATCGTGAACGCTGCAATCGCATTCCGCTGGAAGGGCAGTTTGAAGATTACGTTGAAGGCTCTGGTAATGTGCCATATCAATTTACTTGCGGCTTTACCGAATCGGGCTGGAACGGCGCTTTCCGTGATACGGTCATCAAAATTCAGCCGGGTGTGCGTAATGATGAATTAGCGCAAGATACAACCGGATCGACTATTATCGTCTATGAACAACACTGGAACTGAACCCGAAGCAACTCCCGCGCCAAGTGAGCGCGAAGACTCGCCAGCATCCGTAAAAGCGCCTCGATCTTTATCGCCGCTGATGCTGGTGCTGTTGGTGTTCATTTTACTGCTATCGGCCTATATTGGTATTCAGCTTTTTGGTGTGCTTTTTGGGATGATTTTTCCGCCGGATGCGCCTGTGCCGTCCGATGTTGTGGAATTAAGCCATGACAATTTGGCGTATGGGGTCGATGACTGGCTGTATGGGACGACGCAAAACGGCTGCGAAGTCGTTCAGTTCTATATTGAGCAGGATGGGGTGTGCGATGTTCCTCCCGGCGTGTGTGGCACGGGGGCGTTTTTCAGCCCGAATGGGGCATCACAAAATTTGGGAAGTTGTTACGCTGATGTCGAATTTTCCATTTTTACGATGCGCTGGAATGTCGAAATCGCTACTGGGTACGGTGGCGACAGTTTGACTAAATTCCGGCTTAAGCGTGAAATTTTCTGGATCGGAACGCCACCGTCCGAGTCGGCTGTGCCTACCCCGTAGCGAGGGCTATTTCCCCCTACTAGAATCAGCGGATTTCGGTCATACTTTATAGGGTCTATAATCGTAACAATCTGATTTTTAACTAGGAGGTGTACCGTGGTGATGGCTCCAATGGCGCTCACACCGCGGCTGATTACCTGTTGGATACGAATACCCTGTTAGGGAATTAGCCGATCAAACAATCTCATCCATTCGTATCAATCACAATTTCATGGAGTAACCCATGTTCAAGGCAGTCAGCCCGAAAGTTGACGTACAAAAACTAGAGCGCGAACAGCTTGATTTTTGGCGTTCTAATCGCATCTTTGAGCGCTCAATGCAAGAACGCGAAGGTGCGCCGCATTATGTGACTTATGAAGGCCCGCCAACGGTGAACGGAAATCCCGGTGTTCATCATGTTTTGGCGCGGGCGTTTAAGGATTTATTTCCGCGCTATAAGACCATGCGCGGCTATTATTGCCTGCGTAAAGGCGGCTGGGATACACACGGTTTACCTGTCGAAATCGCCATCGAGAAGGAACTGGGCTTTAAGCATAAGCACGAAATCGAAGAATACGGTATCGCTGAGTTCAACGAAAAATGCCGCACGAGTGTGCTGCGGAATATCGCGGCTTGGGAAAAATTTACCGAGCGTATCGGCTATTGGGTTGATCTTGATAATGCCTATGTGACCTTCACCAACGATTACATCGAGAGCATCTGGTGGATTCTTAAGCAGTTCTGGGAAAAAGATCTGCTTTATAAAGGCTTGAAGGTCGTCCCGTACTGCGCCCGCTGCGGTACACCGTTGAGCAGTCATGAAGTCGCGCTCGGCTACAAAGATGTAAAAGACCCCAGCGTTTATGTGCGTTTTCCACTGCGCGATAAGCCGGGTGTGTATTTTCTCGTCTGGACGACGACTCCCTGGACGCTCCCTGCGAATGTCGCGCTGGCAGTGGGTGAAAAAATCGAATATGTACAGGTTGAAGGCCCCTCACCTGATGGCGAAGGGACTGAAAATCTAATTCTCGCGGCGGAGTTGGTCGACAAAGCACTGATCCACCCGGAAAATTACCGGATTGTGAAGCGCTTTAAGGGCAAGGAACTGCTCAATCAGCACTATAACCCGCTGTATACTTTCTTGCCGGTTGAAGAGAATTATGCTTATGTCGTTGCTGGCGATTTCGTCAGTACTCAAGATGGCTCAGGTATCGTCCATATCGCGCCAGCTTTCGGCGTGGACGATATGGCAGTTGGCAAAGCCAACAATCTGCCTGTGCTGCAAACAGTCACATCCGAAGGCACGTTCATTGATGCAGTTAGCGATTTTCGTGGTCAATGGGTGAAGGATGCCGATCCCGAAATCATCCGTGATCTGAAAAAGCGCGGCTTGATGTATCGCTCACAAAAACATGAACATACCTATCCGTTCTGCTGGCGCTGCGATACGCCGCTGTTGTATTTTGCGCGTGACAGTTGGTTCCTGAGCGCGACTAGCTATCGTGAAAAAATGGCATCACTTAATCAGACTATCAACTGGGTTCCCGGACACGTCCGTGATGGGCGCTTCGGCAATTGGTTGGATGAACTCAAAGATTGGGCGCTCGGACGTGAGCGTTATTGGGGGACGACTTTACCCATCTGGGTGGATGACCAGTCTGGTGATATGCTTTGCGTGGGTAGCGTGGCGGAACTCAGCCAGCTTGCCGGACGTGATTTAACGGGGCTTGATCTGCATCGTCCCTATGTGGATGAAATCACCTTCCCGAATCCTAACGGCACGGGCGGCATGATGCGCCGTGTGCCGGAAGTGATTGATGTCTGGTTCGACAGCGGTGCAATGCCTCTGGCGCAGTGGGGCTATCCTGCTAACAACCCCCAGATGTTCGAGACGCAGTATCCAGCAGATTACATCTGCGAGGCAGTCGATCAAACACGCGGTTGGTTTTATACGCTGCACTCGATCAGTTCCATGTTGTTCGAGCAAGTAGCCTATAAAAATGTGATCTGTCTTGGGCTGATTCTTGATAGCGAAGGCCAAAAGATGTCCAAGAGCAAGGGCAACATTGTTGACCCTTGGGAAGTCCTGAATTCACACGGAGCGGATGCCTTTAGATGGTATCTGTATACGTCGGGGCCGCCGGGAGAACCGCGTCGCTTCTCGAAGGAGCTGGTCGGTGAGGCATTCAATAAGTTCTGGTCAACGCTGTGGAATACCTACAGCTTCTTTGTGACGTATGCCAATATTGATGGTTGGTCGCCGGACAGCGCTAAACCGCCGATTGCGGAGCGCGATCCGCTGGATCAATGGGTGCTGGCGGAATTGCATCAACTGACCAAGCAAGTGACAGAAGCGTTTGAGAATTACGACGTTCCCGGCGCAACTCGTCCGGTGCAGGCTTTTGTCGAAAATCTGAGTAATTGGTATGTGCGTCTGAGCCGCCGCCGCTTCTGGAAAAGCGAAAGCGACAATGAAAAATTGGGCGCTTACGCCACGCTCTATGAATGCTTGGTGACCGTGATCAAACTTGTCGCGCCGACGATGCCGTTTTTGAGCGATTCGTTATATCGCAATTTGGTGGCGATGGTGGACGCAAATGCGCCGGAAAGCGTTCATCTGGCGCTCTGGCCTGAATATGATCCTACAATTATCAACGCACAGGTGTTGAACGAAATGCGTGTTACACAGCGGCTTGTGAGCTTGGGACGGGCAGCCCGGGATGGTGTGAACATTAAAGTGCGCCAACCGCTGGCAAAGGCCAGTTTCGTCACACGGGATGCCACTGAAGCGCAAGCCGTCAGTCGGTTAGCCGAACTGATCGAGAGTGAGTTGAACGTCAAGCAGGTCGAAGTGCTGAACGGGGCAGGTGATGTGGTGAATTATCTCCTGAATCCGCTGCCTAAGTTCCTCGGCAAAAAGTTCGGGCAGGAATTCCCGAAGGTGCAAAAAGCCTTGCGAGAAGGCAGCCCGGATGAGGTGCGCGAATGGGCGCTGGCACTGCGTTCTGGAAAAAACGTCATGCTCACCTTAGATGATGTAAATTATGAGGTGACACCGGAAGAAGTCGAAGTCAAACAGCAGGCCGCAGAGGGCTTCGCTGTTGCGGAAGAGGCAGGTTATCTGGCGGCGCTCGATATTACACTCACGGAAGACCTGATTATGGAAGGGCTTGCGCGGGAAGTGGTACGGCGGGTTCAGGCCATGCGGAAAGATGCTGATTTCGAGCTTGATGATACTATCGCAATCCAATACAGCGCGAGTGAGCGTTTGAACCAGGCGATTACGCAATTTGCGGCTTACATTCAGAGTGAAACGCTCAGTCAAGCGCTCGAACAAGCCGAACCGAATGGGGATTATCACAGCGAGAAATTTGAATTTGACAATGAATCGCTGGCATTAGGTGTAAAACGACTCGGCAAGTAGTTGTATATAATCAACAAGAAACAGTACAGGGCAGACTCGGATTAGCGAGTCTGCCCTGTTTATTTTGTTATTTCTTTGGTATATAGTTATCAATATCTGCCAAAACATCGCCTCGATTATTGGTCAAAATAGTCATAATGCTTTTTCTCAGTGTTGATTAAGATACTTGTTATTTAGGAAAAATAGCTATGACTGATAATACCGCAACGCTCCAAGCGCTGATTCAATTCGCACTACCATTAGGCACAGTCCTCGTTACCGGGTCACCGGATACAATTATCAATTGGGCAGTCATGGTACGCGCACAGCCGCCAGCTTTCCCCGATATTTATGGTGGCGAATTGGCGCTTGTTTCGATGGACGTGCTGCGGAGTTATGACAGCCGGATTACGCTGGCAGAAGTTGTGCAGAGTCTCGCGGAAGTGGGTATTACGGCGATTGCGGTCAACGATGAAATATCGCAGACGACGATTGCGGTTGCGGTTGAACGTCAGGTAAGTTTGCTCGCTCTTCCAGAAGGGAGCAACTTGTCCGTTGCGGAACGTGCTGTTAATAAACTCATTGTTAATCAGTCGGCGCAGATTAATCAACGTGCGATTGAAATTCAGCGCCAACTTACGCGGCTGGCCTCAGAAAATCGTGATTTAAACAGCTTATTGCAAATTATCGCCCGTGCCACTGCCAAGCCGGTTGTCCTGCATGATGATGCCGGGGTGCTGATGGCACAAGTCTATCCAAATGTCTCGCGGCGAGGCGGGACGAGTGGGCGGACGCTGCTGCAAAGCCTGCCTTATGGGGCGTTCCAGAATTGGCTGAATCGAGATGCGCCTAATGCACAAGGGACGATCATCGCCAGTCCGATTGGTTACACAACCGTGCTGCGCGTAGAAAAGCGTGTCGCAGGGTATCTATCATTAGTAGACAGCAACGAAATTCTCGATGATTTTGACCGCCTTGTCCTGACCTATGGTGGGGACGTTTGCGCGATTGAATTAGCAAAAAATCGGGCGATTGCCTCCGCAGTTGAGCAAGCGCGGGGCGATTGGGTGCAGATGTGGCTGAGTGGTACGCCCGCCGATGATGATTTACTCGCAACACGGGCGCAGCAAGCAGGCTTTGATTCCGCTTCGATGTATATGGTCGCTGTTTTTCGGTCTACAACCGAAGCGGGTACATCACTGCCGTTAGAATCATTAATTTCGCTGGTGCGTGATGATATGACACGGCGGCAAATTAATGGGGCAGTCGGGCAGTATGTGGATGTAATTGTGGCGCTTTATCCGCTGGAAAATCAAGGCGCGGTGGTGCGGGTACGCGGCACTGTAGACGAAATGCGAGCGCAGCTTGCCATGCGAACCCCTAGCGGTATGGTCGCGGCGGGCATCAGCCGTTCTGCACGGGGCTTGGCGGCGCTTCGTGAGTCTTATCGTGAAGCGAAAGATGCGTTGAGCATCGCGCAGGAACTTGGCGAAAAAGAAGATACAACGTTTTATGGTGATTTGAAGCTCTATCAATTTTTGTTGGCAATGAAAGAACGTAACCTCGACCACATGCGCCGCTTTTATGATGAGTCGCTGCGTTTGCTGGTCGATCATGATGACCGCAAGCAGGGCGATCTTGTCCGCACATTAACCGGATTTTTTGAGGCGAATGGCAATCTTGCTAAGGCGGCAACTGATCTGGATGTGCATCGCAATACGCTCGTATATCGCTTGGAGCGGATCAGCGAATTAACGGGCTTAGACCTTAATGATGCTGACAATCGGCTGATTTTACATCTCGCCTTAAAGATTCAACGGGTTTTAGCAACACTTCCGGGTGAATAAACGTTATTAAACGGTTAGAACTTTTGCTCTTGCTTGCGTTTTTCCCTTAAACTCATGATACAATGTGAAGAGTAATAGCGCGGTTCCTTAAAGGAGTTTTTAAAAATGGCATCTATTGAATTCTACGACGTTAAGATTAAAGCCAAAGTTCAGATCGACGAGAAGGATGTTCGGAAGACCAAGTTCAATACGAAAAACGGACAGGTGCGTTACGGCCTTCGTGCCAAGACCTCCGATGGTCGCAATCTGACCAAGTTCGTCAGCAAGCCCGACTGGGATAAGATGAGCGTCCCCGAAGAATAAAGCCCGCATCAAAAAATCCGCCCTAAGTTATCAAGGCGGATTTTTTGTTTTATTGATCGGTAATCTGCCTATACGTTTGTGGCTTGCGCTGATTTAACAGCGGAAACAAACCGCGCCATTGGCTAAGTGTGTGCGGGTCGAGATCAGCAAAAATCACTTCTGTTGTATCGCGCCCTGCTTGGACTAATATTTTTCCCGTTGGATCGCAAATAAAACTGCTCCCGTAAAACGTCACATCATTCTCGCGTCCGATCCGATTGGCCGCGCCGATATACACCCCGTTAGCAATGGCTTGCCCGCGCATGACCGTTTGCCACGCTTCAGCCGTATCGATTGAAGGGTCGGTTGGTTCTGAGCCAATCGCAGTGGGATAAAAGATGAATTCCGGACAGTTCAGCGTATAAAGGCGGGAAAGTTCAGGAAACCACTG
>Ga0209591_10001181_pt1 | contig 32970 bp, 28 predicted proteins | sample MAT01_FD_187207 | JGI IMG/M metagenome (GOLD analysis project Ga0209591, IMG submission 187207) | Freshwater microbial communities from Lake Fryxell liftoff mats and glacier meltwater in Antarctica - MAT-01 (SPAdes) (version 2) | ecosystem: Environmental > Aquatic > Freshwater > Ice > Liftoff... | reverse complement strand
ATGAAAATTTATTTTGGACAAAGTAGAAAATTATCAATTCTAGTTAAGGTTTACCGGACTTTCGCTGCTAGCTCCGTACAATAGTATAAATAAACTATTGTTTTGAATGCTAACCGCTAATTATCGCTAACTAATTATGTAGAACACCTCCTAATTTATTTGAGCTTTTAAATTTTGAAATTTATTGATGTTTATTCTTTGGTCTTTATGTATATATAACTACCATACAAATCTTTTGCCTGTTTGCTAAAGGTGCTTCTTGCGGCTGAATATTATCCCACCCCAGTTTCGCTTGTGTGTAGCCTGTTATTTCAAGACGGGCTGGGCAACATCAGGACGATTGATGCCTTTGTGAAACTGATGACAAACTTAAAAATTTGATAAAGTCAGCGTTTGAAGATGTTGGGCGATTGATTTATTCCAACTTAGTTGGTACTATGGCTCTAACCGCAAACCATGCATATATCAGAACTCATTTATAAAGTTGATGGGCAGAGGTAATAATTATGTGCGTAATCACAATTGACCTGCTAGCGCCTATTATTTAGACTTTGGAGAAAACTTCTTGGACTCAATAAATCGCCTGAGTAGAGTAGGTTGCAAGCAGGTGGTTATAGGCTACTAATTTGCTGTCTTATCCACGCCCGAAATGCTTTCATTGTCGCATTTCTGCCATTGCTTTTACTCTGCATCAAATATTCGGGAATCGCTTGTAAAATGGGGAGATTGGGGAAAATAGAACTGGTATTTGATTCTACATATTTATCATCTAAAAGCACGTTTATTTCCAAGTTATTTCCATTCCATCGCCACAGTTCCGGGACTCTCAAAGCTTGATAATTATTGAAACGAGTGCGGGAGGTAATATCAATTTCAATAGCCAAATCTGGAGGCGGGTCGATTTCTAAATTGATTCTATCTTTGCCCCTAATTCTAGCTTCATTTTGGATATAGAAACAATCATCGGGTTCTACCCCAGTATCCATACTTTTCTTATCAAAAGTCGTAGAGCCTAAACTCCAAAATTCCTGATCTAGTTCTTCTAATAAAACTTTTATCAAGTCGCCAATAATAACTTTAGCTACTTCATGTTCTGGCAATGGAGCCATTATTTCTAGCATCCCTTGACTGTAACCTATGCGCGAACTGCGATTGTCTCCTAATTCTGTTAAAATTCGTTTGTATGCAGGCCAGGAGACATCTTTAATCAACAACTGATGACCGGCTCTAACAATTAGTTGATTGAGTTCAAGTAACATAGAAAATAACTTTATTTGATGTGAGCAACGGTGACACCACTGCCGCCATCTGCTTGTTCTGCTGGTTCGTAGTTTTTCACTCTGGGATGGTGTTGCAAAAAGGCGTGAACTCCTTGTCGCAGTTTACCAGTGCCGTACCCGTGAATAATCCAAAGTGGGCTTGTAGCTTCCGAGATGGCTTTATCTAAAATGTATTCGGCATCAGCTACCCGTTTACCACGTAAATCGATGGTATTTTGGGAAGTCCGAATTTCTGGAACACTTTGCGGTGGTGGCGTTACTGCTGCTGGGGCTGGTTTGGCTTTAACGACTGGTTCGGGTTTTTGACCATCTAGAGATTCTACATCTTGCAACTTCACGTTCATCTTCATTAGCCCAAAGCGAACGCTTAACTCGCCATCTTCATTAGGGGCAGTGATCACATCCGCTACCTGTCCCAATTTGGGAACACGGATGCGATCGCCTACTTTGGGCATAAATCCAGCTTTTGGTTTTGCTGGCGTTGCTGGCTGATATTGTTGGCCAATTTGATTCAAAGCATTAGTTGCTTGCTGCGCCTCTTGGGCTGTGGGAGTACCTTTCTGCAAACGGCGGATCACTTGGGCAATTTCACCTTTTGCTTGAGCGATCGCTTGTTGGACTGCTATTTCCTGCGAAGCCCGCAAACTGCTTTCCCTTTCCTCCAAACTTGCGGCTTTTGCGGATACTTCTTGGTATAAACGTTCCGCTTGCTGCAACAAACTTTGGGCTTCCGCAGCTTTGGTTTCTTGACGGCGGCGTTGCGCTTCTAAGCCAGCAATTACTTGGTTAACTTCATCTGTCGCCTCTCCAACTTGAGTTTTTGCCTGTTCTACCACTTCTGGTTTTAATCCCAAGCGCAAGGCAATAGTTAAGGCGTTAGAACGTCCTGGGATGCCCCACAGCAGACGATAAGTAGGTGAGAGAGTACTTTCGTCAAATTCTACAGAGGCATTTTCAAACCGTTCATCTTCGTATTTCAGGGCTTTTAGTTCGCCGAAGTGAGTAGTGGCGATCGTTAGCTGGGCATGGTTGGCTAGATATTGCAACAAGGCGATCGCTAAGGCACTACCTTCAACTGGATCGGTTCCTGCGCCGACTTCATCGAGTAAAACGAGTGAGTGGGGAGTGGGGAGTGGGGAGTGGTCTAGATTCTCTTCGTCCCGATTCCCCAATGCTTCTAAAATCCGACTAATTCGGCGGATGTGTCCAGAGAATGTAGATAAACTTTGCTGTAAGGATTGTTCATCGCCAATATCTGCCAGCACTTTATCAAACCAAGGTATTTCTACTGGTTCGCGGGCGGGGACAAATAAACCCACTTTCGCCATCAATGCTGCTAACCCCAAAGTTTTTAAGGTTACAGTTTTACCGCCAGTATTTGGCCCGGTAATTGTCACTACGCGAATTTGCGGACTGATCAGCAAATCCACAGGAACTACTGGTTGCCCTTGTTCGTGCCGTTGTTGCCACACTAACAGAGGATGCCGTAAATTCCGCAAGGTAATGATTTCACTGTCTTCACGCTGGATAAATCGCGGCGGATTCGCTCCTAGCCAGTAACTATACCGCGATCTAGCGGTTGCCAAATCCAAAGTGGTTGCGATCGCTAACAATCTCTCCAAATCTGGTTTGACTGCGGCTACTTGTTCTGTCAAAGCACGGCGAACCGCTTCTTCTTCTGCTTGCTCTCTTCTAATTATCTGCCGCAGTTGGTTGCCTAGAGGCACTACTGAATTCGGTTCCACGTATAGGGTAGCACCGCTAGTAGAGGTATCGTGGACAATACCGGGGATAGCATCTTTTTGGGGTGCTTTCACAGGGATGACAAAGCGATCGCTCCGTTGCGTAATCAGCTGTTCTTGAACTGCCCCAGATTTTGCCTGTAAGATATTTTGCAGCTTTTGAGTAATCTGAGTACGTAATCGCCGCAAATCTGTGCGAATTTCTCCCAGTTTTTGACTCGCGCGGTCAGTTACCTGGGCCCGTTCATCAATACAACGGTGAATTTCCTGTTCTAATTCTGGATAAGTCCGCAAATCGGCAACCAAATCAGTCAATATCGGCAAATCTTCCTGATTGTCAATGACACGGCGCAAACTTCTGGCACCAGCGAGGGTGGTAGCGATCGCTAACAGTTCATCCCCTGCCAAAACTCCACTACGTTCTGCCCGTTCTAAGGAATCGCCAATATCTTGAATTCCCTCAAATGAGAGTCCTGTAGTCTGGCGAGTCTCCAGTTGGTAGACTTCTTTGGTTTGCTCTAACAACTGTTCGCTTTGGATCTGAGAATCGGGTATTTTCAGATGACGCGCGGCTGTCGCCCCCAGCTTAGTTGCCGCAAAGGTGGCAAGGTGCTGGCAGAGGCGATGCCATTCTAATAGTTCTAAGGTTTCAGATTGGATCAAGGTTTCAACATCAAATCTGAAATTATCGTAACAATTCTAGCTCCTCGATGGATAAATCTTAAAGGAGAAAATTTTGCTTTAGTCAAATCAGTCAGTTAGTGGGTGGTAATAACTGGCACACCAAGTTATCTTTCGTTAGAAACTACGCCAACATCAAGTATCATCGAAAACAATACAGAAACTAATTTAAGCAGCAACTATTTCCTTCACCAAAACGTAAGGCTGAACAATGAGAGTATTAAATCGCTTATTGCGCTCAAGATTCCATTCTCCCACCTGTACTATCGTGGGTTTGGCAATCAATTGTTGATCAATCCACTGTTCCACTGATGGAATGTTATCACTGGCGATCGCTACTCCAACATCCACCAAGTTTAGCTCAAGCGCCACCAAAATTACTGCATCTCGTTGTACATGAGGAATTAGCCACTCCCACTCTGCCTCATCCAAAATTTCTGTTAATTCCGCTCTTAAATCCGACATCTTTCCTCAATTTGTATTGGCTAAGAAATTATTTTACATTAACTACTACAGACGCGATTAATCGCTTGCAACAGACGCGATTCATCGCGTCTCTACTTCCAACTCTTGTCCAGACGCGATGAATCGCGTCTCTCTTGTTAATCGCGTCTTTAAACTTCTGATTTCATCTCATCAATTTCAAATAAAGATACGATGACTCCAGCGATGGGAATAGATATAAAAACTCCTAATAAACCTGCTACTTTAGCGCCTACTAGCAAAGCAAAAAATACAACTACAGGATTAAGATTCAGCGCATCTTGCATAATTCGAGGTGCAATCAAGTTGTCTTGTATCTGCTGGAGAACAATACAAGCTATCAAGACTTTCAATGCTAACCAAACACCTTGAGACAACACAACTAAAGTAATTGTGCTTACTCCTAATGTCGCTCCTATGCCAGGAATAATATCAAGAATTCCAACTATCACTGACAATATCAAAGCAAAAGGTACTTTTAATATTACAAAAACTAAAAAAGTTGTACTCGTGAGAAATGCGCTTAATAACAACTGACCTCTAAAAAATCCGAGAAAGGAGCGTCTGATTATATTTGTAAATCTATTTCGGCGCTGTTTTGGTATTATTTTTATGGTAAGATTCCATAACTTGTCTCCATCTAGTAACATAAAGAAAGCCACAACTGCAATTAAGATAAATGTCAGAAAGTTCGTCATAAATCCTTGTAAAACAGCTAAACTAGTAACAAGACTAGATACGGCTTGGTTTCGCAATTGTTCTTGAATAAAACTTAAATTTATCTGCAAATTACGACTTCGCAAAAACTTTTCTAGCTGCTCTAATAGAGGTATTAAAGAGTTTACAAAGCCAGTTATACTGTCAATTAATTGTTGTCCTTGAGATAAAACCGTTAAGCCGACGGTAATTATCAGACTGCCAATAATCACAATACTGAACAAGAAAACGACACCAACAGCCACGCCGTGGGGCAAAAAATGCCGGAGCCATTGTACAGGATAACTGAGTAAAAAAGCTAAAATTGCAGCAAATGTAAAAATAACAATGACCGCTTCAAAGTAAGCTAAAAGTTGTACAATTGCCCAGCCAGAAGCAACTAAAAGTAAAAAGCGGACTAACGCCAGATTATTTAATCGCTCCCAAAAATTCTTGGCTTCAAAGCCGCTCATATATATGTTGTTTAGAGAGAAACTTATGGTAAATTTGCCTAGTAGTTGCATTTAAGCACAAAGTTAGACTTCATTGCTAGAGCGCATTGACCTTAAAGATACAGAGGGAAAGGCGCAATCGCTACCTCCCTAAAGCATATATCTGAACTTGTCTAGCTTATCGTCCTAAATCATGCATATCGTTAATTACTGTGGCACACTTTTGTGTCAAAGCTTCCAATTCCTCCTTGTTAGTGGAACTGGGAGCATCAATCAAGTTACCAATTCTCACAGTGATAGGAACTGCGCGAGGTAGGGACGATCCTTTTTGTAAAATCCCCTCAGTACCCCAGACACTCACGGGTAATATTGGGGCTTTTGCTTTCGCCGCTAGCAGCAGTGCGCCTCTTTTCGGGTTTGTAATTCTACCATCTGGGGTGCGAGTCCCTTGCAAGAAAACACCGACAGCCCAACCGTGATTAAGATATTCTAGGGCGGAACGGATGGCATTGCGATCGGCATTTCCCCGACTCACCGGGTAAGCGCCATACAATTTAATCGCTTGCGCCAAAACTGGGATTTTAAATAACTCTTCCTTAGCCATGTAGGCCACTGGACGACGTACACAGTTGGAGACAATTGGCGGGTCAAAGTAACTAGCGTGATTACTCACTACTAACAATGGCCCTAATTGGGGGACATTTTCGGTACCATAAATCTGGCCCCGAAAGTAAGTATGAAGCATGGGGCTGACGACCGACCATTTAAAGGCGTGGTAAAGTGCCAGACTGATAAACGGTTCGCGGTTTCTGTCCACAGAAGATAATTCAAATCAAACTGAATTTAGCATACGCGATCGCAAGGGCCAGAGCAAACGCAAAAAGCGTTGCAGATGAATTGCTTCACCCATCTGGGAATACTAAATCTATAAAATATTAGGATTTAGCAGTATGGATAGCACTCTCGTCAATATTCCCGGATATCGCATCAGTGAAGAACTCTACAATGGTTCCAGAACGATAGTTTATCGAGGGTATCGAGATGACTCTTTACCTGTAGTGATTAAACTGCTGAAAAATCCTTATCCCAGTTTTAGCGAATTGGTACAGTTTCGCAATCAGTACACCATTGCTAAAAATCTTAACTCACCTCTAATTATCCAAACTTATAGCCTGGAACCTTATCAAAATGGCTATGCGTTAGTGATGGAAGACTTTGGGGGGATTTCTCTTAAAGAATGGAGAACAGGGGAAAATCTACGAAATATTACGGAGTTTTTACAGATAGCGATCGCACTGTGTAACGCCTTAGATATACTATACCGCGATCAGATTATTCATAAAGATATTAAACCCGCCAATATTCTAATTAATCCCGCAACCAAACAAGTTAAATTAATTGACTTTAGTATTGCATCCTTACTACCACGGGAAACTCAAACACTAATGAATCCCAATGTGTTGGAAGGGACACTTAGTTATATTTCTCCTGAACAAACAGGAAGAATGAATCGAGGAATTGACTACCGGACTGACTTCTATTCATTAGGTGTGACTTTTTACGAATTATTGACGGGAGAGTTACCATTTCAATCAATCGATCCGATGGAATTGGTACATAGTCATTTAGCAAAGCTTCCACCAAATATGAATACTAACCCTCTCCTTACCAAGGAGAGGCTGCCGAAGGCGGGTGAGGTTTCTTTTCCTATTCCTCAAGTCCTCTGTGACATCGTGATGAAATTGATGGCTAAAAATGCTGAAGACCGCTATCAGAGTGCATTGGGGCTGAAATTTGATTTAGAAAAATGTTTATCTCAACTCCAAGAAACTGGTGAAATTAAGAGTTTCCCAATTGCCCAACGGGATGTGTGCGATCGCTTCATTATTCCTGATAAACTCTATGGACGGGAAATAGAAGTAGAAACCCTAATCCAAGCATTTGAAAGAGTTAGCCTTGGTGCAACAGAAATGATGCTGGTAGCTGGTTTTTCCGGTATTGGTAAAACCGTTGTAGTTAATGAAGTTCATAAACCGATTGTTAGACAACGCGGTTATTTTATCAAAGGGAAATTTGACCAATTTCAACGGAATATTCCCTTAAGTGCATTGGTACAAGCATTTAACGATTTCATGGAGCAACTATTAACAGAAAGTGATAGCCAAATCCAGCAATGGAAAAGCAAAATATTAGAGGCTGTGGGTGAAAATGGACAAGTAATTATAGAAGTTATCCCGGAATTAGAAAGAATTATTGGTCAACAACCATCTCCTCCAGAATTATCAGGAAATGCAGCACAAATTAGATTTAATTTAATATTCCAAAAGTTTACCCAAGTCTTTACCACTACCGAACATCCATTGGTGATGTTTTTAGATGATTTGCAATGGGCAGATTCAGCATCGCTGAAGTTAATGCAGTTATTAATGGCTGATACAGGACATCTTTTGTTAATTGGTGCATATCGTGATAACGAAGTTGAAAAAGCACATCCGTTAATGTTGACTTTGAGTGAAATTGAAAAAACACAAGCAACTATTAATACAATTACATTAACACCACTAAATCAAAGACAAGTGAATCAGTTAATTGCTGACACACTTAAGTGTTCTGAAAGTTTAGCGTTGCCTCTTTCGCTACTTGTATCTCAAAAAACTCAAGGTAATCCATTTTTCGCTACACAGTTTATCAAAGCATTACATCAAGATAGGCTGATTCAATTTAACTTTGAGTCAGGCTTTTGGGAATGTGACATTGCACAAGTGACGACTCAAGCCGTTACAGATGATGTTGTTGCCTTTATGGCATTTCAACTACAAAGACTGCCACAATCAACTCAAAACATCTTGCAGTTAGCTGCTTGTATTGGCAATCAATTTGATTTAGCAACTTTGGCAATTGTTTCAGAATCATCGGAAATCGAAACGGCTGCTGATTTGTGGAAAGCTTTGCAAGAAGGGTTACTTTTAACTACTGGTGATGTTTATAAATTCTTTCAACATAGTGAACAGGATTCTGATTTAAAGCCTATCAATTACAATTTTCAAGTTCCAAACTATAAATTTTTACACGATCGCGTTCAACAAGCTGCTTATTCTTTAATTCCAGAAGCTCAGAAGCAGACTACTCACTTAAAACTGGGTCAGCTACTGTTAAATAATATTTCTCCCAGCGAACAAGAAGAGAAAATATTTAAAATTGTTAGTCAATTGAACCTGGGGTTAGGGTTAATTGCTCAACAGATAGAACGAGATCAACTAGCTCAGTTAAATCTGTTAGCTGGACGGAAAGCTATAGCTGCCACTGCCTACACTGCCGCAATTGAATATCTAACACTAGGAATGGAATTGCTAACAGCAGATAGCTGGCAAAGTCATTACAATCTCACCCTAGCGCTGTATGAAGATGCAGCAAAAGCAGAATATTTAAACACCAGCTTTGAACAGGCTATCAAACTAACAGACCTGATATTGCAGCAAACTACGCAGATGTTGGACAGAGTTAAAGCTTATGAACTGAAAGTTCAGATTTATATTGCCCAAGATCAGCAAGTTAAAGCCATTGAAACGGGGTTAAAAGCACTAGAGCAGTTAAAAATTTCGTTGAGATCACCTGATGTAGAACCAGAGAATCGTTTAGCTCAATTACCAACTTTAACAAACTTAGCCAATATTCCAGAAATGACCAATCTGGAATCTTTGGCTGCACTGCGGTTGCTGATTAGTATTACACCTCCTGTTCATCATGTCAAACCTGATATGTTTCCGTCAGTAGCACTGACAAAGCTGCATCTTTGTCTTGAACAGGGACATTCATCCTTGGCTGCTTTTGCCTATGGAAGTTATGGTGTATTTCTTTGTGCTGTAATCGGAGATATTGATACCGCTTATTACTCAAGTCAGATAGCTTTAAAGCTACTAGAACAATACCAGAGTAAAGAAATTAGTTCAAAAATTTATATGCTTTTTGGTGTTTTTATCTGTGCTTACAAAGAGCATGGTCGAAATACACTCATAGCTTTACGAGAAAGTATCCAGTGTGGGCTAGAAGTTGGAGATATTGAACACGCTAGCTATTCAATGATGGCTGAATGTACGCATTTATTCTTAATTGGAGAAACTCTAGATGCTGTTGAAGAAAGGCAAACAAAATATATTAATCTACTTTTAAAACTCAAACAAAAACATTGTGTTGATTATGCCAAGATTTGGAGGCAAGTCACCTTAAACTTACTCAATCGATCCTCTCACCAATATTATCTGACTGGTGTTGATTTTGATGAGACAGAAATGCTGCCGCATCTTCACAACACCCACAATCATCAGTCACTATTTGCCATCTATCTTGCCAAAACAGCTATCCTTTATACCTTTGACCAGTATGAACAGGCTGCAAGCAATGCAGAAAAAGCCACTGAATATATGGATGGAGCTTTTGGTCTACTCTTAGTTGTGGCACATAACTTTTACTACTCTTTGTGCTTACTTGCAAAGTATTCTAGCTGCGATCGCCAACAGGATCAGCAAGAATGTTGGTTAAATCAGGTAGTTAGCAACCAAAAACTCATGCACTATTGGGCTGGCTATGCTCCTGTTAATTTTCAGCATAAGTATGACTTAGTTGAGGCAGAAACAGCGCGGGTAATAGGAGACAAGCTCAAGGCGATGGAATATTACGATCGCGCCATAACTCTAGCCAAAGCCAACGGCTACATCCAAGAAGAAGCACTTAGCAACGAATTAGCAGCCAAATTTTACCTCGGCTGGGATAAAGAAAAAGTCGCCCAAACATACATGCAAGAAGCATACTACTGCTACGCTCGTTGGGGCGCAAAAGCCAAAATAGAAGACCTAGAAAAACACTATCCCCAGCTACTCCAAGCCATCCTGCAACAGCAACGAATCAACCTCAACCCTTCAGAAACCATTGCTTTTCGTGGGACTTCCTCTTCCACTCGCACTTCTAGCACTGGCAGCACCAGTATTTCTGATGTTCTAGATTTTACCTCTGTCCTCAAAGCTGCTCAAGCTATCTCCAGTTCTCTGGAATTAGATCAACTTGTTGCCAGCCTTACTCGGATAATCCTCGAAAACTCCGGCGCGAAAAAAGCTGCACTAATTCTTCCCCAAGAAGATACTTGGCAAGTTAGAGCAATTACCTCAAATTCCCAGATTGATATCCAAACCGTTCTTCAACCACAATTACTAGATAATTGTCAAGATATTCCCGTAAATATTATCAATTACGTCAAAAATACCAAGCAAACAGTTGTTATAGACAATTGCACAACAAATATTATTGGGTTAATTGGAGAATATATGCACTCTTCACAGCCCCAGAGTGTATTATGTACTCCGATTATTAATCAAGGGCGTTTGGTGGGGATTCTTTACCTAGAAAATCAACTGACGCAAGGGGTATTTACTAGCGATCGCCTTTCTATCATAAATTTCCTCTGCACTCAAGCTGCAATTTCTTTGGAAAATGCCCAATTATATAATCATCTCCAGGAGCGAGAAAAATTCCTCAGTAGTATTTACGAAGGTGTTGGCTGTCTGATCTTTGTAACTGATATCCTGGATAATGGTAGATTGGAGTACACAGGATGGAGTAAATCGTGCGAATTAGCGATTGGTATCTCTGCTTCCCAAGTGCTGGGTAAAACTCCGCAAGAATTACATGGTGATGAAGGTGCAGTAGTATATCAAAATTATCTGCATTGTTTTCAAACCGGAATACCCGTCACCTATGAAGAATGTTTAACATTTAATCACCAGAAAATTTGGTGGTTAACCACACTCAGTCCATTAAAAGATGAGACGGGCAAAGTTTATCGCGTAGTTGGGACAACTATTAATATTAGCGAGCGCAAACAAGCTGAAGAAGCGGTAACAGAAAAATCTCAAGCCCTCGGAACAGCCTTAGCAGATTTACAACAAGCACAATTAAAAATTGTTCAGAGTGAGAAAATGTCAGCACTGGGGAATTTAGTTGCTGGGGTAGCCCATGAAATGAATAATCCTTTGGGCTTTATTGCCGCGAGTCTCAAACAAGCTAAACCCACCATTGCTGATATTGTTGAACACTTAAAACTATATCAAGGAAGTCTTCTAAATCCCAATGATCAAATCAAAGAACATGCCGAAGAGATTGATTTAGATTATACCTTAGAAGACTTACCAAAAATTATTGATTCAATGGTGATGGCGTGCGATCGCCTCAAAAATATCAGCACTAGTTTAAGAACTTTTTCCCGTGCTGATAAAGATTACAAAGTACCGTTTAATATCCACGAAGGTATCGAAAGTACGATTTTAATTCTCAAACATCGCCTCAAAGAAAACGAACAACGTCCAGCAATTGAAGTGATAGCTGATTATGCTAACTTGCCCAAAATTGAATGTTTTCCTGGGCAATTGAATCAGGTATTTATGAATATTTTAGCAAATGCTATTGATGCGCTGGATGAATCAAATGTGGGAAGGAGTTTTGAGGAAATTAAGTCCAATATCAACCGAATTACAATTAAAACCTCTTTGGTAAATGAAAAAGTAAAAATTGCTATTGCTGATAATGGCAAGGGGATGAATGAAGAAGTAAAACAAAAGATTTTTGACTACTTATTTACTACAAAAGGTGTGGGAAAAGGTACAGGATTGGGGTTAGCGATCGCTCGTCAAATTGTCACAGAAAAACATGGAGGAGCGATCGAGGTAGATTCTAGGCTAGGCGAAGGTACTGAATTTGTGATTCACTTACCGATATAGGATATAGCGTTTCCTAATCACATAAGGTACATCAGAGCAAGCTCTTCGCTTGCGGGGAGGGGGTTGGGGGTGGGGTTCTTGTATCTCACTCAACCGAGAACCGCTATATACACGAATTTTCTGGAAATCTTCAGCCTTAAAAAAATTAAACAGGTAAATCAGCAGCACTCTGGATATTTTCTAATATTAAGTCAGGGCTACTACGTTTAATTAAACCAGTTAGAACTTTACCAGGGCCAATTTCCACTACTCGTTGGATACCTTTGGCTGGTAATTGCAGAGAAATTTCTCGCCATCTTACAGAACCAGTCATTTGTTTATTCAGGCGCTGCTTTAAAATCTCAGCATCAATAGACGGAATTGGTTCTACATTAGACAACACTGGCACGGTAGCTGGCTGAAATTCCACAGATTCTAGAATGTCTTGGAATTGGGCAGCTGCTGGTGCTATTAAATGTGAATGAAATGCTCCAGAAACTTTTAAGGGAATAGCACGCTTTGCTTTAACTTGAGTCATCACCGCTTGTACAGCCTCAGTCGTGCCTGAAATTACCACCTGAGCCGAACTATTATCATTTGCTATTACCACATCAGGCGTTTGAGCAATGACTTTTTCTAACTGTTCGCGGTCAAAGTTCATCAAAGCTGCCATCATACCATTGACGACATTATCCATGAGTTCTGCACGGCGCTTTACTAGATATAAACCAGCCGACCATTCAAAGACACCCGCTACATAAAGGGCAGAATATTCTCCCAAACTGTGGCCAGCCAATAACTCTGGCTGGTGTCCTCGTTCTCGGAGTAGATCAGCAAGAATGCTTTCTATCACATAAAGACTTGGCTGAGTGTATAGCGTCTGTGATAACTTTTCTTCTTGGTTTTGACAGATTTCGGTTACAGACCAGCCTAAAATTTCCTCAGCTTGGGCAAATTTGTTTTTAGCGGATGGTATATCTAATAAATCCATTCCCATTCCCAGCGCTTGGGAACCTTGTCCGGGAAACACCCATGCAGTTTTTGTCATTAGTCAATAGTCATTAGTCATTGGTCATTAACAATGGACAAAATATTCACCGAATTTTAGATTTTAAATTTTGGATTTTGGATTGAATAATTCAAACATGAAATCAATCTAAAATCTAAAATCCAAAATTGATTCACCTTCCCCATTTAAAAATTGCCGCGCCCCAGGTAAGACCGGCACCAAAGCCGGATGTAGCAATGATGTCATTGGGTTTAATTTTACCTTGCCGCACTGCTTCATCTAAAGCTAAGGGAATGGAAGCAGCAGAGGTATTGCCGTACTGGGCGAGATTACTTATAACTTTATGTTCTGGGACATTCAGCCGTTGGGCAACGGCATCAATAATTCGCTGATTGGCTTGATGCAACAGTAGCCAATCTATTTGATCGACAGTAAGGTTGGCTTGAAACAAAGCTTTATCAATGATTTCGGGCACTTTTTGCACAGCAAAGCGGTAGACTTCTTTGCCGTTCATAGTAATTGGTTGGTAAGTGCCTTTGGTGACTTTGACGCCAGGGAGCAGTTCTTGGGAAGTGCCAGCATAAGCAAGGTTGAGGTGATGGTTTTGAGTGCCATCACTTTTAAGGGCAAATCCCAACAAGCGATCGCTTTTGTCAGCCTGCAATACTACTGCCCCTGCACCATCACCGAATAATACACAAGTGCGCCGATCTTCCCAATCTACCCACCGAGAGAGGATATCTGCCCCAATCAACAGCACGTTTTTATAGACACCTGTTCTAATGTATTGGGCTGCTGTAACTAGACCAAATACAAAGCCAGAGCAGGCTGCTGTCAAGTCAAAGGCTACTGCGTTGGTGGCTCCCAATTGCGCCTGTACTTGACAAGCACTGCCAAACAAATCATCAGGGGTAGAAGTCGCTAGCAGAATCAGGTCTATGTCTTCTGGTTTAATTCCCGAAGCTGCGATCGCTTTACGGCTGGCAGCAGCAGCGAGTTCACTCAATGACTCAGATGGCAGAGCTAATCGCCGTTGACGAATTCCTGTTCTTGTGGCAATCCACTCGTCTGATGTTTCAACTACTTCACTCAATGTCTGGTTGTGTAAGGAAGTTGCCGGTACTGCCGAGCCGCTTCCGGTAATTGCTACGCCTAAGTTTTGCACTCCTAATCTCCCCAGCTATCAGCTTTTTGTCTTTTGTCCCTTGTCCTTGTCTTTTGTCTTTCGTCCTTGCAAATGACAAATGACAAATGACTCATGACTTATGACTGAATCGCTAACCACTTTCGCGCTCTAGGATATATTGGGACTGAATTCGTTGTATCACCTGGTTGTCAACAGCTTCTTTTGCCATGCGAATTGCATTAAAAATGGAAGGTGCTTGTGAACTACCGTGACCGATCAAACAGACTCCTGCCACGCCTAACAGCAAAGCGCCGCCGTGTTCGGCGTGATCCATGCGCTGCTTAACCCGCTTCAGGTTTGGTTTTAAGAGTGCTGAACCGATTTGACCGTGCAATCCTTGGGGCAATTCTTCCCGCAGAATTTGCAAAATCACTTCTCCGACTGCTTCGGCAAATTTTAACAATACATTACCGACAAAGCCATCGCAGACAATCACATCAAAGCGACCGGAAAGCACATCACGCCCTTCGGCATTGCCAATAAAATTTATTTGAGAATTTTCGCGGAGCATTTGGTGGGCGCGGACAGCTGCATCATTGCCCTTAGAGTCTTCTTCACCGATATTCAGCAAACCCACCTTTGGTTCAGTTGTACCCAAGACATACTGACTGTAAGCCGATCCCATGACGCCAAACTGCTCTAAAAACTTGGGACGGCAATCTACATTCGCGCCGACATCAAGCACCAGCACTGGCTTACCAGCAATAATTGTGGGAAAAACAGTCCCGATGGCTGGGCGCTCAATTCCCGGCAAACGTCCTAAGCGCAGCAAAGCTGATGCCATAGCTGCCCCAGAGTGGCCGGCAGAAAATACGGCATCTGCTTTTTGCTGCTTGACTAAATCCATCGCCACATTGATAGAAGCCTTGGGTTTGCGTCTAACTGCGTTTAAAGGCTCCTCATCCATTGCGATCGCTTCCTGTGCAGTCACGATCTCCACCTGCCCTAAATTCGTTTTTGGCGGCAAGGCAGCTTCTATTTGTTGGGGATCACCAACCAATAATATATCTACACCCAGTTCTTCCCTTGCTCGCAGTGCGCCAGCAACGATTTCACCGGGTGCGTGATCCCCTCCCATTGCGTCAATTGCGATCCTTACGCGAGTCGATCCCATTGCTCACAGCTTCTAGAAACCTTACAAATTCTACCAGATGGCTTTGCCGAAAAAGCTTAACTTTCTGACCGCCAAATTAATTCTGTTACTATTGCAACAATTTTTCCTGGCAAGCTCAAGATAGCACGAATTGTTCGGCATTGAGCATTGGGCATTGGGCAATTCAATTTTGGATTTTGGATTTTAAATTTTGGATTAAATTTCAATCTAAAATCCAAAATCTAAAATCTAAAATTCTTACTCCCCAATCTCCAGTACCCAGTTAACTAGCATCCGAACGCCGTAGCCGGTTGCCCCTGCGCCGTTGTAACCATTTTCTTTATCTGTCCACACTGGGCCAGCAATATCTAAGTGTGCCCAAGGGGTTTCTTTGACAAATTGCTTAAGGAAAAGGGCGGCGGTAATTGCACCACCTGGACGCGGCCCTGTATTTTTCATGTCCGCGATACCAGACTTTAGCCCTTCAAAATATTTTTCTTCCATTGGCATCCGCCAAAGCTTTTCACCTGAAGTTTGGGCAGCTTTCTCTAGCTGGGAAGCGACAGCATCATCGGGAGTATATAAACCAGCAATATCCTCACCCAAGGCAATGAGGTTGGCACCAGTTAGGGTGGCTAAATCCACGATCGCATCTAATCCCAATTTGTCGGCATACACCAAGGCATCTGCTAGTGTCAAACGTCCTTCAGCGTCGGTGTTGTTCACTTCGATTGTTTTGCCGTTTGATGCTGTGAGAATATCTCCAGGGTGCATGGCGCGACCGCTAATCATGTTTTCAGCCACCGCCGAGATGAAGTGAACCTCTACATCTGGCTTAATTTGAGCAATTGCTTTTGCCGCGCCCAAGGTAGCAGCCGCACCGCCCATATCAATTTTCATGGTTTCGATGCCGCTACCAGCACCTTTAATGTTGAGTCCGCCGGAATCAAAGGTTACACCTTTGCCAATAATTGCTAGTTTCTTTTTGGGTGTACCTTCTGGTTTGTAAGTCAGGTGAATGAATTTAGGTGGCAAATCGGAAGCTTGCGCTACTCCCAAAAAAGCACCCATACCCAACTTTTCACAGTCTTCTCTTTCCAGAATTTCTACTTGTAAACCGTATTCTTTAGCGATCGCTTGAGCAGTTTCTGCCAAAGTAATTGGTGTTACTGCATTGGCTGGTGCTGCTACTAGCTCTCGTGCTAAGTTTACCCCTGACACAATTTGATTGGCGCGGGTGATGGCTGCTTCTTGCCCACCGAAACCTAGTAAATCTACGGTTTCTATTTGTGAACCTTTATCTTCTGCTGGTTCTGACTTAAAGCGATTATCTTGGTAAAGCGCCAATTCTACACCTTCTGCGATCGCTTGGGCGCTTGCGGCTGGATCGTTATTCCACAATGGGAAACTAAATCCCAAAATTTTGCTTTTTTGCTTTTTTGCCACTCTGGCTACAGCAGCAGCAGCGCGTCGCAAAGTGTCGAGTTTTAGTGCATCTGGTTTCCCTAAGCCTACCAGAATCAATTTACGCACTGGGCTACCAGGATTCACACGAGTAAAGATAGTAGTGTTGGCTTTACCTTTAAATTCTTCTTCAGCAATTAGTTCTTTTAAGACCCCGGAAAACTTTTGATCTAAAGTTGCTAATTCTCCAGTTAACTCTACTGCATCTTCAAATAATCCAATTGCCAAACTATCGCCTGCCCACTCTAGCAAAGGCTTATCACTAGGTTGAATTGTCATTTTGGGATTTTGTGTAAATATTCCTTCTTGTACCAGTATTGCTCAAAATTCTTGTTTCAGGCTGAGGTGAGTCGGGGGTGAGAGAGATAGGGGAGATGAGGGAGCATGGGACAGTAGCTATAATTTAGTGCTGAGAGTGTCAATCCATATACTCTTGAAAATGTATGATATTTTAACCATAAGAAATTAGTGGAATGGCAAGTTGAGTTTCATGATGATTTCGAGTCTGAGTTCGATGCTCTACCTCAAGAAGTAAAAAATGAGTTGCTTGCTACGGCTCAGGTATTAGAAATGTTTGGCCCACAAGCAAAACGTCCTCATGTTGATACGCTCAAAGGGTCGAAGTACGGAAACATGAAAGAGCTATGATTCTCAGCTTTTAGTGGTGTTTGGCGTGTGGCGTTTGCTTTTGACCCATTGAGACAAGCCATTTTATTGGTTGCAGGTGACAAATCCGGTATTAGCCAAAAACTTTTTTATAAACACTTAATTCAAAAGGCTGATGCACGGTACAAGGGTCATCTTGAAAAGCTAAAACAGGAAGAGTAAAAAGAATGGGTAAAAGCCTAAGAGAAAAAATTAAAGAACAGCCAATAGAAAGCCAAATTAAAATTGAAAGCCGCGCTCAGGAATTAATAGCTCAGGAATTAACTAGGCAAAAAATTAGATTAGATAAAAGGAAAAGGTTTAAAAAAAGAGAGGTAGTTATATTTGGAAAAAAATTATAGCGGTTCCCATTCAGATGCGGTACAACATTATATCGCCTGGTGTAGGGGCACGGCACTGCCGTGCCCTTACGGGTGTACCTCACGCTTGTCGGGAAACGCTATAATGATAGAACATTAATTTAGTAAAACACTAGAAAAGCCTGCCAAGCCGTTGGAGTTTGGTAGGCTTTAAAGTTATTAAAAATGGCTATTCTTGTGGCTGATACTAGTGAACTGCGCTCATAACTCCACTTTTTTACCTCCTCTGCCTAATGCCCTATGCCCCAATTCCATTTTTGTCAATATTAAATTTGCTAGCGATCGCTTCTATTATTTCTTGCTCAACTGGTGTAGTCTTATTGTCAAGCTGGGCAATTTTGTAACACTGAGCCAACAAAGGTATAGCAAAATCACGGTTCAGCTGATTGAGCAGTATATCTAAAGACTTAGGTGATTTGATATTTTGGGCAATGGCATCCAACGAGCTAGGAGTGAGATTTACAGCTTGTAATTCTGGCAAAATTTCTTCCCAAGTCTTTTCTGGATGACTAGCCAGGATCATGTGAACTAAAATTTGATCCATGACGGCTTCTTGAGCGATCGCAGTTTCTAGATATTTTTCACTTTCAGCTTTTAATGTTGCTAGTGTCTGTGGCGATGCGAGGGAAGTTGATTCATCTAGCTTGGCTTCGTAAAATCGACAAGCAGCATACCCTAATGAATAGATCATCGTCGCATTTGAACTAGCTGCGATCGCTGCACCCGCCAAAGGTATATTTCGCAGCAAGCCTAATCCCGCAGCTTTCAACAGACGGCTTCCACCTAAGGCCAGACCAAAAATTGCCAAAACTTCACCTTTACGAGCAGGATCTTTTAAATCTAGCCCGTAGACAGATGCAATCTGATAAAGCATTTCTGACTGCAATTTTGTTGTGGCTGTTAAATCAATTGCCAACAATGCAACTGCTATTCCTGGCAAAACACTTGTTGCTAGTCCAACTGTACCTGCTTGAGTTGCTTTTTCCACCATGATTCGGTGAGCAATCTGGCTGGGTGATTCATTTGGATACTGTTTCTTAAGCTTATTTACCGCAACTTCTGCTTTTTCCAAATCAACAAGGTTAGTAGCACCAACTAGCCAATTGAGATTTAACACTCCAGATAGTTTTCTAATCAGCCAATTTTCGCTAAGGCGATTCACAACCTGACCGCTAGTTTGAGTTGTTTGCTCAATTAACTTGTGTGTTTGTTTCGCCGTCGCTTCTCCCACCCCTACTGCTGCGTCTAAAACTGCTTTGCCAGTCTGAGCAACAGTTTCAACAAAAGACTCTAATACAGACGATTTATTTTCTACTGATGATTGAGCCTGGATTTTTACTTCTGAAGTTTCTCTGGGTGAATTAACTAATTTATTCACCTCTATTTCTTGGGGTTTGTCTGCCATTTGACACCATTCTATAAAACCTCTCTCTTTAAACTTGTAGCGAAAGAGTGAGTGGCTTGACATCCCTCTAGAAACGTAAATATCAGTTTAAGATTAACTATTTTTTGGTCTAAATAACTGTGTTAATCCATTAGTAATAGGAACATATTGCTCAGGGCTGAGTGTTCCTAAATACGCCAAAACTCGATTTATATCTAATCCCCGCGTTTGATCTAGTAAGACAATGGAAGACAGAGGTAAACCACCAGCACCAGCTGACAAACGCGGATATAAGCTGGGATTATTCAACACCCAAGAACCACTTTGAGTAGTTAAAGGTGCGATCATTAGCATTAGATAGCGGACTTCTCCCCAAGGTATACCGACTACTACAGCAGGTCGAGTTCCTTGCTGCTCACGTCCTCTAGGAGTATTACTAGGTAAAGTTACTATAACTACGTCGCCACACTCAAGCAAATCAGGTTGGAGCATTCTTGCCACCAACAACTTTTAGCCCAACTGTAGGGATATATTCTACTGGCTTGCCTTTTGGCTGTCCTTGAGAACCCCAATCATAAGAGTCTTCATCAAGTAAATTTCTTTCGCCTTGATTAATTTCGTCATTTAATAATTGCCACAGTTGATCTTTCTCTTCTAAAGGAAGGTTGGCAATGGCATCTAGAAGTGATTCAAAAGGAATTTGTAGTTTGACGGTTGTTTTGGTCATAGTGTGTTTTGAGTTTGTTTAACAAAACAAATTTAGCTAGTATAGCACGGCGTAAATCCACATACCATCTCAATTAACCAGACAACTTGCCTGTAAAGCCTCTCTCTTTAAAGTTGTAGCGAAGTCTGAGGGGCTTGACATCTCCCGACAAGTACAAGTTATAGATCAATAATTCCTGTCACGCTTTTACGGAAAGTCACCTAATTCCCATAAAATAATCGCGTTGAGTGTGGCGTTTAAATGGTCAATTTAGACACAGGCGCTGTGTTTGCGTTTATTTCTAAAGGCTCACCTGTCCGCTATCAATTACGACAATATGTACAAGGACAACAAATGATAATAACTCAAACAGCCTTGAAAGAAGTTACTGATATTATTCAATGGTCAGGCGGAGTATCAGAACAGACGAGAGCGAGTAGATTATTCCAAAGATTAAATATCATACCTGACAATCCCTCAACTGTAGCCCTAAACTTACAGCCGACTAGAAGTTTGGGGACAAATGATATCATTATTTTAGGAACAGGGGATCAGTTAGGAATTGTGACAATGACAGCAGATGCTAAAGCGTTCAGAGCAGCACTTTCTCAGGGTGTAAAGTTCAATGTGTATATCCATCTGCCTCGCCCTTTAACAGGAAACTAATTATGCAAATTACTATTGCACCTTATCTTTTAAGTACCTATAAGCTGATTCAGTGTGCTTTTCCCAATGGAATAGAAACACAAGACTATTTGCCACTGTTGGCATTGTTTTATGATGAAATGTCAGATCGAAACTTAGCAGAAATTGTCGCTCACTACACAGGAAGGCATTATGCGGTTGTTCTCAATGATGTGTATCGTGTAGTAACAACTGATCTGCCAAAGGCTGAAGCTATTGACAAAGTGAAACAGCGTTTGCTTGTTTGTGGTTATGAAGAGTGGCTCAAAGAAGCTGAATAGCACTCATCTCTCAACTTGTAGGATTCTGGCGCTTAACAGGTTTAGGCTTGGGAATTGGTTTAGGAATTGGGGTAGTATTTGTCGGAAGTGTCAAGTTTTCAACGGCTTGGGCAATTGCCTGTACTTGCATTGGAGTTAAGCAATCAGGAGAACTATTTATCATCTGTAGCAGTGCAGGGATACCTTGTAAAACCGGAACTGAGCAATCATTTGCTCCTATCCATTTAGCAATTGGAAAGACTACTGGAGACGCAACAAATTTATCAGGAAGATTAGGCATTAATGAAGTAATCCACTGACTAAACATTTTTTGATGGTAAATACTTTGAGAAGTCGGACTATCAGAAACTGCTACCCAGTTGTTACCTTCGCGTCGTTTCCATTGATCTTTGTAGGCGCTAAATGAACCTTTCCAGGTTTTTACCTCTACTAAAAACACACCACCCTCACCGATAATTAGATGGTCTATTTCCGTTAAAGAGCCGGAGTTAGTAGGAATTAAAGCATTATTAAATATCACCCATGTCTCTGGAAAAGATTGCAAAAGTAGTGATACTCCCCATTCCCCCATATTACCTTTGAATTTATTTTTGGCTTGCTTAAATTCAAACATGAATGAACCCAACCCACCTAAAAAGCCATCACCTAATGTTTCATGAATTTCTTGGTGTTTGGTAGATTTTTTGGTGTCGATTTTTTGTTGGAATACTGCCCTAAGTAAGGGTGATTGTTGAAGAGTTTTCATAAAAATTTATTTTGATAATGCACAATTTGTATATTATTCGATCGCTCTTCAGTTATCGGAGAAGCTGAGGCGATGCCTGCGGCGGTAAACTACGCTGTTGACCAATTTTGACTCGCTTGAATTCAAATTTAACATTACTTAAAAAATTCCCTTAATTAAAGCAAAATAAGTTTACCATAAAAACATAATTTCAGTATATTAACTGATGAAATCAGCTATTTTACGCTCTTACTATGTAATAAATAATATAGCGTCAGCTATTTAAACTATAAGGAAAAGATTCAAATCTAAATGACTATAAAAAAACCCTTGGCTATCAATCAGCCAGACGTGGGGCAAATCATTCGTGATCTGCGGCTTTTGACTGGGCTAACCCAAGAACAGTTTGCAGCTACTCTAGGTGTTACTTATACCACAATTAACCGTTGGGAAAATGGACGTTCTAAACCCTCGCCGCTAGCGATGAGGAAAATTGAGGAAATGTTGGAGAAAATGGGACAGAAGGGAACAGATTTACTAAAGAAGTATTTTTACAAAGATTAGTTAGTAGCAAGCGTACTTACAATCATCTCGGCTTAATGCAAAATTATTCTAAACATTTCAATGTCCGTGTTATAAATTATGAAAAAATCTTATGAAAGTGCTTTTACCAGAGGGAGTTGAACTTCAAGGTTTTGAGAGAGAATTAAAAACAACTCTAGAGCAAGCACAACTTGCCGGTTATGCCCTTATGGGTTTTGCTTTTAGAGAGGCTTTCAGTTCAAGCCTTCACCAAATCGATGCTTTGCTGGTTATGGAGCCAGGAGTATTTGTATGTTTGGAGGCAAAAGGATATAAAGGGAAGTGGACAGGAAGCGCCAACGAAACATGGTTTTCTGATAATAAAAAAATTGAAGCTGTTGGCGGCAATCCATATATACAGGTTGAACGATACAGCCTAGTTATTAAAGATAAACTTCGGTCTTGTGTATTTCAGGATATTCCTTTCTGGGTTAATTATTTTGTTGTCGCTCCAGATACAACAAAATTTGAAATAGAAGGTGCAGTTATTAATACTTTTCAAGTTGGAAGATCAGTGCAAATTTGCCACGTATCCAAAATACAACAGGTTTTAGGCAGTATTAAAACTAAGGAAAATGTTGCTGCAAAATTCAAGGAAGTTGGGATTAAAAAAATTATTAGCGAACTCACAGGAATCTCATTAGAAAAAATCGAAATACTTATAAATGTTCAACCGCCTGACCACACTACAGTAAAACTTCCAGTAGAACCTCCAAAACCAAAACCTGTTGGCACCACTGTAGAACCACCTCATAACCAATATATTCATTTTTCTAAAATCCTTTCTTGCTTTGTAGTAGTAGGAGCAGGAATATTTGCTATTCTATATTATTTTAATCAAACACCATGCGAAGCCGCTACTGAAACAAGAGTAAATAGTATTTGTTATAAAGATATTACTAAAAAACCTCTTATTGTAGGCATTCTTACTTCACCTAAGCAGTATTCAGAATTTAAAACATACTTAAAAAAACAACTCGGTTCTCAAGCCAGAGATGTAGTAGTTGAAGGTAACTCTGAAATTACATATAAAGAAGCTCAAAATAATATTTCTAAAAACAAATGGGATATCGTGTTTGCTAACTCACCCATGAATGGAATGCGAGCTAAAGATAATAGTTACAAATGGTTAGAGCGAATGTTTCCTAAGTATCCACTTACTTATCAATCAGCTTTATTTGTTAGGTCTGATAGTTCAATTAAGTCAATTAAAGATATTAAGTCTACAACAACTATCGCGCTTGGAGATTTCAATTCAGCTTCGAGCTTCTATATGCCTACCTATGATTTATATGGAAAATCTATGACTGTAACGGCAGGACATAGAAGTAGTAAAATTCGAGAGCTTGTAGCTAATAAACAAGCAGATATAGGAGCAGTTGTATACACTACAGTCAAGGATGACCCACAATTTCGAGTAATTCAAATTAGTAGAGAAATTCCAAGCACAGGAGTTTACTTATCTCCAAAATTAACTCCTACTGTTCAAAAGCAGATTCAAAATATTTTAGAAAATGCACCTAAAAAAATTAAGGAACAGGCAAACTACGACATAGGAAAAGAGCCAGACTATAAACAATTTAGAACGATTGCATTACGAGTAGATCAAGTTTTGTCTTGCGCTAATTTTAGTAGAAATCCCGTACAATTTTTTTGTAACGCAACATCTCAAGGGATTCTAGGACGAGTGGCTGGTTTCACCAACCAGGGCAATGGAACGATTCGATTACGATTGGAACGAGAAAATGATAAAACCTGCCAAGTCTTTGTTTCTTCACAAACGCTGAACAAAATTACGGATGGTAGCTCACCAGAAATCATTAATAGAAAACAAGTCAATATTATTGGAGTAGAGCCAATAGAACTAGAAGACGGCACTTGTCAACTAACGATTGAAAACCCTACTCAGCTAGTAGTGTTACAACCTGGAGCTTAATGTTAAGCTAGCACTTTATTGTAAGAGGCATGATGAAAATCACTTACACAAACTATCCTCTCACCTCTAACTCTGTACCGATATCAGCATTATTTTCTAAAAAGTCGTTCTCCTTAAGAATTTCATAGAGATTAGTATCTTGCTCTAGCAAGCAAGCGTGTCCGCAATGGGGCAGCACCACAATCTTGTTATTTGGTAAGATATTTGCTATGCGCTTCACTTCAGTTACAGAAGGTAAAAGGCGATCGCTAGCACCGGCAATCAACAAAACTGGTTGAGTTAACCGCCCTAACTGCTTGTTATCAACATGAAACTCTCGCAGTAAAGACAACCGCCAATGAACGGTTTCTGGCGGTACAGAACGCATAGTTTTTAGCAGTTCATGGCGATCGCTCCGAGAAATGCGTGGCAAAGATGCTAGAAACGGCAACAACCCCAGTGCGCCAACATCATACAATTCTGATGGCACCAAGTAAGTAAGTTGAGATGCCCAACTCAACCAAGGGCGAAGACGAAAGGACGAAGCTGGGTTAACTAAGATAATTCGCTTAAATAAATGCGGCGTTTGGATTGCTACTTTCATTGCCAAACAACCACCAAAGGACTCACCACACAGATAAACGGGCCTCTGAGGGCTTTTTTCTAATTCGGCGTGGATCAAGTCTAATACACTTTTCGCTAGCACATCCCAAGTGTTCAGGTCTTTGCGTGGGATCGCCAAACAACGGACATCAAAGCCAGTTTCTAATCCAGCCGTTTGCGATCGCAATAGTTGACCAGTTCCATCCATTCCTGGCAAATATACCAACAGGGGATACTCTGGCTTTACTCTTTTAGGAGTTAGGAAACAAGGGTTTAGCTCAACTTCTGAGATAGTCATTGGTCATTGGTCATTAGTCATTGGTCATTAGTCAATGGTATAAAACTTTTGGACTGCTGATTGTTGCTGTTACGAGCTTCGGTAGTTTTGAGTAAAAACAAAAAATGTCTTGGAACAAGCTACTAAAAGTCGTGAAGACAATCCAAAATTCAAAATCGAATGCCTCTAATAGCAACCTTGACGCAGTAAAGTGCTAATTTCACCATGACAGTGTTCTGTCAGTTCAGCCACAACAGTTCTGGCTTGCTTGCCATGATATTTTTGTTGATGTTGGGGCGTAATCCAATAAGGGCGACCGATTAACACCGCAACCCGACTATAAAATACCACAGGATGCCAACCACTTTGGTTAAATAAAGGTTCTGAAGGGTCAAATAGACTCAAAAGCCTTAAGGGGAAGCCATTGGTGTTTACCTCTTCTAAGGAGGCGATCGCGATCGGCAAAATTGCTAAATTCTGCACATCAGCCCGTAATGCTAAATGGGCAAATCCCCGATGAAATTTACCCATTTGGTTTGGCTGAGTAAATTTCACCATTGGTTGAGTTCCTTCTGGAAAGACTCCCACCATCTGCCTGGACTGCAACAGCATCTGTGATTGCGAAAAAAAGCTTTGCAGGCGGTTTTGAGTTTCTTCCAAAGGAAAACACCCCAATTGTCCAGTGATAATCTCCCGCATTACTGGCACTTGTCCCATGTAGTGATGGCAAGCAAAGCGAATCGGACTCGATAACGCCGCCATTAAAATTAGTGCATCCATAAAGCTGCGGTGATTGCTGACTACCAAAACGCTGGCATCCTGGGGAATGCGATCCTCGTAATAACGAAACATTTGCGTTGAGAGTGCCGCCACCAAAGCGCGAGAAATCTCTAGGGGGCTATTTCGACTCATACCTAATCAATATATTTTTCCGGTAAATATGGCAGTTTATCTTAATTTAATTTTTACATTTCTTTACGACTGCCATGAGCGTCTTAAGATAGAAATATCTAATCCACAAAACCAGATAGATTTTCCGGATTCTGGATTATGTATTTTTGATCACAATAATTTCTAATATAAAGTATTCAAAAAAATTATGGTAATAATTCGCTGTTGTAGGCAAAAATGAATTGAATTGATGCATATTACAAAACAATTTTTGATCTGAAAAGTTTGCTACTATTAAGGTATTATTGGAAAAAATAGAAATAATATTGTATAATTGCTTGGGTTTTCCGATAAAAGTAAAACGTTTTATAAGTTAATTTTTATTTTGTATGAATCTAGTGAATAAAAAAGAATTGGCATTTGCACTAACAACACCACTATATTATGTAAACGATGTGCCCCATATAGGCAGTGCTTATACGACGATCGCAGCAGATGTAGTGGCGCGATTTCACAGGCTCTTGGGGCATAAGGTATTACTAATTACAGGTACAGATGAACATGGGCAAAAAATTCAGAGATCGGCAGAAACTTTAGGCAAAGCACCACAAGAGTTTTGCGATGAAATTGTCCCTAGCTTCGTTAATTTGTGGCAATTACTCGACATTCAATATGATCGCTTTAGTCGGACTACTGCACCTCGTCATGAAGCGATCGTCAAAGAATTCTTTGATCGAGTCTGGAAATCTGGTGATATTTACCAGGGGCAACAAAAAGGCTGGTACTGCGTATCCTGCGAAGAATTCAAAGAAGAACGGGATCTGCTAGAAGGACACCGTTGCGCGATTCATACTAACAAAGAAGTGGAGTGGCGAGACGAGCAAAACTATTTTTTCCGCTTATCTAAATATCAAACTAAGCTGACAGAATTTTATCAATCTAGACCTGATTTTATTCAACCAGAAAGTCGGCGCAATGAAGTTCTTAACTTTGTAAATCAAGGTCTGCAAGACTTTTCAATTTCGCGGGTAAATCTAGATTGGGGCTTTCCTGTACCAGTTGATCCCAAGCACACCCTTTATGTCTGGTTTGACGCGCTGTTAGGTTATGTAACGGCATTACTAGAACCAGATGCAGAACCGACTTTAGCAAATGCCTTAGAAACATGGTGGCCGATTAACTTGCACCTAATTGGTAAAGATATTCTGCGCTTCCATGCAGTTTACTGGCCAGCAATGCTGTTGTCGGCTGGCTTACCCTTGCCAGATGGAGTATTTGGGCATGGCTTTTTGACTAAAGATGGTCAAAAGATGGGCAAAAGTCTGGGTAATACCCTTGATCCTATAGCGTTAGTTCAGCGCTATGGTAGTGATGCCGTTCGTTATTACTTCCTTAAGGAAATCGATTTTGGCAAGGATGGAGATTTTAATGAAGTAAGGTTCATTAATGTTTTGAATGCAGATTTGGCAAATGATTTAGGTAATTTGCTCAATCGCACCTTGAACATGGTGAAGAAATACTGTGCCCAGAATAATGTCCCATCAATCGGCAATGAAGGAATTTCTGACGAAAATCCATTGAAAACAATTGGTTTACGTCTAGGGGAACATGTAAAACAAGCATACCAAGAGCTAGCTTTCAGTAAAGCCTGCGAAGCCATCCTTTCACTGGTGCAAGCCAGTAATAAGTTTATTGATGAACAAGCTCCTTGGTCATTATATAAACAAGGACAGCAGGAGTCGGTGGAAAAAGTTCTGTACGCAGTTCTAGAATCGGTTAGACTAGCAGCTTATCTGCTATCCCCAATTATTCCGAACATCAGTAGCGATATTTATCAGCAACTGGGCTTTGGAATAAACTTTAACGATCAAATACAAAGTTCAATCACCGCTCCTTTTGCCACCCATGCGACATGGGGGATACTATCTAGTAAACAACAGTTGGGTACAGCCCAACCGATTTTTAAGCGAATAGAACCCCCGAAAAACGATTAATCCTTATCAAAGTCTGATTTTGTTCAATTTCTTATTTTCTCAAAAAATTTATCGGGGCTGAACTTGAATTAGTCCCGGAACATTATCATAAGCCGCTGTGACTAGCATCTAAAAGTTGGTAATTTGTATCAAAAATAACAGGGATAATAATTGAGGTATCACAATGATGTTGAATAATTTTGAAACCGATTCAATCTTTACACCAGAACAAGTTTTGGAGAATCGGGGTAGGGTAGCCATATTTATTGATGGCTCAAATCTATTTTACGCTGCACTGCAACTAGGGATTGAAATTGATTACACAAAGCTGTTGTATCGATTAACTGGAGGTTCTAGACTACTACGGTCTTTTTTCTACACCGGGGTAGATCGGACAAACGAGAAGCAACAGGGGTTTCTGCTGTGGATGCGTCGCAATGGCTATCGAGTCATTGCTAAGGATCTAGTCCAGCTACCAGATGGCTCTAAAAAAGCTAACCTGGATGTAGAAATAGCAGTCGATATGATGGCGCTAGTAGATTCTTATGATACCGCAGTTTTAGTTAGCGGTGATGGGGATTTGGCTTATGCGGTAAATTCAGTCAGCTATCGCGGCGTGCGGGTAGAAGTGGTGAGTTTGCGTTCGATGACCAGCGACAGCTTAATTAATGTAAGCGATCGCTACATTGATTTAGAAGCCATCAAAGAAGATATTCAAAAAACCCCTCGCCAAAGCTATCCATACCGGCCGTTATCTGGCATCGGTTTTTTGGAAGACACCAGAACTAGTGATGGACATCTAGAAATCCAAGAATAATGGCGTATCAATTTCATCAAAGGGGGAGACAGGGCGAGAGAAAAATTAAAAATTTCTCCTCTACTCCTCCCTTCCTTCTTTTTCCTTTAATTTTTTTCTTGATATTTGGTTTAGTAAGCTGTGGGGGTAAATCTCCCACAGCTTCTCAACAAAATACTGCGGGTTCATCTAACCAAGATAGCAATTTGACTTTCTTTGATGTCACCCTAGAACAAGCAGATGAAGTAGGACGACCGATTTGGAAAGTCAGGGCTAAAACCGCAAAATACACCAAAGAAAAACAAATTGGTCAAGCTGAAAGCCCTTATGGTGAACTATACCAAGATGGCAAAGTAGTTTACCAAATCAAAGCAGATGTTGCAGATATTGAACAAGATGGGAAGCAGTTATTTCTTAAAGGTAAGATATTTGCCACAGATCCTAGTAATGGAATTGTATTGCAAGGTAATGAATTAGAATGGCGTCCCAAAGAAGATTTGTTAATTGTCCGTAAGCAAATTAACGGTAGTCATAAACAACTACAAGCTGTAGCGCAGGAAGTACGAGTTAAAACCCGTGAACAGCGCATGGAATTTTCTGGAGGGGTAGTAGCAAATTCTACTGATCCCCAGTTACAAGTAAGAACCGAGCATTTAATTTGGAATATTAAAGAAGAAAAACTGATTGGCGATCGCCCTTTACAAATTGACCGTTACAAAGATAATAAAATTAGCGATCGCGGCAAAGGAAATTCTGGCGAAGTCAACTTAAAAACCAAAATTGCCACTATTCAACAGAATGCTCAATTAGATTTACTAGACCCACCAGTGCAAATAACTAGTAACTCTATGACCTGGAACATGAACACAGAAACTGTCATTACAAATTCCCCCGTGCGGATGTTCCAGCGTGCCGAAAATCTGTCCGTCACCGCCAATCAAGGTAAAATGAAAATACCGCAAAAAACGGTTTATTTAACAGGTAACGTCAACGCCATTGGTCAGCGTCGCCAATCTTTGAAATCTAATACATTAACTTGGTATTTAGACAATAAGTTAGTTGAAGCTCAGGGAAATGTCGTTTATCGACAAGTTGATCCACAGTTTAATTTTACAGGTGAAACGGCCATTGGTAATCTGCAAACAGAAAATATTGTTGTTAAAGGCGGCACTTCTAGCGGTAGGGTAGTAACAGAAATCATTCCCCAAGAAAGAGCCAATCGTCAGTAGTAGAGTTAGGGGAGTAGGGAGTACGGGGAGCAGGGTGGACAAGGGGAAAAGGTGACTTGTCCTCTTACCAATGCCCCATTCCCCACTCCCCACAACCACTAGGCTAGGATCTTAATACTATAAGTCTTTTGATAACCCATGAATGGATCAAACCGATTAGGTAAGGAATCCTTGCCAATATCCCAACAAGCAGAACATTCCCACCATCACGATACAGGCCACGAGCATACAGATAATACTCATGAGGCTGGAGAGTCGGCTCATCCTCATGTCCATAGCGAAGAGTCATTACGGCGAATTGCCAATCGATTATCGCGGATAGAAGGACATGTTCGTGGTATTAAAACAATGGTGCAGCAAAATAGCCCTTGTCCTGATGTTCTACTGCAAATTGCCGCAGTGCGAGGCGCATTAGATAAGGTAGCGCGAATTGTTTTGGATGAACATTTAACTGAATGTATTGCTAGAGCTGCACAAGAGGGTAATATTGACGTTGAAATTAAACAGTTAAAAGCTGCTTTAGATCGATTTTTACCTTAATAATTTGAAACCCAGGATCGGTAGCTAATGGACTTCCAAGAAATAAATTATCCAAATAAACGAACCACAGAGACGCAGAGAACACAGAGAGAAGAGAAATAGAGAGGATTTTTGCGTCAGTTTTGGGATATTTTTTATTTGGAAGTCCCTAAAGTCTCGTATAGCCGCGAATTCTATTCGCCAGGGCAAACGTATTTTTACACTTATTGAGATGCTCCCGTTTAAACGTGGCTTTAATACCCACTGAGACTTTAGATACCTCCTTTAAAATGACTTTAAAATATAAGTTTAACTATTATTTAAATATCAATATAAACAAACCTAAAATTCTTTTATTACACGGCTTCATGGGAAACATTAATGAATTTGATGAAGCTATAAAAGTACTAGCTGAAGATTTTTCTTATCTGATCATTGATTTACCTGGACATGGTAAAACCCAAGTTTTAGGAAGTGATGAATACTATAAAATACAACCTACTGGTCAAGCAATAATCACTTTATTAGATGAATTAAAAATAGATAAATGTTACTTAATTGGTTATTCGATGGGTGGAAGGTTAGCTTTATACCTAACTCTAAATTTTCCAAAACGTTTTATTAAAGTTGCATTAGAATCAGCCTCCCCAGGTTTAGCAACAGAAGCAGAACGATTAGAACGAATTAGGGGTGATGCTCAAATAGCTAGAAAATTAAGCAGAAGTATTATTAAAACTGATTTTGCTACTTTTCTTTCAAATTGGTACAATCAACCAATTTTTGGTGATATAAAAAATCATCCAGAATACGATCGCATGTGCGAAAGTCGGTTACAGAATAATCCATACGAATTAGATAAATCATTGCGCTTCATGGGAACTGGATGCCAACCTTCTTTGTGGGAAAAACTACAAGAGAATAAAATTCCTCTGCTCTTACTAGTAGGGGAATATGATAAAAAATTTATATCTATTAATACAGAAATGGCTCAACTCTGTGAATTTGCCCAACTAAAAATAATTAGTAATGCTGGACATAATATTCACTTTGAAAATACTTTGGCATTTGTGGAAAATATCAAAGATTTTTTCTATGCACCAAGTTAAAAATTAGGGTAACTTCTTCACTGTCTTGCTAGAAGGAGTTGGCGATGGTGTTAAATTCGTAACTGTTGGTTGATTAGCTGCGGTCAATTCCTCTTGCAACATTTTCTGATAAACTTTAGGCAAAGAGCTACTAACAGAATTAGTTTCTATGCCATATCCTAGACTTGTCCAGGTGGGAGAAAGCCGCCGCAAAACATCATTTAACTTTCCCTGACGCAACAGTTGAGAAATATCAGTTCCCCAAACTTTAGAATCATTTAACCAACGGTAAACTACTACATCTTGATATTCTGCTTCAAAACTATAAGCAGTCCAAAACATCATCTGCATTGGATTTGGATGATAACGAGGAGCTAAACGATACCAAGTAATGTTGATAATTTGATATCTGCCAGCAGCAGTGGAACAATTACCTGTGTTGGGGCCTGTGACAATTGTGACGCATATCTCAGGATGTCGGCTAAGATCGTTGACTTGCTGTCCACCATACAACAGCGAATAGGGACGATTACCACTCGCCTCACTCGCCGAGATGGTTCGCATTAAAGCGCGGATATAGGGGTCGCCATAGGGGTCGCCCTTTTTCATGACCAAAGGCGGCTGTTGAACTGCAAAGATGGGATCAGAAGGCGATCGCAAGTCTCCAATATACCATTGCAACAAATACACAAAGCCGAGAAGCGCGGCTATTGGCCCAATAAGTTTTTCAACACCTTTGAATTCAAAGCCTTTCAGAGTCCGACTCCTTCAATTCGCTCTTTTTGCTAACAAAAATCATCGACGAACTTATTCCAGTAAAGTTCACACCTGATTGTTAGTTACATGGTATCCGTTATTCCTGAGTGCTGTAAATCAGAACTAAACCACGTCTACCTTGAAAACTGTAGTTCTTTCCGTATGAAAAGAAATAAACCCTCATCCCCCAACCCCTTCTCCCAAATTTGGGAGAAGGGGAGCCGGAAAGTTGTCCCTCTCCCTACTTGGGAGAGGGATTTAGGGTGAGGGCAAAAACTACGGTTCTCAACATTTCTGGGTTTATATCAACTCATGCCCTACGAGTATGAAGCAGAAGATGCAATATGGCAAAAAACTGATTAAATAAAATCATCCTCCTCAAAATCACACGAGTTGTTACTAATAATCAGGCTAAAACTTAAGGCGACCGCTTTTTGTTGATGAAGGAGAAAGAGCTACGCCTACCTATGTTATAATTAGATAGTTAATTTTCCCAGCGATTAGCTATGACAACAGAAATATTAAAATCTGTTGAACCTACCCTTTACGAAGAAGATTATTATTTATGGGTAGAAACAACAATTAAACAATTAGAAAATAAAGATATTGAAAATCTTGATTGGCAACATTTAGCAGAAGAAATTGAAGCTTTGGGAATTGAACAAAGACGAAAAGTAGAAAGTTATTTAAAACAATTATTAATTCATC
>Ga0209591_10001180_pt1 | contig 32992 bp, 28 predicted proteins | sample MAT01_FD_187207 | JGI IMG/M metagenome (GOLD analysis project Ga0209591, IMG submission 187207) | Freshwater microbial communities from Lake Fryxell liftoff mats and glacier meltwater in Antarctica - MAT-01 (SPAdes) (version 2) | ecosystem: Environmental > Aquatic > Freshwater > Ice > Liftoff... | reverse complement strand
TGAGCAAAGACTGGACGGCGCCGTCCGCTTCATCAAGCCGACCGACAGTGGCGATGGTGCGCTGACGCGGCTTGCCGGCCTCATCGCGATAGGACTCGACCAATTGCACGTAGCGGCGCGATCCAGAACGAGTGAGCTTGACGAACATGAGCGCGAGTATGCCGCAAATGCTCGACATGTGCCAACACCCTACCTCCGACGACGTGCCACTACACAAATTCCCTCTGAAAGCAGCTAAGTCCTTGATTCAATTGGCCGCAAGATCGCCAATCGACCTAAATTCCGAAATCCGTGTCGAACTCGGGTGACCACCGCGCTGGGTTGCGCTGGCGAGCCTCGAGGTACAGCGCGTGGCGAGCCGCCAGGATGGCCTGATCCTCGCCGCGATGACGCTGGCGGTCATCGCCACCACGTTCTTCATGCACGCAATGGTCTGGCATTACTTCCGTCAGCTCAAGATGCCGCGCCCAGACGCTTGCCGTTCGCCTATCGATTCAACCGGCGCTTCGACCTCGCCGACTTGGTCGTGCAACTCGTCGTGGACGTCAGTCGCGGCAAGGCCGCACCTGGGCGCGTCATTCGGCATGCTTGATTTTGTTTCGAATCGGATGCGGACGTGAAAAAACCCCCAAGCCGTTGATTTGCTCAGGGGTTTCGTCGTTTCTGGCCCCTTGCGGGGCCGTGCCTGGTGGATCCGGGGGGAATCGAACCCCCGTCCGCAAGCCATCACCGAACGGTTCTACATGCGTAGCTGTCTGATTTGAATTTAAGAGCGCAGGTCGCGCAGCAGCACGCTACCTTTGCCCCGAGTCATTTGGTTTTAGGCCCACAACGAATGACACGATGCGGGACGAGCCAATGTGTATGACCTCGCAGTCTTTCGGTTACCCGTCAGACCCAGCCCATCGGCCAACTGTTGCGAGGCTCACCGGTTTTAAGCGGCGAGGGCGTACGTTGTATCGTTCGCAGTTACTTTGTTTCCAGTGGATTTACGAGCGAACTGGTGCTCGGCATGCCCCGCGTCGACTCAGTACCCACGTCGAAGCCAGGTCGGACCCAAGCTCAGGAGTTTAGGGCAATTCCAGCCAATGCAAGAGGGCGTCGGCATCGGCCAGCACCGCGTCAGCTCCCCAGGCATCAGGCGGTTGCCCGGTACCCAGGTAGCCCCAAGCCGCCGCCAGTGTGTGCATGCCTGCCGCGCGACCGGCCACCACGTCGCGCGCGTCGTCGCCGACGTAGACGCAGGCTTGCGGGCGACAGCCCAGGCGCCGCGCAGCTTCCAGCAGCGGCGCCGGGTGGGGTTTGGCGTGCGGGGTGGTGTCGCCTGCCACCAGTACCGCGCTCCGCTGCAGCCCCAGACCCTGCACCAGGGGCTCTGCAAAACGCATCGCCTTGTTGGTGACGATGCCCCAGGGGAATCCATGGCTGTCCAGTGCGTCCAGCACCCGCAGCGCGCTGTCGAAAGTCCGTGTCTCCTGCAGAAGACGTGTCAAATAGTGATCGTGGAACTCGTCGCGCAAGGCTTCATAGCCGGCATCGCCTGGCGCCACGTCGAAGGCGACGCCTAGCATCCCGCGCGCGCCAGAGCCCGCGTGAGGCCGTAAATCTGCGTATCGCAGCGTGCTCATCCCGCGTCGCTGGCGCAGATCGTTGGCAGCGCCGGCCAGATCGGGGGCGCTGTCGACCAGCGTGCCGTCCAGGTCGAAAAGCACCGCGCTTACTCGCGCCGGCATCACGCCGGACGGCGACAGGCGATGAGGTAGTTCACGCTGGTGTCGTCCGACAGCCAGTAGCGCCGGGTAAATGGGTTGTATTCCATGCCGCGGCTGCCGTGCAGGCCCAGACCCGCGTCGCGCGACCAACGCGCCAGTTCGCTGGGGCGGATGAAGCGCGCGTACTCATGCGTTCCTCTTGGCAGCAGGCGCAGCACGTACTCAGCACCCACGATGGCGAACAGGAAGGACTTGGGATTGCGGTTCAGCGTCGAGAAGAAAACCCAGCCCCCGGGCTTCACCAGCGTGGCGCACGCCCGCACAACAGCCGAAGGGTCGGGCACGTGCTCCAACATCTCCATGCAGGTGACCACATCGAAGGAAGACGGCTGCTCAGCAGATAGCGCTTCGGTGGCGATTTCCCGGTAGTCGATGTTCGCGACCCCTGCTTCCAGCGCATGCAGTCGCGCCACGCCCAGCGGTCTGGCCGCTAGATCGATGCCGGTCACATGAGACGCCCGCCGCGCCATGGCCTCGGCCAGAATGCCGCCGCCGCAGCCAACATCCAACACCTGCTTGCCCCGCAGGCTGGCCAGTTCGTCGAGCCATTCCAGTCGCAAGGGATTGATCTGGTGCAACGGCCGAAACTCGCTCTCCGGATCCCACCAGCGGTGGGCGAGTTCGCTGAACTTGGCCAGTTCCTGGGCATCGACGTTGTTCATCGCGCTATGGTATCCGCTGGAGGAAGTCCCGAAAAAAGAAAACCCCGCCGAGGCGGGGTTCGCGGTGATTGCGGCCCAGAGGACCGCACAAATCACCTCCTGGTGCGAGTGCCGACGACTTCCACTTCCACGCGACGGTTCTTCGCGCGGCCAGCGGCCGTCTTGTTGTCGGCGACCGAGTTGGTCTCGCCCTTGCCTTCGGTGTAGACGCGGTTCCTCTCGATGCCCTTGCCGACCAGGAAGGCCTTGACGGCTTCGGCCCGACGAATGGACAGCTTCTGGTTGTACCCGTCGGTACCGACTGTGTCGGTGTGGCCGACAGCGATCACGACTTCCAGTGCGACACCCTTCGTTTTCTCGACCAGATCCGTCAGCTTGGCTTGCGCATCCGGCTTGATCACCGACTTGTCGAAGTCGAACAGCGCATCGGCAGCAAACGTGACCTTTTCCTGCACCGGAGCAGGCGGCGCAGCCGGCACAACGGGCACAACCGGTGCCACGACGACAGGTGCCGGGGCAACCGCCGGAGCAGCCGGCGGCGGCGGGGCTACTGGCGGGGCCGGTGCGGGCGGCGGCGGCGGCTTGATGGCGCCGTCACACTTCTCGTCAGCCGTCGCAGGCGTCCAGGCCGAATTTCGCCAGCACAATTCGTTGGTGCCGTTCTTCCATACCGTGCCGTCGGAAGCGCGCCAGTTGTCGATCGACTTCGGAGCCATACCACCATGCGCTGCTGCGAATGAGGCAATGGGGGCGGCAAGTGCGGCAGATGCAAACAACATCGCCACCTTGTTCAATTTCTTCATGATTCTCCTCTCGAGGAAAGCCGCAGATGAGCCTGCGTAAAGTCCAAAACGACAAGCGCGGATTGGCATACCTACCGGGCAAATTCCCGTATTCACGGGTGCTTACCACCGACGGTTCATTGTGCCATAGGGCGTCGGCTGGGCTGCATTTTGGGCCCTGCATCTGGGCTGCCCGGGGCGGCTGTTGCGCTTCCGCTACATGCGCTGCGCCTTAGAATCAGGCGCTTTGACGCCCAGCAAACCGGGCTCCCGGCCCAACTACAACGTGTGAGCGCATGACCTCCTTCGCCAAGGAAACTCTCCCCATCAGTCTCGAAGAAGAGATGCGCCGGTCCTACCTCGACTACGCGATGAGCGTGATCGTGGGGCGCGCGCTGCCCGATGCGCGTGACGGGCTCAAGCCGGTGCACCGTCGCTGCTTGTTCGCGATGCATGAACAGTCCAACCACTGGAACCGGCCCTACAAGAAGAGCGCCCGCATCGTCGGCGATGTGATGGGCAAGTACCACCCGCACGGCGACTCGGCGATCTACGAGACCATCGTGCGGATGGCGCAGCCGTTTTCCCTGCGCCACATGCTCGTAGACGGACAGGGCAACTTCGGCAGCGTGGACGGCGACAACGCCGCAGCCATGCGCTACACCGAGATCCGCCTGTCGAAGATCGCCGCCGAGATGTTGGCCGACATCGACAAGGAAACCGTCAACTTCGCGCCCAACTACGACGGTTCCGAGCACGAGCCCACCGTGTTGCCGGCGCGTCTGCCGAACCTGCTGGTCAATGGCAGCTCGGGCATTGCGGTGGGCATGGCCACAAACATCCCGCCGCACAACCTGAACGAAGTCGTCGACGCCTGCCTGCATCTGCTGAAGAGCCCGGGCGCCAGCATCGACGAGCTGATGGAGATCATTCCGGCGCCCGACTTCCCCACCGCCGGCATCATCTACGGCCTGAACGGCGTGCGCGACGGCTATCGCACCGGCCGCGGCAAGGTGGTGATGCGCGCCAAGTGCCACTTCGAAGACATCGGCAAGGGCGAGCGTCAGGCGATCATCGTCGACGAGATCCCCTACCAGGTGAACAAGAAGACCTTGCTCGAGCGCATGGCCGAGCTGGTGCACGAGAAGAAGATCGAAGGCATCAGCCATATCCAGGACGAGAGCGACAAGTCCGGCATGCGGGTGGTCATCGAGCTCAAACGCGGTGAAGTGCCCGAGGTGGTGCTGAACAACCTGTACAAGCAGACGCAGTTGCAGGACAGCTTCGGCATGAACATGGTGGCCCTCATCGACGGCCAGCCCAAGTTGTGCAACTTGAAGGACCTGATCGAGGTGTTTCTCGAGCACCGGCGCGAGGTCATCACGCGCCGTACGGTGTACGAACTTAAGAAGGCGCGCGAACGCGGCCACGTGCTCGAAGGCCTGGCCGTGGCGCTGGCCAACATAGACAACTTCATCGAGACCATCAAGACCAGCCCGACCCCGCCGGTGGCCAAGGCCGCGCTGATGGCGAAGGCCTGGGACAGCAGCATGGTGCGCGAGATGCTGGCGCGGGCTGAAGAAAGAACGCCCGGCGGCCGCACCGCCTACCGCCCCGAGGGACTGCCCGCCAACTACGGCCTGCAGCCTGACGGCCTGTACCGCCTGAGTGATGACCAGGCGCAGGAAATCCTGCAGATGCGCCTACAGCGCCTGACGGGGCTGGAACAGGACAAGATCATCGGCGAGTACCGCGAGGTGATGACCGAGATCGCCGACCTGCTCGACATCCTGGCCCGCCCCGATCGTGTGACGACCATCATCAGCACCGAGCTCGGAGACGTGAAGCGCGAGTTCGGCGAAACCAAGCTCGGCGCGCGCCGCAGCGTGGTGGTGCACAACGCGCAGGAGCTGGGCACCGAAGACCTGATCACGCCCACCGACATGGTGGTCACCCTCAGCCACACCGGGTACATCAAGAGCCAGCCACTTACCGAGTACCGCGCGCAAAAGCGCGGTGGTCGCGGCAAGCAGGCCACCCAGACCAAGGAAGATGACTGGGTCGATCAGCTCTTCATCGCCAACACGCACGACTGGATACTTTGTTTCAGCGACCGCGGCCGCGTGTATTGGCTGAAGGTTTGGGAAGTGCCGCAAGGCAGCCGCGCCAGCCGCGGCAAGCCCATCGTCAACATGTTCCCGCTTCAGCCCGGCGAAAAGATCACCGTTGTGCTGCCGCTGACTGGCAGCACGCGCAGCTTCCCCGCAGATCACTTCGTGTTCATGAGTACTGCACTCGGCACGGTGAAGAAGACGACGCTCGACGAATTCAACAACCCGCGCAAGGCCGGCATCATCGCGGTGGACCTGGACGACGGCGACCACCTGATAGGCGCCGCGCTGACCGACGGCCACCACGACGTGATGTTGTTCAGCGACGGTGGCAAGGCCGTGCGCTTTGCCGAAGACGAGGTGCGACCGCTCAGCCGCACCGCGCGCGGTGTTCGCGGCATGGCGCTGGAAGACGGACAGCGTGTCATCGCGATGCTGGTGGCCGAAGACGAGACCCAAAGTGTGCTGACCGCCACCGAAAACGGCTATGGCAAGCGAACGTCCATCGTCGAGTACACGCGGCATGGGCGTGGCACCAAGGGCATGATTGCAATCCAGCAGACCGAGCGCAACGGCAAGGTCGTTGCCGCGACGCTGGTGCGCCAGCCCGATGAGATCATGCTCATCACTGACAAGGGCGTGCTGGTGCGCACCCGTGTCAGCGAGATTCGCGAGTTGGGACGAGCTACGCAGGGCGTGACGCTGATTGCTCTGGACAATGGCACCAAACTTTCGGGCTTGCAACGCATCGTTGAAAACGACGCTTCGGGCGCCGACGGCACCGGCAGCACGGACAACGCCGACGGCGAAGACAACCCCACCGGCGATGCCGGAGCTGAAGGAAACTGATGTTCAAGACGATTGTGTTGAGTTCTGTCTTGATGGCCGCGGGTCTGGCCCAAGCCCAGACCGCTGCTCCGGCATCGCCGGCATCACCCGCCAAGAAGGAGTTGGTCGCAAAGGTGCTGAAACTGCAGCAACCCGGCATCGAGGCGATGGCGCGTCAACTGGTCGAGCAGCCGGCGCGCCAGATGCTGCAGCAGGCCGGCCCCGTGCTGCAGCGCCTGCCGGCCGAACGCCGCGAAGCCGTGGCACGCGACATCGAAGCCGACGTGCGCAAGTACTTCGAAGAATCTGCCCCCATCGTTGCTTCGCGGGCCGTGGCCCTCGCGCCCAGCACCATCGGCGTGCTGCTCGAAGAGCGCATGACGGAAGATGAACTGCGTGAGGTCATCAGCATTCTGGAGTCTCCCGCCAACCGCAAGTTTCAGGGCCTGGCGGCCGACATGCAGCGCGCCATCGGCGAAAAGCTGATCGCTGAGACACGCGGCAACATCGAGCTCAAGGTGCGTGCACTGGATCAGGTCGTGGCACGCCGCCTGGGCATCACGCCGCCGGCCGCTGCCGCTTCTGGCGCCCGTCCGCCGGCGCCAGCAACGCCAGCCAAGAAGCCCTGACCCAGCGCGCCGAAGCCCTGCTTCATGACCGAACCCACGGCCGCCGCCCCTGGTCTGTTGGCCTTGCGCCAGCAGATCGACAGCGTCGACCGCCACCTGCTGGACTTGCTGAACCGGCGGGCCGGCCTGGCCTTGGAGGTCGGCGAACTCAAGAAGCGCGAAGGTTCGGTGGTTTTCCGCCCCGAGCGCGAGGCGCAGGTCATCGACGGCCTGAAGGCCTTGAACCCGGGGCCGCTGCAGAGTGACAGCGTGGCTCCCATCTGGCGCGAAATCATGTCGGCCTGCCGAGCGCTCGAAACACCGACGCGCGTGGCCTATCTCGGCCCGGCGGGCACCTTCAGCGAAGAGGCCGCATTCGGCTTCTTCGGCAGCAGCCTGGTGCGCCTGCCATGCGCCAGCATCGACGAGGTGATGCACGCCACGACATCAGGCGCTGCCGACTTCGGCGTGGTGCCGGTGGAAAACAGCACCGAAGGCGTGGTCGCTCGTTCGCTCGATCTGTTCCTGACGACGCCGCTTTTCATCATCGGCGAGACCAGTCTCATCGTGCGTCACAACCTGCTGCGGCGCGACGACGACCTGGCTGACATCAGCGCCATCTGCGCCCACCCGCAAGCGCTGGCGCAATGCCATCGCTGGCTGAGCCACCACCTGCCCGATGCCGAACGTCGGCCTGTTTCGAGCAATGCCGAGGGTGCGCGGCTGGCCGGGCAGGACCGTCGCCTGGCGGCCATCGCCAGCCAACGTGCCGCCAGTGAGTACGGCCTGCACATCGTGGCCCCGGCCATTCAGGACGACCCGCACAACCGCACACGCTTCGCCATCGTCACGCACCCCAGCCGCCACCCCGCGCCCAAGGCGTCGGGACACGACTGCACGAGTCTCGTGGTTTCGGTGACCAACCGGCCCGGCGCCGTGCACGACATGCTGGTGCCGCTGAAGAACCACGGGGTGTCAATGACACGCTTCGAATCGCGCCCGGCTCGCTCGGGGCAATGGGAGTACTACTTCTACATCGACGTCGAAGGCCACCCCGACGAGCCCCGTGTCGACGCCGCGCTGAAAGAGCTTCGTTCAGCCTGCGCCTACTTCAAGATTCTCGGCACCTATCCCATCGACGTGCACTGATGAACCCCCACGCTCACTTCGCTCGCTGCACCGGGAGGGGACGCTCAGTGCCCTTCGGGCGGCCGTGCGGGCATTGACGATGTTCCAGCAACTCGGTCTCATCGGGTGCGGCTTGATGGGTGGCAGCTTCGCGCTGGCGCTCAAGCGTGCCGGTCTCGTCAAGCGCGTGGTCGGTTACAGCAAATCGCCCAGCACCACCGAACGAGCCAAGCGCCTGGGCGTCATCGATGTGGCGGCGGAATCTGCGCTGCTGGCGGTTTCGGGCTCCGACATCGTGCTCATCGCCGTGCCCGTGGCCGCGACGGAGACCACCTTCAAAGCCATTCGCCACTTGGTGGAACCCGGCGTGTTGTTCATGGACGTGGGCAGCACCAAGCGTGATGTGGTCGATGCGGCGCGCCGCGTGCTGCGCGAACGCATAGGTTCCTTCGTGCCGGCACACCCCATCGCGGGCAAAGAGGTTTCCGGCATCCAGCATGCCGATGCGGCGCTGTACAACGGTCGTCAGGTCATCCTCACACCGCTGGCCCAAACCTCGCCTGAACTCGTGCAGAAGGCGACAGACGTCTGGTGCAGCATCGGCGCCCAGGTGCTGAAGATGACGCCCGAGAACCACGACGCAGCCTTTGCCGCCGTGAGTCATCTGCCGCATTTGTTGGCTTTCGCCTATTTCAGCGCGGTGGTGAACCAGCCCGCCGGTCGCGACTTTCTGTCGCTGGCCGGCCCCGGGTTTCGCGACTTCACGCGCATCGCTGCCAGCAACCCCGAGACATGGCGCGACATCCTGGTGGCCAACCGCGAAGAAGTGTTGAAGCAGAGCCAACGCTTCCGCCAGGCGCTCGACGCGCTGGAACACGTCATCCGCGAAGGCAATGGCGATGCCCTTGAAGGCTTGATCCGTGGCCCCGCAGAGGGCCGCGCAAGCTGGCAGATGGGCGCACCGCGGGTTTCTGGCTCGAACAAGAATTCTTCCTGAACCGGCGCTGCAGCCGCGAGAGGGGCACTGCGCCCCGACCCCATGTACGACATACCCTTCCTCGACCTTCCGCCGCTGAACGGCGCCTCGGGCACTGTGCGCCTGCCAGGCAGCAAGAGCATCAGCAACCGCGTGTTGCTGTTGGCGGGTCTGGCCGAAGGCACGACTTCCGTGCACGACCTGCTGGACAGCGACGACACGCGCGTGATGCTGACCGCGCTGGCTGCGCTGGGCTGTGCGCAGCGCTGGGAAGGTGAAGGCCGGCAGCGGGTGCTGCACATCACAGGCCTGGATGGGCGGCTGGCGGTGCATGAGGCCGATCTTTTCCTCGGCAATGCCGGCACGGCCATGCGCCCGCTGGCTGCTGCACTGGCGGTGCTGGCCACCACCCAGGGCGGAAGTTTCACGCTGCGCGGTGTGCCGCGCATGCACGAGCGCCCCATCGGCGACCTGGTGGACGCGCTGCGCCCGCTGGGCTGCCACATCGAAGACTTGGGCACGCCTGGCTACCCGCCGCTGCGCCTGTCGGGCCAGACCGGTGGCGCACTGGCCACGAATGGGCCCATCCGCGTGCGCGGCGATGTTTCCAGCCAGTTCCTCACTGCCCTGCTGATGGCTCTGCCGCTGGTGAGCACCGAACGCGAGATCGTCATCGAGGTCGAGGGCGATCTCATCAGCCGGCCCTACATCCACATCACGCTGAACCTGCTGGCGCGCTTCGGCATCGCGGTGGCGCAGCAAGGCTGGCAGCGTTTCGTCATCCCGCCCGGCTCGGCCTACCGCACACCGGGCGCGATACACGTCGAAGGTGATGCCTCGTCGGCCTCGTACTTCATCGCGCTGGGCGCCATCGCCGCCAAGGGGGGTGCGCCGCTGCGCATCGAGGGCGTGGGCAGCGACAGCATCCAGGGCGACATCCGCTTCGTCGACGCTGCCGTGGCCATGGGCGCGCAGGTCAAGAGCGGCCCCGGCTGGCTGGAAGTGCACCGCGGCCGCTGGCCGCTGGCCGGCATCACGCTGGATTGCAACCATATCCCCGACGCCGCCATGACGCTGGCCGTGATGGCGCTGTATGCCGACAGCCCCACCCGGCTGGAAGGCATCGCCAGCTGGCGCGTGAAGGAAACCGACCGCATCACCGCGATGGCCACCGAGTTGCGCAAGCTGGGCGCTCAAGTGGCTGAGGGCGCCGACTTCATCGAGGTGCAACCGCTGGCCGCGGCCGACTGGCGCGCTGCGGCCGTCCACACCTACGACGACCACCGCATGGCGATGTGCCTGTCGCTCGCCGCACTCAACCCACTGGCCGAAGACGACCCGCATGCGGTGGGCGTGCCACTGCGCATCCTGGACCCGCGCTGCGTCGCCAAGACCTTCCCCGACTACTTCGAAGCCTTGTTCGACGTCGCCACCGCCGACACGGCCCAGGTGCCGGTGGTCTGCATCGACGGACCCACGGCCTCGGGCAAAGGCACGCTGGCCGCCGCCGTGGCCGACGCGCTGGGTTACCACCTGCTCGATTCCGGCGCGCTCTACCGGGCCACGGGCCTGGCTTCTGTATGGGACGGCGTATCAGCCGACGACGAAGCCGGCCTGGCGCGCCTGGCCGGCCTGCTTGACCTGCGCTTCGGTCATGGGCCGCTTGAAGACGTGCACAGCAGCCGCGCCTGGCTGCGCGGCCGTGAGGTCAGCGACGAGCTGCGCACCGAGGCCTCAGGGCTTCTGGCCTCGCAGATTTCGGCCTTGCCCGCAGTTCGCCACGCCCTGCAAGACCTGCAACTGGCCTTTCGGCGCGCACCCGGCCTGGTGGCTGACGGCCGCGACATGGGCACCGTCATCTTCCCGGGCGCCAAGCTCAAGGTTTTCCTCACCGCGAGCGCTGCGACCAGGGCCGAAAGACGGCATAAGCAATTGATTTCCAAGGGAATTCCGGCTAGCATCGCCGACCTTCGCGCAGACTTGGAAGCACGCGACGCCCGAGACAAAAACCGGGTTGTTGCACCCCTGAGGCCAGCGGAAGACGCGCTCTTGCTCGACAACTCAGACCTCAGCATCGAAGCCTCGGTGCAGCAGGTGCTGGCTTGGTGGCAGGAGCGCAGGCCCTTCTGATCTATCACATCAGCCAGGGCCGAAAGAGGTTCAGCGCGCCTCCCTCCGCAGCCGTCAGGCTCATGGGCGCGCTGGAGTGTTCAACCCCAACCCGCGGCACCTGCCGCAAGCACGCCCGCACTGCTTTCAACTACCCGGGCAAGCCAGGAAACCAATGACCGTTATCACTACCGTCACCGCCCCAGGTGGCGCAGACATGTTCGCCGCTCTGTTCGAAGAGTCGCTGAAGTCCAACGACATGCGCGTCGGGGAAGTCATCTCCGCCGAAGTCGTGCGCATCGAGTTCAACCACGTCGTGGTGAACGCCGGCCTGAAGAGCGAAAGCTACGTGGCCATCGAAGAATTCAAGAACGACCAGGGTGAACTGGAAGTTCAGGTCGGCGACTTCGTGTCGGTGGCCATCGACGCCGTCGAAAACGGCTACGGCGACACCATCCTGAGCCGCGACAAGGCCAAGCGCCTCGCCTCGTGGATGTCGCTGGAAAACTCGCTGGAAAGCGGCGAGTTCGTCACTGGCACGGTCAGTGGCAAGGTCAAGGGCGGCCTGACGGTGCTGGTCAACGGCATCCGCGCCTTCCTGCCGGGCAGCCTGCTCGACACGCGCCCCGTGAAGGACATGACGCCCTACGAGGGCAAGACCATGGAGTTCAAGGTCATCAAGCTCGACCGCAAGCGCAACAACGTCGTGTTGTCGCGCCGCGCTGTCGTCGAGGCTTCGATGGGCGAAGAACGCGCCAAGTTGCTGGAAACCCTGTCCGAAGGCGCCATCGTCAACGGCGTGGTCAAGAACATCACCGAATACGGTGCTTTCGTTGATCTGGGCGGCATCGACGGCCTGCTGCACATCACCGACATGGCCTGGCGCCGCGTGCGGCACCCGTCGGAAGTGGTGACGGTCGGCCAGGAGCTGACGGCCAAGGTGCTGAAGTTCGACGCCGAGAAGAATCGCGTTTCCCTCGGCCTAAAGCAGTTGGGCGATGACCCCTGGCACGGTGTTTCGCGTCGCTACCCGAACAGCACGCGCCTGTTCGGCAAGATCACGAACATCGCCGACTACGGCGCGTTCGTCGAAATCGAGCCGGGCATCGAAGGCCTGGTGCACGTCTCCGAAATGGACTGGACCAACAAGAACGTCGCTCCCGCCAAGGTGGTGACCCTGGGCGAAGAAGTCGAAGTCATGGTCCTGGAGATCGACGAGGACAAGCGCCGCATCAGCCTGGGCATGAAGCAGTGCAAGGCCAACCCGTGGGAAGAATTCAGCACCACGGTCAAGCGCGGCGACCGCGTCAAGGGCCCGGTCAAGAGCATCACCGACTTCGGCGTCTTCATCGGCCTGTCGGCCGGCATCGACGGCCTGGTGCATCTGTCGGATCTGTCATGGCACGAGCCGGGCGAGACCGCCGTGCGCAACTACAAGAAGGGCCAGGAAGTCGACGCCATCGTGCTGGCCGTGGACGTGGAACGCGAGCGCATCAGCCTGGGCATCAAGCAGCTGGATACCGACCCGTTCACCACCTTCACGACGCTGAACGACCGCGGCGCGGTCGTCATCGGCAAGGTCAAGAGCGTCGACCCGCGGGGCGCCGAGATCCAGCTGAATGAAGACGTCACTGGCTATCTGCGTGCGTCAGAGATCAGCGCCGATCGCGTCGAGGACGCGCGCAATCTGTTGAAGGAAGGCGACGACGTCACGGTGATGGTGATCAACGTCGACCGCAAGATGCGTTCGATCCAGTTGAGCGTCAAGCAGAAGGACAACGCCGATGCCCAGCAAGGCATGCAGGCGCTGCGTCAGACCAGCGAACGCGAGAACGCCGGCACCACGAGCCTGGGCGCCTTGCTGCGCGCCAAGCTCGACAACCGCCCCGAGTAAATCGGCGGCCGCCGGCCCCGCTGTCACGCGGGGCCGGTCCTGTCCTCTCAGCCCGCCATATCCATGACTCGATCCGATCTCGTCACGCGTCTGGCTGAGCGCTTTTCGCAGCTTACGCAGCGTGACACCGAGTTCGCCGTGAAGACCATCCTGGACGCGATGAGCGATGCGTTGGCCCGAGGCCACCGCATCGAGATTCGCGGCTTCGGCAGCTTCAGCATCAACCGCCGCCCGCCACGCATGGGCCGCAACCCGCGCAGCGGCGAGCAGGTGGTCATCCCAGAAAAACTGGTGCCCCATTTCAAGCCAGGCAAGGCCCTGCGTGAAGCTGTCGATGCCCAGGCGCCGGCAGATGCCAACACCGCCTGACGCCGCCCCCGGCTCGCACACGGCCCGCACACCTCCCGCACACGGCCCACCCAGCGGCCGCGCCTAGAATCCACGCCGCATGCGCTTCTTCGTCCGGCTGTTCTGGGCCTTCGTCTTCTTCACGCTGTTCGCCTTCGCGCTGAACAACCAGCAACTGGCCACCGTGCGCTGGTTCTTCGGGGTGGAATGGCGCACGCCGATGGTCATCGTGGTGTTGACTGCATTCGCGGCCGGCTGTGCCATCGGCGTGATGGCCATGCTGCCGAGTTGGTGGCACCAGCGCCGTGTGGCGCGTCGCGATGCACCGGCCCCGGCAGCGGTAGGCAGCACACCACCGAGCAGCCTGATGCCCAGCGAGTTCGGGCCTGAACACCCGCCACGAGAAGGCCTGTAGCCGCCGCCATGGAATTGGATCTGCAGTGGCTGCTGATCGGCCTGCCCGTGGCCTTCGCGCTGGGCTGGATGGCTTCACGCTTCGACCTGAGACAGCTCAAGCGCGAACGGCAAGACGCGCCGCGCGCGTATTTCAAGGGTCTGAACCTGCTGCTGAACGAACAGCAGGACAAGGCCATCGACGCCTTCATCGAGGCGGTGCAGAACGACCCCGACACCACCGAGCTCCACTTCGCCCTGGGCAATCTCTTCCGTCGGCGCGGCGAGTTCGAGCGCGCGGTGCGTGTGCACCAGCATCTGCTGGGCCGCAGCGACCTGAAAACCGGCGACCGCGAACGTGCCCAGCGCGCGCTGGCGCAGGACTACATGAAGGCCGGCCTCTTCGACCGCGCCGAGGCTTCCTGGCAGACGCTGGAAGGCAGCAGCTTCGACGGTGAAGCGCGGCTGGCGCTGTTGTCGCTGTACGAGCGCAGCCGCGACTGGAAACGTGCCGCGACAGTCGCGCGCCAGCTCGAAGCGGCAGGCACAGGCTCGTTTGCGTCACGCATAGCGCACTACGAATGTGAACTGGCCGAGGCCGCCGACGCAGCCGGCCTGCCCCAAGACGCCGAAGCCGCCCTGCAGCGCGCCCGGCTTGCGGCCCCGAAAGCGCCGCGCCCGGCGCTGCTGACCGGTCATCGCTTGCTGCGGGCGGGCGCAGCCGCGCGTGCCGTGGAAGCCTGGGACAGCCTGCGCGAGCAGAACCCGGCCGCCTTCCTGCTGGTGGCGCCGGACTACGCACGCGCCGCGCTCGCGGCGGGCCGCACGCAAGACGCCCATGCCGCGCTGGCCACGAGCCTGCAGCAACTGCCGGCGCTCGAGCTCGTGCAGGCACTGGAAATTCTGGAAGCCCCGGATGACCCGGCACGCCTGCCGCGGCTGCTGGTGCTGCTGAAGCAACAACCGAATTTGTCTGGCGCGCTGCGCCTGCTGGACCTGCCGCCAGAAGCCTTCACGCCCGAGGCTTGGGAAGTGCTCAAGGCGACCTTGAAGCGCAGCGTCGGTCCACTGCAGCGCTACCGGTGCGCGGCCTGCGGCTTCGAGGCCCAGCACTATTTCTGGCAATGCCCGGGCTGCCTCAGCTGGGACAGCTACCCCACGCAGCGGCTGGACGCACTTTGACGGCCGGTCTCAGCGTGTGATCTGCTGATCCAGCAGCGCCAGCACTTCGTTGCGGCCGGGCACCTGGCCCTTGCCGCCGATGCTGGCCACCGGTCCGCGCCCGGTGATGCCCGCCAACCCGGGCTCGTGGTCGCAATAGATGCCCAGCGTGGGCCGGCCCAGCGCGGCGGCCAGGTGGGTAAAGCCCGTGTCCAGGCCCACCACCTGGTGTGCGCCGGCCAGCACTGCGGCCATCTCGCCCACGCGCAGGAAGGGTGGCACGTCGCCGTCGCAGCCGGCTGCAATGCGCTCGGCCAATGTCTGCTCTTCCGGGCGGCCCCACAGCACCACCGGCATCCAGCCTCGCTCTTGCAGGCGCTTGCCCACCTCTACCCACTGGCGCTCTGGCCACAGCTTCTCACTCCGGCTGGCGTTGGGAATCAGCACCGCGTAGGCCGCGCGCGGGGCCCAGGTCGGGGCGGGTGCACGCAGGCCGAAGTCGGGCGGGCTGTCGATCGGGTAACCCAGGTGCGCCGCCGCGAGCAGGCGGCAACGCTGCACGGCCTGCAGGTCGCGCGGTACCGCCACCTTGTGCTGGTAGCACCAGGCCGCGGCCGGTTCGCGAATGCTGGCCTTGTCGTACCCCAGCACCGGGGCGCCAGTCTGGCGCGCCCACAGCGCGCTCTTCAACAGGCCTTGCAGGTCGAGCACACCTTCGTACTGGCCAGCGCGCAGTTCACCCCGCAGATGGCCCATCGCCTGCCAGGTGGCGGCCTTGTGGAGCTGACCCCGCCACTTGCGCCAGGCCATCGGCAGCACACGGCTGATGCCAGGGTGCATCTGCGGGATGGCGGCAAAGGGCGCTTCGACCAACCAGTCGATCTCGGCTTCGGGGTGATGGCGACGAATGTCGTTGACCACCGGCATGGCATGCACCACGTCGCCCATCGACGAGGTCTTGACGATCAGCAGCCTCACAGGCGCTGATGCTCTTTGACGAGCTCCGGGTTCAGGCGTGGGTCGTTGTACATCTTGAACTGGCGGTAGACCTTGAAGTAGGCGCGGCCGGCGGCGGCGTCGGCAAGCAGTGCGTCCAGGCAGCCGGCCAGATCTGCACGCTGTTGCAGCAGGCGCTGCAGCTTCACCGCGCTGGCCGCGAGGTGCGCATCGTCCACATCTCGGCGTTCGGTCTGTTGGCGCATCGCCCGGGCCTTCAGCGCCATGATGGACAAGCGGTCGATCATGCTGCCGGCGGTTTCGCTGTTCAGGCGTGCGGCCGCCGGCACCGTCGACACCGGTGCGTCGGTGCGCGCCGAAGTCGCATCCACCAAGCCCAGTGCCACGAGCAGGATTTCATCGACACGCTCGGTGGCGTCGTTGCGCGCCTGGTTGTAGCCGTCGATGGCGCGCTTGTTGGCGGCGATGGCTTCAGCCGCCACCGTGGTGCGCCGCGCCAGGTCTTCTTCGGCCCAAAGCAGGCTGTTGTGGCGGTGGTTGGTCTGCACCCAGTGCCAGAGGTTCGGCCCGTCGGCGGACGGCGCCTCTTTTAGCCACCCGGTGGTGGCAAGCAGTCGGTCATGCAGCGCGAGCACCTCGCTGGCTCTCATCAGACTGGGTGGACTGGGTGTTCTGAGCATGCTGGGCAGGCTGGGCGGAGTCATCGTTTTCGGCTGGCAAAATGCCCTTCGATTATGTGCCGTCCATGCCTACGCCGACCCGCCCGCTGATCGTGCGACTGCGCAACTGGGTCGGCGATGTGACGCTCGGCCTGCCGCTGCTGCAGCGCTTGGCCGACGAGGGCTACGCGCTGCAGCTGGTGGGCAAGGGCTGGGCGCGCGGTCTGCTGGCCGGCCACGGCTGGCCGGTGCACGCCCTGCCCAAGACCTTGCGCGAGCGCGTGGCGCTGTTGCGCCGCCTGCGCAGCGAGGCCCTCGCCGTGGACCCCGCCTACACGCAGCGTTTGAACGCGCTGTGCCTGCCCGATTCCTTCTCCAGCGCGCTGGACTTCCGCTTCGCGGGCTTGCGCGCGCTGGGCCACGCCAACGAAGGCCGCAGCCCCTTGCTGGGCCGCGCCGTGGCGCGCCAGCGCGGCGTGCACGAGTTGCTGGTGTACTGGCAACTGGGCGATGCGCTGCTGGGCCGCGACGCGCCAGCGCCTGCGGACATCGGCCTGCGCGTCAGCGAGGCTCATCGCGCCGAGGCGATGGCGCTGCGCCACGCGCATGACATCGCGCCTGGCGCCATCCTCATCTGCCCTTTCGCCGGCGGCACCTGGTCGGGGCAGGACAAGACCTGGCCCCGCTTCGCCGAATTTGCACAGCAGGTGCTGCCCGGCTTCGGCCGCAGCGTGGTGGTGTGCCCGGGGCCGGGCGAGGAAGCCATGGCGCACAGCCAGTTTGGCAGCGCGAAGGTGCTCACCGGCGTGGGCCTGGGCACCTATGCGGCACTGCTGCAAGACGCGGCGCTGATGGTCTCCAACGACACCGGGCCCGGCCACATCGCCGCAGCGGTGGGCACGCCGTTGGTGTCGGTGATGGGGCCCAGCGATCCGGCGCTGTGGCGGCCCTGGGGGCCCCTGGTGCAGGTGGTTCAGGCGCCACGTGGTACCGCCGGCGCTGCGGCGTGGCCCGATATGGCGCAAGTGCAGGCCGCCATGGCGCGGGTATTGACGTAGGCGCAGCCAGAGATGCCTGCGCCTGATCTCTCACCCCCGCCCGGGGGACGGCGCGCCCGCCCCGGCGGGGGCCCCCGCCTTGCCCCGCGGCGGGGGAAAGACAGGCGCTCGCTGAGACCAAAGAATGCGTTCCAGCCCGAAGCCAAAACCAAGTGCAGCGGGCCTTCGTGAACTCACTACTCAATCTTTGGAGCTTTCATCATGATCCGCAACTTCATCAGCATCGTGCTCGCCGTCTTCGCCCTCAACGCCTTCGCGGCGGTGGACGTCAATCAGGCCACGCGCGCCGACCTTGAAACCGTCAAGGGCATCGGCCCCGGCCTGTCGGGCAAGATCGTCGACGCACGCAAGACCGGCAGCTTCAAGGACTGGGGTGACCTTGTCGAGCGTGTCGGTGGCATTGGCCCGGGCAACGCCGCCAGATTCTCGCAAGCCGGCCTGACCGTGGCCGGCTCCACCTTCGATGGCAAGCCGGTGGCGGCAATGCCGGCGAAGGAAGTCCGGGCCGTGAAGGGCGGCGAGAAGGCCGACAAGGCCGCACCGGTGGCCAAGGCCCCCTGAGGCCGCGCCTGAGACTGTCCCTGAGACTGCCCGCGCCCCTTTATCCGCGTCAGGGCAACAGCAGGTCGGGCTCGCCAGCGCTCTCGCGCTGGCGGCCCGCACCCAGCGTATCCCAGCGGAAAAAGCGCAGCACCTCGTCGCGTCGCGCGTCGGTGTCGGTCTCACCCAGCGCCATCAGCTCGCGGGTGTAGGGCGCCTCGAACAGCAGATAGCTGGCCAGCGCCGCACCGCGCGCTTCTTCACCGTGCCCGCCCACGCCCACGCCGCGCAGCAGGGCACGCACCGCCGGCGGCAGTGCGCCCAGGTGGCGCGCCGCGATGTCGTCCAGGCGCTGTGAGGGCGAGATCACCAGCGCTTCCAGCGGCCGCAGCGGCGTGTCGGCAAGCGCGCTGTCGGGCAGCAGCGCCAGCGTGCGGTTGATGCGCTTCAGGCGCTCGACATCCACTGCCAGCGCGTCGAGGAAAATGCTCGACATCGCATGGCCGGCAATCTGCGCCAGGTTCGGGTGGCCACCCACCTTCACGTTGCGCCCCGGTGGCTCTTGCGTGCGGCCCACACCGACGATGAACAGGCGCTGTGCGCCCAAATGCACCGCAGGCGAAAGCGGTGCCGTCTGGCGCATCGAGCCATCGCCGAACCAGCCGCCTTCGCTGGCGCTGTCGATGCGCGTGGCCGGAAAGACGAAGGGAATCGCCGACGAGGCCAGCAGGTGCTCGTGCGTCAGCTGGCTCTGCACGGCCACACGCTGCGAACGTTCCCAGGGCGGGATCGGCCGCGCCGAGTCGTAGAAGGTGTAGTGCTCGCCGCTGCTGTAGCTGGAAGCGGTGACGGCCAGCGCGTGCAGGTGGCCTTGTTGCAGCATCTGCGGCAGGCGCTGCAGCGGCACCAGTTGGCGTAGCAGCTCGGCAAGCGGCCGGTTGTCCAGCAAGGACTTGGGGCGCGCGCGCCGCCAGCGCGCGATGACCCAGCCAATGGAAACCATCGTGAGCCACTGCGCGCCGGTGCGTATCACACCCAGTGAATCGGCGCGGTAGACCTGCTCGGCGTGGAAGTTTTCCCAGACCTTGGCAACTACTTCGACGGCGGCTTCGAAGCGGTCAGCCTGACAGGCCAGCGCGGCCGCATTGAGCGCTCCGGCCGAAGTGCCGCAGACCACGCCAAACGGGTTGTGCTGGCGCTCCAGCGGGCCCAGCGCTTCGCGGCGTATGCGCACCAGCGCGCGCAGCACGCCGACCTGGTACGCCGCTCTGGCACCACCCCCGCTCAATACAAGGGCGGTCAGCGGCTTTTCATGCATGCCCCGACTCTAGCGTCGGGGCGCGTACTGCCGGATCAGTCTCGACCCTTGCCTTCGCCCTTGCTGTTGCCTTTGCCGTGGTCCTTGCCGTTGCCCTTGCCCTTGCCACCACCGCGGTCGTCCTTGTTGTCATGGTCGCGGCCGCCATACCGGACCTTCTGGTCGTACCAGTCGTGGCGCACGAAGTAGACCGGCACGCCGCAGGCGCCGTATTCGCGACAGTGCTTCTTCCAGTTCTTGCGATGGCCGGGCGGCACCCACATGTACACCGGCTCGGGTTGGCGCACCACGCGCACTTCGCGCTCGATGTAGATAGGCTGGGCCACGATCACCTGCGGCTGGGGGAAGCGGCCGATGTCGATGCGGCCGTAAACCCCCGGCTGGCTGATGCCGATGGACACGCCGACGTCAACCGCATGTGCCGGTGCCATCACGGGCAGCAACGCGGCCAGCGCCAGGGCGAAAAGTGATTTGTTCATGGCAGATCTCCTGAAACGGCCCGCAAGACAGGCTTGAGCCCTTGTAACGCGGCCGGTCCCCCGCTGGATGTCAGCGGATACGCCGTCTTTCATTCGTAAACAACTGTCGCCACACCGCCGTGCGCCAGGCTGCGCCAGCGGCCCAAGGCTTCGTCGCAAGGCCAGAAGCGCGCTTCGTCGCCCAGGTCGAGCTCGGCTGAAACGCCCGCGCGCTGCAAATGCAGGCGTATGGGCAGTCCTTGCATCAGCTGCCCGTGTTCGCTGTCTTCGCGGCGCGCGGGCCAGAGGCGCAGTACCTCGGCCACGGGTGGTGCGCCGCCGCCGTTCATTTGCACGGCCAGATGGCGGCCGAACCGTGCACGCGCCGCAGGCAGGTCCCACACCTGCGTCACGTTCAGGCGCACGCCCCCGCCAAAGCGGTCGGGCTGCAGCTTGCCCTGCACCACGAGCAAGGTGTCTTCGGCCATCAGGTCACGGCGCTCTGCAAAGACCTCGTCAGGCGCCACGGCTTCCACGGCTTCGCTGCCATCGTCCAGTTTGAAGATGAAGACCTTGCCGCGCATGCTGCTGACCGAGCGCGGGTCGCTCACGATGCCGGCCAGCATCTGCACTTCTCTGGAGTCAGGGCGGCCGCCAGCCATCTCGGCGATGTCGCGGCGCACGATGCGGCGCACCTCGTCCTTCCAGGCGTCGAAGAGGTGGCCCGACAGATAAAAGCCGAGCGCCGTCTTCTCCTGCACCAGACGCTCGCGGACGTCCCAGGGCGCCACTGGCACCAGCGCGGGTTCCTGCGTGCTGCTGCCGTGGCTGTCGCCCATGTCGAACAGGCCCACCTGCAGCGCATTCGCGTCTTGTGCGTCGGCCCATTCCAACGCCAGGCCCACGCTGGCAAGCAGGCTGGCACGGTCGGCATGCAGCAGGTCGAAGGCACCGGCCTTCACCAGCGCTTCCACGGCGCGCTTGTTGACGGCCTTGCGATCGACGCGCGCGCAGAAGTCGAAGAGACTGCGGAAGGGCCCGCCGCCGGCGCCGGCGTGGCTGCCCAGGCCTTCACGCGCAGCGACGATGGCCTCGATGGCGCCCTGCCCCGTGCCCTTCACCGCGCCCAGGCCATAGCGAATGGTCCTGTCATCGACGGGCTCGAAGCGTTGTGTGCCACGGTTGATGTCGGGCGGCTGAAAGCTCAGGCCGAAGAGCTTGGCGTCGGCCAGCAACACCTTCAGCTTGTCGGTGTTGTCGGCTTCGATGCTCATGTTGGCGGCATAGAACTCCGCCGTGCAGTGCACCTTGATCCAGGCCGTGTGGTAGGCCAGCAATGAGTAGGCTGCGGCATGGCTCTTGTTGAAGCCGTAGCCGGCAAACTTCTCCATCAGGTCGAAGACCTCGTCGGCCTTCTCTGAGCCGATGCCCTTCCCGGCCGCGCCTTCGCGGAAGATGCCGCGCTGCCTGGCCATCTCTTCGGCATTCTTCTTGCCCATGGCTTTGCGCAGGATGTCGGCACTGCCCAGGCTGTAGCCGGCCATCACCTGCGCCGCCAGCATCACCTGCTCTTGGTAGACGAAGATGCCGTAGGTCTCATCCAGCACCGGCGCCAGCAAGGGGTGCGGGTAGGTGATGGCTTCCTTGCCGTTCTTGCGTGCGCAAAAGCTCGGAATGTTCTCCATCGGCCCCGGCCTGAACATGGCGTTCAGCGCGATCAGGTCTTCCAGGCGGCTCGGCCTGGCCTCGCGCAACATGCCCTGCATGCCGCGGCTTTCAAACTGGAATACGGCCTCGGTCAGGCCGTCGGTGAACAACTTGTAAACCCGCGCGTCGTTCAGCGGCAGCTTGTCGTAATCGAAGTCCGCCAGCTTGGGCCGGCGCTGGCGGATGGTGGTCTTGGCCAGTTCCAGGATGGTCAGCGTGGCCAGGCCCAGGAAGTCGAACTTCACCAGGCCGATGGCCTCGACGTCGTCCTTGTCGAACTGGCTCACCGCGCTGTCGCTGCCGGGCTGCTGGTACAGCGGGCAGAAGTCGGTGATCTTGCCCGGCGCAATCAACACCCCGCCAGCGTGAGTGCCGACGTTGCGCACGAGTCCTTCCACGCGAATGGCCAGGCCCAGCAGTTCGGCCACTTCCTCCTCGGCCTTCTCGCGCTGCTCGAGCTCGGGCACCTCCTCGCGCACGTAAATGACGCCGCCGTCCCGGTCCTTGGGGTCGGGCGGCACGGGTGCCAGTGTGTAGGTCTTGCCCGGCAGCCCTGGCACCAGCTTGGCGACGCTGTCGACATGCCCGTAGCCCATGCCCAGCACGCGCCCCACGTCGCGCAGCGCGGCCTTGCTGGCCATGGTGCCGAAGGTGGCGATCTGGCTCACGGCCTCGCGGCCGTATTTGTCTTTCACGTACTCGATGACGCGGTCGCGGTTGCCCTGGCAGAAGTCGATGTCGAAGTCGGGCATCGACACCCGCTCCGGGTTCAGGAAGCGCTCGAAAAGCAACTGGTAGTACAGCGGGTCGAGGTCGGTGATGAAAAGCGCATAGGCCACCAGCGAGCCCGCACCCGAGCCCCGGCCCGGGCCCACCGGACAGCCGTTCTGCTTGGCCCAGACGATGAAGTCGCTGACGATGAGGAAGTAGCCCGGGAAGCCCATCTTGATGATGGTGTTCAGCTCGAATTCCAGGCGCTCCACGTAGCGTGGCCGCTCTTGCTCGCGCTTGGCCTCGTCGGGGAAAAGCGCGGCCAGGCGCCGTTCCAGGCCATCGTTCGACAGCTTGCGGAAATAGGCGTCGATCGGCATGCGCTCGCCCGGCGCACCCCCTGCCACCAGCGGCGTCGGAAAGTCAGGCAGCTGCGGCTTGCCCAGCACCAGCGTCAGGTGGCAGCGGCGCGCGATTTCCATCGTGTTCTGCACGGCCGAGGGCAGGTCGGCGAACAGCGCCTGCATCTGGGCCTGGGTCTTGAAGTACTGCTCGCGCGTGAAGCGTTTGCTGCGGCGCGGGTTGGCCAGCGTTTCGCCCTCGGCAATGCACACGCGCGCCTCGTGGGCGTCGTAGTCATCGGCCTGCAGAAACTGCACCGGGTGCGTGGCCACCAGCGGCAGCGGCAGCTGTGCCGCCAGCATGGCGGCGGCGCGCACATGGGCCTCGTTCGTGGCCAGGCCGGCGCGCTGCACTTCCAGGTAAAAGCGCCCCGGGAACAGGCGCGCCAGCCGCTGCGCCACCGTCGCGGCCCTTTCGGTGTCGCCGGCAAGCAAGGCCATGCCCACGGCGCCCAGGTCGGCACCGCTCAGCACGATCAGGCCGTCGCCCAGGGTTTGCAGCCATTCCCACTTGATCCAGGCTTGCGCGCGCTGCGCATTCGTGACCCAGGCGCGCGCAAGCAGCTCGCTGATATTCAGGTAGCCCTGCTTGTTCTGCGCCAGCAGCAGCAGGCGGCTGGCCTGCTTTTCACCACCGCTGATGCTGGCGTGAGGCTCCATCAGCACATCAGCGCCGATGAGGGGCTGCACACCCTTGCCGCGGCAGGCGCTGTAGAACTTGATGGCGCCGAAGAGGTTGTTCAGGTCGGTGATGGCCAGCGCGGGCTGGCCGTCCTGGCGCGCGGCCGCGGCGGCATCGGCAATGCGCAGGGTGCCGTCGACAACGGAGTATTCGGTGTGGGTGCGCAGGTGGACAAAGCTCATCGAAGGCATTCTAGAGAGCCCCCCGCTGCCTAAAATCTGCGCTGTTCCCGGAGAGCTGAATGGGCAAAGCATGTTGATGTGGGTGCAGCGTGCCGTCGGGCTGCTGCTGATCCTGAGCGCCATCGCCATGGCGCTGTTGCGCGCACCCGACGTGCCGGCCGAAGGCCTGGTGGCACGCTGGGCGCCGCCGCCTTCGGACTTCATCGACGTCAGGGGCCAGACCGTGCACCTGCGCGACGAAGGCCCGCGGCACGACGGCGCCGAGGCCGGGCCGCCGCCCATCGTGCTCATCCACGGCACCTCGGCCAGCCTGCACACCTGGGAGGGCTGGGCCCGGGCGCTGAAGGGCCAGCGGCGCGTCATCAGCTTCGACCTGCCCGGCTTCGGCCTCACCGGCCCTTTCGAGGGCGAGTACGAACGCGACAACTACCACGGCGACACCTATGCGCGCTTCGTGCTCGACCTGCTGGACACGTTGCAGGTCAAGCGCGCCGTCATCGCCGGCAACTCGCTGGGCGGTGAAGTCGCCTGGCGCACCGCCGCGATGGCGCCCGAACGCGTGGCCGGCCTGGTGCTGGTGGACGCGGTGGGCCCGCGCTTCACGCCCGAGGTCGTGCCGCTGGGCTTTCGGCTGGCGCGCCTGCCGGTGTTGAACAAGCTGGGCGAATGGGTGCTGCCGCGCGGCTTGGTGGCCGAGGGCCTGCAAAGCGTCTACGGCGACCCGACGAAGGTCACCGACGAGTTGGTGGACCGCTACTACCAGCTGGCGCTGCGCGAAGGCAACCGCCGCGCGCTGGGCCTGCGCGTGCGGCAGATGGTGGCGGGCGAAGACGAAGAACGCATCGCGACGCTGAAGCTGCCCACGCTCATTCTCTGGGGCGGGCGCGACCGCCTGGTGCCAACCGAGGTGGGGGTGGAGTTCGAGCGGCGCATCGCCGGAGCCCAGCGCGTGGTTTTCGAGAATTTGGGCCATGTGCCGCAAGAGGAAGACCCCGCGCTGAGTGTGCAGCCGGTGAAGGATTTCCTCGGGCTGCGCTGAAGCTGCAGCAGCGGCAAAAGGTGGAACTGGGGCCCTGGACGCCCGCTTTACTGGAGCAAGCTGGCTCGGCACGGCGGCAGCATGCCGGGATGAAAACGCTCACCCTGGTCGTCATCGCCCGCAACGAAGCGCGCTGCATCACGCGTTGCCTGAACAGCTTTGGCGACCATGTCGACCACATGCTGGTGCTGGACACGGGTTCCACCGACGACACCGTGGCGCTGGCGCAGGCCGCCGGGGCCGAGGTGCAGCATTTCACCTGGTGCGACGACTTCGCTGCCGCCCGCAACGCCGCGCTGCAGGCCGCGGCTGCGCGCTGGCATCTGGTGGTGGACGCCGACGAGTGGCTGGGCAGCGGCGCCGAGGCGCTGGCCGCGTGGCAACTGCGCGAGCCGCAGCACTGCGGTGTGGTGACCGTGCGCAGCACCGTGGAAAGCCCAGACGGCAGCGGCGTGGTCAGCGCCAGCCTGTTGCGGCTTCTGCCCGGCAGCGTGCGCTACCGAGGCCGCATCCATGAGCAGCCCGAGACCCGGCTGCCAAACGTCGCCACCGGTCTGACGCTGATGCACGACGGCTATGCCGCCGCGCAGGTCAAAGCCAAGAAGATGCGCAACGAGCGCCTGCTGCGTCTGGCGCTGGCCGAGCGTCCGGAAGACCCCTACCTGCTCTTCCAGCTCGGCGTCCAACTGGCGCTGGGCGGCGCCCACACAGATGCTGCGGCCGCCTACTCGCAGGCCCTTCAGCGCCTGGCGCCGGGGGCCAGCTACCGTGGCGAGCTGGTAAGGCGCCTGCTCATCACGCTGCAGGCGCTGCGCGAGTGGACGGTCGCGGCGCAGCTGCTTGAGGCAGAGCTGACGACCTACGGCCGTTCTGCCTACTTCATGCTCACGGCAGGCAACGTGTTCTGGAACTGGGCCCAAGAGAAGCCGGACGCCGCCGCCATGCTGCTGCCGCTGGCCGAGGACGCGTGGCAGCGCTCACTGCAGCTCTCGCGCACGGCCGGGCCCCTGCAGGGCCCTTACCTGGAGCAGACCGGAGAACGCGCCGCACTCAGCCTGATGGAACTGTACCGCCGGGGTGCTGCTGCGACAGGCGCCACACGCATGGCCACCCCAACCGCCACGGCCGCCACGGCCGCAGCCTGAAGCGCGCGCAACATAACAAGCACCCGGCGCTGCGCTTTAAAAGTGCCGCCGGCCGGATGAAACGCGCTGCACTGCCTGCGCGCAGCCGCGCAGCACGCATGGTGCAGTTCAGAAATATTCCGCTTCAGCCGGCTGCAGAAGCGCCGATATGGGCGCCTTCCCCGTGCTACTTCCTTCGGGCAGTCGGAAAAAAATCGGGTTAAAGCTTTTCCGGGCCACGACGAAAAGACTCCCATCGCGCACTCAATTCGGGGCGCGGGGTCCGGACCAAGACGGATTGCGGTGCAGAGCCTGCTTCACTCAACGGCCCTGAACCACGAGACGGCAAGGCCCGGGCGAGTTCCGGCGGCAAGCCCCCTGCGGGTGGCAAGCCGGTGGAGTTGCAGGCAGGCACCGTAAAAACGTTGTCCGAACTGCGGAAGCCTGCCAGGCATTTGCCTGTGGTCATCAACTTTGGAGTCTTTCATGGCCCTCTCGATCAATACCAATTCCGTCTCACTCAACGCTCAGCGCAATCTGAGCATGAGCCAGTCTTCCCTCGCCACCTCGATGCAACGGCTCTCGTCAGGCCTGCGTGTGAACAGCGCCAAGGACGATGCCGCTGGCCTGGCCATCGCCGACCGCATGAATTCACAAGTGCGTGGCAACACCGTTGCCATTCGCAACGCCAACGACGCCATCTCGCTGTCGCAAACGGCAGAAGGCGCCATTGGCAAAATAGGCGACATGCTGCAGCGCATGCGTGAACTGGCGGTGCAGTCGTCGAACGCCACCAACAGCACCACCGACCGCGACAACCTGCAGGCCGAATTCACGCAGCTCGGCGCCGAAATCACACGGACCATCGACACCACCCGCTTCAACGACGCGACCATCCTGAAAACGCCTGGCACACAGGTCTACCAGGTCGGCGCGAATAACACCGACACCATCGACGTGGTCACGGTTGACGTCGGTACCGTAACCGGCATGGCCACCGCCCTGTCCGGCCTGATATCCGGCGCTGACGGTACCCTTGCCCGCACAGCCATCGCGAACATCGACATCGCGCTGGGCTCGACCAATACCGAACGCGCCAAGTTCGGTGCCGTGCAGAACCGCTTCGACTCGGTCATCTCGACGCTGCAGGTGGCCAACGAGAACCAATCGGCGTCGCGCGGCCGCATCTTGGACGCCGATTTCGCGACCGAAACCGCCAACCTGTCGCGCAGCCAGATCCTGCAGCAGGCTGGCACGGCGATGGTGGCGCAAGCCAACCAGCTGCCGCAGATGGTGCTGAGCCTGATTCGCTGAACTCGCGCCACACGCAGCCAGGGCCAGACAGGCCCTGACTCACCACAGCAGGGCCTTCGGGCCCTGCTTTCGTTTTGGGGGGCTTTATCAGCTTTGTTCCTTCGATTGCCGCGACACGGACCGCTAAAGAATATGTTCAGCAGGTCCTGAACTCTCCGGCCTGCGGGAGCCGGTTCCTTTGCACCGGAGACAGCTCAGACCTCGCACGGAGAAACCGACGTGGCACAAACGATCAACACGAACCTGGTGTCGCTGAATGCTCAGCGCAACCTGTCGATGTCAGGCGGCTCGCTGGCGACGTCGATGCAACGCCTGTCCTCCGGCCTGCGCGTCAACAGCGCCAAGGACGACGCCGCTGGCCTGGCCATCGCCGACCGCATGCAGACGCAGGTGCGTGGAATGAACGTCGCCATGCGCAACGCCAACGACGGCATCTCGCTGGCGCAGACGGCTGAAGGCGCCATCGGCAAGGTGGGCGACATGCTGCAGCGCATGCGTGAACTGGCGGTGCAGGCTGCCAACGCCACCAACGGCATTGACGACCGCGCCAACCTCAACGCCGAGTTCCAGCAGCTCACCGAAGAGATCAACCGCACCTTGGGCAGCACGAAGTTCAACGGTCTGGCCATTCTGGGGGCCAATTCGGGGGCTCAGGTCTTCCAGGTGGGCGCCGACGCCACCGATCAGATCACCATCACGACCGCGGACCTGGCCAACAACGGGGCCATCACCGTCCTGGCGAGCAACAACCTGAGTGATGCCGCCAACTCGACGACGTCGATGCTCGCCATCGACGCAGCGCTGACCGTGGTCAATGCCGAGCGCGCGCAGTACGGCGCCACGCAGAACCGCTTCGAGGCCGTCATAGGCACGCTGCAGGTGGCGTCCGAGAACCAGTCGGCCGCGCGCGGCCGCATCATGGACGCTGATTTCGCGATGGAAACCGCCAATCTGTCACGCGCCCAGATTCTTCAGCAGGCCGGCACGGCCATGGTGGCGCAAGCCAACCAGCTGCCGCAGCAGGTGCTGCAGCTGCTGCAGCGCTGAAGTCGGCGGCGCCGCGCGCGCCCGCGAGCTGATAGCCCTAAAGTTTCTGCGGCGGGTGTCGAAATGTCCGTTGAAGACCTGGGATTGCGCCTTGCGCAGCGACGGTCTTTGCACTGACTTCACCTTACGGAGATTCCTTCATGGCCATCTCATCCGCCGGAATCGGCAGCGGTCTTGACGTTCAAAGCATCGTCAGGCAGCTGCTCAGCATCGAGCGCGCACCGATCCGCCAGCTTCAGAGCGAAGCGGGAAAACTGCAGACCCAGATTTCTGCCTTCGGCCGCGTGCAGAGCGCGCTGTCGACGCTGCGTGACGCCTCGGTCAAACTGACGCAGGCCGACACCTGGCGCGTCAGCAAGGCGACGAGTTCCGACCCCACTGCCCTGGGCGCCACCGCCACCGGCGCGGCCCAGGCCGGCAACTACAACGTCAGCGTCACGCGCCTGGCCGCGGCCCAGACCCTGGCCACGGGCAGCTACGCCAGCGCCAGCAACAGCATCGGCTCGGGCATCTTGCGCATCGAGCTGGGCAACTTCGACAGCCAGCCCCCCGTGCCCAAGACCGGCAGCAGCTCGGTGGAAATCGTCATCGAGCCTGGCGCCGGTTCGCTCACCGCCATCCGCGACAAGATCAATGGCGCCGGCGCTGGCGTCGTGGCCAGTGTCGTCAACGACGTCTCGGGCGCGCGCCTGGTGCTGCGTTCTTCGCAGACCGGCGTGGAGAACGGCTTTCGCATGCAGGTGCTGGACGACGACGGCAGCGACGCCAACGCCACCGGCCTGTCGGCACTGTCTTTCGACCCCAGCAGCGGCATCAACACCATGAGCCGGCCGCAAACGGCGCAGAACGCGCTGGCCAGCATCAACGGCGTGCAGGTCGAATCTGCCACCAACACCCTGGACAAGACGGTCGAGGGACTGAGCTTCGCCTTGCGCAAGGTCGGCACCACCGAAGTGCAGGTGGAACCGGACACCGACGCGCTAAAAAAGTCGGTCGACGAATTCGTCAAGGCCTACAACGAAAGCATCAAGCTGCTGCGCGAGCAAACGCGCTTCGACCCCGCCACCAAGCAGGCCGGGCCGCTGCAGGGCGACAGATCGGGCGCTGCCATGCTGACCCAGCTGCGCGGCATGTTCACCGGCAACGGCGGCAACAGCGCCGTCTTCTCGCGGCTGGCCGATGTCGGCCTGGACCTGGACACCGACGGCCAGATCAAGGTGAACGACACCAAGCTCCGTGCGGCACTGGCGCAGGGCCCCGAGATGCAGAAGCTCTTTGCCAACGTCGACACGACGACGCCGGCCAACCAGGGTTTTGCCAAGCGCTTCGAGGGCTGGCTGAAGCTTTCTCTGGACAGCGACGGCACGCTGGACAGCCGCACCCAGAGCCTGCAGGCCCGCGTGAAGAACAACGAGACGGCCCAGGAGCGCCTGGAAGACCGTGTCGGGCGCACCGAACAACGCCTGCTGCGCCAATACACGGCACTGGACACGCGCATGGGCCAGTTGAACGGCTTGGCCAGCTACGTGAGCCAGCAGATGAGCCTGCTGAACAACGGCAACAACGGCCGCTGAGCGCCGAACGCTGGTAACAGCGGCACGACAACGCCGGGGCCTGCGAAATGCAGCCCCGGCGTTGTCGCGTCCGGGCTGTCGCCAAGACAGTTCTTGCAGGTGTTTCAGCGGCTCAAGTCGGCGCCGGCAGCACCGATAAAACTGGCATCCAGAGCCCAGCCCGCCCACCCATGTACTCAGCCTCGATGTTCTCGCCCCGCAGCGCGCCTGCCGCAGGCGCTGCCACCTACCAAACCACCGGCATGGAAATTCAGGTCGCCAGCGCCGACGCGCACCGCCTGGTCACCTTGTTGTTCGAAGGCTTCGAAGCGGCCCTGGCGGACGCGCAGGGCGCGCTCGTCGCAGGCGAAGTGGAGCGCAAGTGCCGCGCCATCACGCGGGCCATGCGCATCGTCGACGAAGGCTTGCGTTCGCACCTGAACCTCGGCGCCGGTGGTGCTCTGGCCCAGGACCTCAACGAGCTGTATGGCTACGTCGCGCGCCGCCTGATGCTGGCCAACGCACGCAACGACGCGTCCCTGCTCACCGAATGCAAACGTTTGATGCAGCCGCTGCACGAGGCCTGGGTGGCCATCGGCCAGAACAACAACCAGGTCTCGCGCTGAGACGCTGCGAGACATCGGACAAGGAAAACCATGGACCCGCAACTGCTCAGCTATTACGAAGCCATCGAAAGCGCCAGCGTCGACATGCTGATCGCCGCGCGCGCCGGCAATTGGGACGAGGTGGTGAAGCTCGAAGGTGCCTGCGTGCTGTTGATCAGCCGCCTGAAAAATGCCGCCCATGAACCCGCTCCCGCCACGCCGTCAGCCCCCACCTCGGCGCAGACGCAACTGCTGGAACTGGCCAAGGCCAAGTCACGCATCATGCAGCGCATTCTGGTCAACGACGCCGAGATCCGACACCTGGCCGAACCCTGGCTTCAGGACCTGGACGACACCCTGGCCGGCCGCCGCGACAAGAGCCTGCATTGAACGCTGCGAACCCGCAACATCACGCTGCTGAGCACCCCATGTTCCAGGACACCCGACCTGCAGAGCTCGACGCCTCCGGCGGAGACGACCCCTGGGGGCCGTTTCGCGTCGAAGCAGCGGGCGAACGGCTGTCGCTGTTGCGCGCGGTGCGCAACGGGCAGGTGCCCATCGCGCTGAGCGCCCCCGATGGCACTGCGCTGACTGTGGTGCTGTGGGCGGTGGACGAAATTCAGCAGCGCCTGAACTTCAGCGTCGACGTGCGGGCGCCGCAACTTGCTGCGCTGGTGGATGCCGACGAGGCTGTGGCCGTGGCCTACCTGGAGAGCGTCAAACTCCAGTTCGATCTGCAGGGTCTGACGCTGGTGCACGGGCACAAGAGCTCTGCGCTGCAATGCGGCCTGCCGCGCGATATCTACCGCTTCCAGCGGCGCAACGCCTACCGCGTTCGCCCGCGTCTCAGCCACGGGCCGGTGGCGCAATTTCGCCACCCTTCCTTGCCCGAGATGCCCTTGCTGCTGCGGGTGCTGGACGTCAGCATCGGCGGCTGCGCGCTGTGGCTGCCGGCCGATGTGCCGCCGCTGCAAGCCGGCACGCTGATCGGCAACGTGCGCATGGAACTCGACAACGACACGCGCTTCGACGCCGCCGCGCGCCTGCAGCATGTCAGCGCGGTGGGTACGGCGCCCGGCGAGCAGGGTGTGCGCATCGGCTGCGAGTGGCAAAAGCTCGCCACCCCGGCCGAACGGGTGCTGCAGCGCTGGATCGACCACACGCAGCGGCGCAGACAACTGCTCAGCCTGGGCTGAAGTGTTCGCGGCGCCGGGGCGTGGCCCCGCCTCACGACAATCAGACCTGCATGTTCATGACGTCGCTGTAGGCCTGCGCCAGCCGGTTGCGCACCTGCAGCGTGGCCTGGAAACCGATCTGCGCCTTCTGCATGGCCATCACGGTGTCTTCCAGGCTCACGGTCGGGTTGCCCAGCGTCAACTCGCGCTGCAGATGCTGGGCCGCGAACTGCGCCTGGCTCACGTCCTTCAGCGCGGTATTCATCGCGGCGCGGAAACCGCCTGGCGGCGCTCCGGCCATGTCAGTGCGCGGCGTGCCGTCGGGGCGCAGGCCGGCCCTGGCCACCGCGGCGGCGAAGTCGAAACTCTGGATGCGCATGTCGGACATGTAGGGTGCGATGCCTGGTGTGAACGGGACTTGCGCCCATTCGACGACCGAACTTTAGGGCGCAGGACGTGCTGCCAAGTTCTGATCAGGTGCGTGTTTGCGGGCCTTCTCGCTCTTGAGCCCGGGCGCTGCGCGACGAACAATCGCCAGGCACCCAGAAGTGCGCCCGGAAGTACGCCACCGAACCCATGGACACCACTGTCGCCAACCCTGCCACCACCACGCTGATACCCGCCGCACCGGGCCTGGGCGGCCGCTGGCAAGCCCTACCGGTGCGCCTTCAAATCGGCGCGATGTTCGGCGTCGCCGGCCTCTTGGCCGTGCTGGCCTTCATGACGCTGGGCGCCAAGGACAGCAACTACCGCCCGCTCTACACCAACATCAGCGACAAGGACGGCGGCCAGATCATCAGCCGGCTGACGCAGATGAACGTGCCCTACAAGGTGGCAGAAGGCGGCAGCGTGGTGCTGGTGCCCAGCGGCCAGGTGCACGCACTGCGCATGAAGCTGGCCGCCGCCGGCCTGAACGTGGGTGGCAGCGGTGGCAGTGCCGCCGGCTACGAACTGCTGGACAAGGACAGCTTCGGCCAGACGCAGGGCCAGGAGAGGATGAAATTCAAACGCGTGACCGAAGGCGAACTCATCACCAGCATCCAGAGCCTGGAATCAGTGAAGAGCGCCCGCGTCCACCTGGCGCTACCGCAGCAGAACGGTTTCTTTCGCGAACAGCAAAAGCCCAGCGCCAGCGTCGTGCTGACGCTCAACGCCGGCCGCACGCTCGACCGCAGCCAGGTAGCCGGCATCGTGAGCCTGGTCGCAAGCAGCGTGCCCGAACTCAGCGCCAAGGCGGTGAGCGTGGTCGACAGCACCGGCGCCCTGCTCTCCGGCCCCGGCGATGAAGCCGCGGCGCAGGGGCTCGATTCGCAGCAACTGCAGTACCGCCGCGAAGTCGAGGCCGGCTTCACCAAGCGCGTGCTGGCGCTGCTGGAGCCCGTGGTGGGCAGCGACAATGTGCGGGTCAGCATCACCGGCGACATCGACTTCAGCCAGGTCATGCAGACCGCCGAGGCCTACCGCCCTAACCAGGGTGAAGGCGTGCAGCCGGCCATTCGCGAGCAGCGCACCGAAGAAAACACCCAGGCCGGCAGCGCCACGCCATCGGGCGTGCCCGGCGCCGCCAGCAACCAGCCGCCGACACCGGCCACCGCACCCATCAACGGCGCCGCGCAAGGCTTGCAGGGCACCCAGCCCGGTGGCGCCAGCGGCGGCGCGGCACGCCGCGAGGCGGCCACGCGCTTCGAGG
>Ga0209591_10001173_pt1 | contig 33113 bp, 32 predicted proteins | sample MAT01_FD_187207 | JGI IMG/M metagenome (GOLD analysis project Ga0209591, IMG submission 187207) | Freshwater microbial communities from Lake Fryxell liftoff mats and glacier meltwater in Antarctica - MAT-01 (SPAdes) (version 2) | ecosystem: Environmental > Aquatic > Freshwater > Ice > Liftoff... | reverse complement strand
AATTACTAATTGCGTTAGCGTTCGCGCAGCGTCTCGTAGAGAAGCGGTAGCGAGTCTTCTCCCTTGGCGCTAGCCGGGGAGACGCCAAAGGCGATAGCGAAGCGTTAGCGAGTCATCGAGCGTCACGAGCGTCATTACGAATTATTTTAATCCCCCTGCGGATGCTCATCCCACAAGGTTGTTATTTCCCGTAAACTCTGATGATTGCCATTACCCAAAATCAGATGATCTAGTACCGGAATGCCCAAAAGCTGCGCCCCAACTAACAACTGACGCGTCAATTCTATATCTTCCTGGCTGGGTTCAAGGTTGCCAGAAGGATGGTTGTGGGCTACTATTACCCGCGTTGCACCTTGACGAATAACTTCTCGAAAAATATCACGGGGAGAGGCTAGGGTTTCGGTTGCTGTGCCAATAGTAATCACTTGCGTACCCAATAAGCGATTCTTAACATCTAATAGCACCACTGCAAAACGTTCTTGTATCTGCCACATCAAATCTTGACTGAGGGTAGCAGCAGCAGCAAGTGGACTATCAATTAATGTGCCGTCATTAGGACGAGATTGAAAGGCGCGTTTACCCAATTCAATTGCTGCTAAAATACTTGTCGCCTTGGCCGGGCCAACACCAGAAATTTGCATCAACTCAGCAGGGCTAACTTCTCGCATAACTGCCAAAGGATCGCGTTGGTGTTTGCCTAATTCGCTCAAAATATATTGTCCCAAACCCACAGCAGAGAGTTTTCCTGGCCCTTGACCGGTGCCTAGAAGAATTGCGATTAACTCTGCTGTGGCTAAAATTTTGGCACCATGCGTCATTAATCGTTCACGCGGACGCTCATTTGTAGGTAAGTCAGCAATTCTGAGGCAATAGGTCATAGAAAACTCAGAGAATAGTCATCAAAGATGGAACTATCTTTATTTATCCCTTGTTTGCTCTCAAAATCATCTTTATTTGAGAAAATCTTTATCTGAAGTTTTGACCACAGGTTATGGAGCGCTTGGAGTGTTAGAAGGTGATACAGTTAAGCTGATAATCTTGTAATTTGCACATTGTGATTTATTAAAATCATTGTAGTGCGGGCATCCTGCCCGCGTTCGGTATGCAAATTAAATGCAGAACAGCTTACATGGTTTTGGATTGGTAGCGATGATGATTATGAGCGGTTCTTTTCGTAACTCGTCTTTTAATTGATGGAACTGCACTACTCCTTATTTCCTATCCCAGTTATTGATAAATTTGCGTTGCTTTGAGCATGTGGTAGGTAATTATTAACTGAGTCAAAGCCAAGGGGTAACTTTGTAGTGTTTCCCCAGTTGTACCAGCAATTTTACCCAGTTCGGGATTACTTTCGCGATCGCAAATACTTCGTAAATGGGGCATATCAGAACAAATAATATGTTCTAGCTTATTCACCTGTTCTAAGGTTGCATGGCCATCAACTTCTAAGACATCTACAGGCTTACTCATATCCCTGTCTAGTCCCAGACGAATCGCTGAGTCAGAATCGCCATAGCCAGAGTTGACAATCTCAGTAAAATCTGGGTGGGGAATAGTCGGACGAAGTACCAGTCGGACATTTAGGTGTCCATTGGTTTCATCAGCTTCCTCAGTGGGCGGGTAAAAACTAATAACTATATCAGACCATTGCCGCTGCGGACGAATAAATTGTGCTGAGTCTGGTTCACGCTTTTCTAATTCTGCTAATACCTGTTCAGATGTATAGCCGCGCTTTTGGGTGTCTCGCTTAACTTTCCACTTAGCGCGTACTTGTTCTGGAGGTGCAAGGTAAACTTTAACATCGTAAGATTCACGGGCGGCACGAGTAGAATAACCAAGTAATCCCTCAATAATCACGAACTTATTGGGCTTAATATACTGCGGTGGCTCAAATGTGCCGGTTTTATGGCTATAAACTGGTTTAAGAATTGGCTGTCCTGTGCGTAGCAACGACAGGTGTTGCTGCATTATATCTAAGTAGTTGCAGTCTGGGTGGAGAGCGGTGATCCCAATATCTGCACGTTCTTTGCGATCGTAACGGTGATAATCATCTGTGCATATCAGCGTCACATTTTCTGGGCCGAGTACCTGGGCGATTCCTCGCGTTAGTGTTGTTTTCCCAGCAGCGCTGTCGCCTACAATACCAAGAATTATTGGACGGCTCATCATACCTCCCAGAATAAAAGCAAGTTTAGTAATAAAATTTTCCTACAATAGTTTTTATTCTAGAAGGGTTTAGGCAAGTAACTCAAACAAAGGCTTGGTATGCAATATATATACATAATAGAATGTGTGTTCGCTGGTTTATTGCATAACAATTACAAATTTATAGTCGTCTGTACGCATAATGATGGATGTAGCCGCTGAAGAAGGCACGTTTTATGACAACTCAAACGCTAGGACTCGAACAAAACCTCTATGACTATTTACTATCAGTCTCTTTGCGAGAACCAGAGATTTTAACCAAACTCAGACAGGAAACAGCCCAGTATCCAATAGGAAGGATGCAGATTGCTCCCGAACAGGGGCAATTTTTGGCGTTACTGGTGCAGTTGTTGGGAGCTAAAAAAACTTTGGATATTGGGGTATTTACAGGTTATAGTTCCCTGGTGGTGGCATTGGCGCTACCGAGGGACGGTAAGGTGGTAGCCTGTGATGTGAGTGAGGAATTTACAACGATCGCTCGCCGCTATTGGCAGCAAGCTGGAGTTGCAGATAAAATTCAACTGCACATTGCCCCAGCTTTGGAAACTTTGGATCGGCTACTGGCAACCAAAGAAGCGGAAACCTTTGATTTTGCGTTCATTGATGCAGATAAGAGCAACTATGATGGTTATTATGAGCGATCGCTACAATTAGTGCGTCCGGGAGGACTGATTGCGATCGATAATGTCCTGTGGTCAGGTAAGGTTGCCGACCCCGAAGTGCAAGATAATAGAACTAAAAAGATTCGTGCTTTTAATCAAAAGCTGCATCAAGACCAGCGAGTTAGTCTTAGTTTAGTAGCGATCGCAGATGGCTTAACTCTGGCACTGAAGAAGTAATGTCTCTGAATCCCCATTTCTCTATTTGTTAGGAACGCAGAAGTTTCTTTTATTTTGAACTTTGAATTTTGAATTGTTAATCGGTTGTATATTATTAATATACTAAAATTGAATAACTGCCTCTAATAACTGTTTAACCTTTAATACTAATATTCGTGGAAGATATTCTGCAAGCAGTAGAAAGAATTTTGCAAGACAAGCCTCTTGCTTCTATTCAATGGTTTGTACTCTCTCAATCGTGGTTGGGCAAAACTTACGATGAAATGGCAGAGGTATCAGGCTACCGCAACAATTACATCAAGGAAGTTGGCTCTGAGTTGTGGCAAGACCTTTCCGTTGCACTTGGAAAAAAAATAACGAAAAAAAATCTGCATTTAGCTTTGGATAAATATCTGCAAGAGAAGATAGGTGATCAGGAGAATCAGAGCCAAGAAAACTTGGGCGAAGAATCTAGCTTAGAAATGGTTTCTCCAGACTTGTCTTTAGCAAGCAAGATCGAATTTCCTAGCGGGCCTGTACCACTGGGTTCTCCTCTTTACATCAATCGCCCTCCCCTGGAAGAACTTGTTTGTAACGAGATTTTACACCCTGGTTGCTTAATCCGAATCAAAGCACCTAGAAAAACAGGAAAAAGTTCACTCCTGAACAGGATGATTGCTTATGCTAGAAAGCAAGGTTATCAAATTGTCTATTTGGACTTTCAAGAAGCTGACGAAGACATTTTTGCTTCTCTGGATAAATTTTTGCGTTGGTTTTGTGTCAATGTCAGCAGGCAGTTAAATCTCCTTCCCTGTCTAGATGATTTTTGGGATACGGAAATGGGCAGCAAGGTAAGCTGCAAAATCTATTTTGAAGCATATCTGCTGCAATACATTGAGCAAAGTCCTGTAGTTTTGGCTTTGAATGAAGTCCATCGAGTTTTTGAACATCCCAATATTGCCCAAGACTTTCTGCCAATGCTGCGATTTTGGCACGAACAAGCAAAGCAGGATCAAATCTGGCAAAAACTACGAATGGTAGTAGTTCACACCACAGAAATTTATATTCCACTCAAGCTAAACCAATCGCCTTTCAACGTTGGGATAACAATTACGCTGCCACCGTTGACTCTCAACCAGGTACAGAATTTAGCATTAGCTTACGGGCTACATTGGGCAGCAGATTCAGAAGGAGCAAAACGCCTTGCACCCTTACAAGCAATGGTAGGAGGACATCCTTATTTGGTGAGCCTTGCGCTTTATCATCTATGTCACGAAAAAATAACATTAGAGGTGTTACTAGAAAGCGCATCTACACAAGTGGGAATTTACAGTCAGCATTTACGAGAACTGTTGAGATTACTCCAAAAAGAACCAGAATTAATGTCAGCTATGGAAAAGGTAATTGCAACAGATGAGAAAGTAGAGCTAGATGCGATCGCTGCTTACAAACTAGAAAGTATGGGTTTGGTTCAATTAAACGGCAATCAAGCTCACATAAAGTGTGAGTTATACCGCTTTTATTTTAGCCAACAACTGGGACGCTCAGGGTAATAATAGTTCTGGTAAACTGTTAAAATACAGATAATTAAAATACTTGTTCTCGCTATTAATATAGCGTTTCCTAATCACATGAGTTACATCATAGCCCCCTCTCGAAGAGCGGGGAGGGGGTTGGGGGTGGGGTTCTTGTACTTCACTCAACTGATAACCGCTATATGAATTTTATCAATTATCCGTGATCCAAATTCATTTATTAAAAACGAGAACGAATTTAAAATTTTAAATAAAATGGACAATTATCGATACCAAGTTGGTGGTACGCTCACCAGTGACGCTCCTAGCTATGTTGAGCGCAGAGCAGATGTGGAACTTTACGAAGCCTTGAAGCAGGGTGAATTTTGCTACATCCTGAGCAGTAGGCAAATGGGCAAATCCTCGCTTATGGTAAAAACAAAGCATCGCTTCCAACAAGAGGGCTTTAAATGTGCCACCATTGATATGACTAATATTGGTTGTGACAATATAACTCCAGAGCAGTGGTATAAGGGAGTGGTCGGTGATTTATGGTTGAGTTTTAAACTGTTAGGAAAAGTCAATTTAAAAACTTGGTGGCAAGAACAAAATGATATTTCTTTAGTTCAGAAACTTAGTCGATTTATTTCGGAAATTCTGTTAGCTCAGTTTCCTAACGAAAGACTATTTATTTTTATTGATGAAATTGATAGTGTTCTCAGCCTCGATTTTTCTGTTGATGACTTTTTTAGCTTAATTCGCTTCTGTTATAACCAACGAGCAATTGATCCAGAGTATCATCGAATTACATTTGCAATTTTCGGTGTTGCGACACCTTCAGACTTAATTCGATATCGAAATAATACTACCCCGTTTAATATTGGTAAAGCCATCCAAGTAAATGGGTTCACATTTCAAGAAGCTCAACCACTATCTTTGGGGCTGAATATTAAAGAGAATCATCCCCAGAAAGTATTGAGAGAAGTATTAGCTTGGACAGAAGGACAACCATTTCTTACTCAAAAGCTATGTCGCTTACTTGTCAGTTTATCTCAAAATGATCTGGGTAGAAAGCTAAAAATCCCCTCTGGTGCAGAAGAATTTTGGATAGAAAATGTGGTGCGATCGCACATTATCGAAAAATGGGAATCACAGGATGAACCGGAGCATTTGCGGACAATTCGCGATCGCATCCTTGGAAACGAACAAATTGCCGCCAGATTGCTGGGAATTTATCAACAAATTCTCCAAGGAGTGAAAGTACCAGCCGACGATAGTCGAGAACAGGTAGAACTGTTGCTGTCTGGTTTGGTAATCAAAAAGCAAGGTTTTCTCCAAATCAAAAACCTAATTTATCAAGAAGTTTTCAATTTAGAATGGGTTGGAAAAAAATTAGCTTACTTGCGCCCCTACTACGAAACCTTCAATGCATGGGTAGCTTCAAAGGAAAAGGATGAATCTCGTCTGTTGCGGGGACAAGCCTTGATTGATGCTCAAACTTGGGCAAATGGCAAAAGCTTGAGCAACTTAGATTATCGATTTTTAGCTGCTAGTGAAGAATTAGATCGGCGAGAAATGCAGCAAGCATTAGAAGCCGAACGCGCCAAAGAAGTTGAAATACGACTTGCAGAACAACAAAAAAGGCTGACTCAACAAAAGAAAACTGCCACAATAGTGACACTTTTGCTCGTGGGTATGACAATCAAATTGGTGATTTCTATAGTATGGGGAGTATCGCTTTTACGAAAGATTGATGCTTTAGAATCACAGTTAAAATGTAACCAAATTGGGCATCAAGGGAAAGGAATAACTGAAAATCCTCGGTTAGGTGGATGCTGACGAGAGCATCCCAAATAATCTTCAATTTTCTCACTGTTCAAAGTCAAGAGCAGTTAGGGAAAGCCCAGAATAATGGTAATTAAAAAACTTAGCTAGGGACTCAGCTTCAGATTGGCTAACTTGCCGTTGACCATTAACCACTTCCTTAACAATCTTATAGCGGTTATCAGTTGAGTGAGCTACAAGAACCCCACCCCCAACCCCCTCCCCGCAAGCGATGAGGGGGCTATGATGTACATCATGTGATTAGGAAACGCTATAACAGAGCCAAAAACTTCGACTAAAGCAGTTGGTTCCACATCAAACTCATGCATGAGGGATTCTAAAGTAGCCACAGGTTTTGATTTCCCTATTGAATAATGATGTTCTTCGTAATTCTCAATCAGAAGAACCAACAACTCAAAAAGTGCAGTTTAAGCCTCTGTCAATTTGCCAGACATCATCCCCTCTACTGCTGTTAAGGCTTTGTTATACTCCTGTTCTGTTTTAATTGGTTTAGGCTGATACTGAATTAGTAAGTCAGTGTAGGTTTGTTGACTAGAAATAGGGGTCATTTTTCCACCTTTCTTTATCGTATTCAGGATGTGTAAGAACGTATTTAAACCTCATCTATGTTGAGAACCGTAGTTTTTGCCCTCACTCTAAATCCCTCTCCCAAGTAGGGAGAGGGACTTCTTTCCGGCTCCCCTTCTCCCAAATTTGGGAGAAGGGGTTGGGGGATGAGGGTTTATTTCTTTTCATACGGAAATTTTTCCAGAAGAACTGTGTAATTGTAAATTTGTTTATTATTGTTGTCCATAATGTTTTAAAGTTGTTTGCGATTTACTTACTTTTACTTCAGCATGATTCCATGATAAAGGCTTTTAAATTATGTTGGTTAAAGCAGTGCGATCGCTAATTTTCTCGGAACTGTCTTAAAAAAAGCAATCGCTCATGTATGATAATTGAGTTAGTGCGATAAGTTAACATAAGTTTGACGAAGCTAAAAAAGCTATGAGGGTAAGACTTGTAAGTTTATATCTTACGAGTTCTGTTATCAACCCAAATAATTAAGAGGATGAAGCAATTGAGTAACCTAAATAGAGTTTTAGATGCCGCAATGGAGCTTACTTTAGAGCAACAAGAAATGCTGGTACAAATTCTCAAAAACCGAATTATTGAAAGTCGGCGACATGAAATTGCCTCAGATGCAGCAGCTTCCATTGCTGAATTCCAAGCAGGTAGGCTCAAAGTCCAGACTGCTACCGAAGCAATTCAAGAATTACGGGAATATCTCAATAACCCTATTCACGATCGCACGCTCATTAATGCAGCCCTTCCCAACACTGCCGGTGATGTGAGTTAAAATCCTGATATCTTCAATAACTACTCACGCAGACAGCCCCCGAAAAAGCGATCGCTATGCTTCAGTATCCCCATCTCGAACAAGCGCTAAAATATCACTTCGGTTACGACAAATTCCGCCCCGGACAACGGCAAATTATCGAAGATGCGCTGCAAAATCGGGATTTATTGATTGTCATGCCTACGGGTGGGGGAAAATCTCTGTGCTTTCAGTTACCTGCATTGATCAAAAAAGGCTTAACGGTGGTGGTGTCGCCATTAATCGCTTTGATGCAAGATCAAGTAGAAGGACTGCGTAATAATAATATTAACGCCACATTTCTCAATAGTAGTCTGAATCCGTATAAGGTGCGATCGCGGGAAGAAGCCATCCTCAGTGGTAAAGTTAGATTACTTTACGTCGCCCCAGAACGTCTGTTGAGTGAAAGATTTCTCCCATTTCTCGATTTAGTCAAGGAAAAAATTGGCATTGCGGCTTTTGCCATTGACGAAGCCCACTGCGTCTCTGAGTGGGGACACGACTTCCGCCCAGAATACCGCCAGATGAAATCTCTGCGGAAACGCTACCCTGATGTCCCTACACTCGCCCTCACAGCTACAGCAACCGATCGCGTCCGTGCTGATATTATCCAACAACTAGGGCTAAAGCAACCCAGTATCCATATTGCTAGCTTTAACCGCCAAAACCTTTATTACGAAGTCCGTTCTAAAACCAAGTCTGCGTATGCTGAATTATTAGAACTTATTCGAGAAAATGAAGGTTCAGCAATTATTTATTGCCTAACGCGCAAAAAAGTTGATGAACTCACCTTTAAATTGCAAAATGATAAAATTGCCGCCTTATCTTATCATGCCGGATTAAGTGATGAAGAACGCAGCAGCAATCAAACTCGATTTATTCGGGATGATGTGCGCGTTATGGTGGCAACAGTTGCCTTTGGAATGGGAATTAATAAACCAGATGTGCGGTTAGTAATTCACTTTGATTTACCGCGTAATTTAGAAAGTTATTATCAAGAATCAGGTAGGGCGGGAAGGGATAGTGAACCTTCCCGTTGTACGCTTTTTTTCAGTTTCAGTGATATTAAAACTATTGAATGGAGTATTAACCAAAAAACTGACCCCCAAGAACAGTTGATTGCTAAACAACAACTGCGTCAGGTAATTGACTATGCTGAAGGTACTGTTTGTCGGCGGACAATTCAGCTAGGTTATTTTGGCGAACGTTTTCCCGGTAATTGCGGTAACTGCGATAATTGCCGTCATCCCAAACCAATGCAAGACTGGACAATTGAAGCCATGAAGTTTTTATCTTGTGTGGCGCGTTGTAAAGAAAGATTTGGGATGCTGCACATTATTGATGTGTTGCGGGGGGCAAAAAAAGACAAAATTATCCAGTACGAACACGATAAACTTTCTACTTATGGTATTGGCAAAGATAAGAGTGTAGATGAGTGGCGAATGTTGGCGCGATCGCTTTTACATCAAGGGTTGCTAGAACAGACTAGCGATGGTTATTCAGTTTTGAAACTTAACCCCCTCAGTTGGGAAGTGATGCGGCGACAGCGTACAGTTTCCCTTGTTGTTCCCGTAGCACAGAAGGTTACTTGGGAAGAAGGGAGTGAGAAGGCTGTTGAAGCAGAGATATTAATGCAGAGGTTGCGATCGCTCCGTAAACAACTTGCTGATGAACAATCTGTACCACCTTACGTTGTTTTTCAGGATTCTACCCTAAAATTGATGGCGCAGGTACAACCTACAACACTAACCGAATTTGGCAAACTTTCGGGCGTAGGTAGTCACAAACTTTCTCAATATGGCGATAAATTCCTCGCAGAAATTCGCGCCTACCGCCAAGAAAAAGGTTTGGTAGATGCACCACAAGTTAAATTTACACCTTCTCTTAACTTACCTTCCGACACAGAAATATTTACATTTCAATTACATAAACAAGGTTTGACTGTTAATGAAATTGCTCAAAAACGCAACATTCGCCCCACAACAATTATTCGCCATCTGACAGATTTGATTGAAAAAAATCACCCTGTAGACATAAATCAGTTAGTACCTCTTGAACATCAACAAAAAATTTGGCAAGTTTTAGAAGTGCTTGGTGATATTTCTTTAACGCCAATTCGAGAACAACTTGGCGAAAGCTACACTTTTGATGAAATTCGCTTAGTTCGGGGTAAATGGCGGCGCGAAAATCGTAAGTGATAATTAAATCTTATAATTAAAATACAAGAGCAAGATTAAAGGAGTTAGCCGATGAATCAGATGTTAACAGCAGGAGTACGCTGGACAACTCAGGATGTGGAACTCTTCGCAGAAAATGAAGGGACGCGCTACGAGATAGTTGATGGAGAATTATTTATGACCAGAGCACCTCACTTTAAACATCAGCAAACCTGTGGCATAATTTTCCAACAGCTTAACATTTGGTCACAGTCTACTGGTTTAGGAGAAGCTGTAATCAACCCCGGCGTTTTGTTTTCAGAATCAGATAATGTGATTCCTGATGTAGTTTGGGTTACAAAGGAAACCTTGGCGCTAACATTGGATGAAGCGGGACATTTAACTGGCGCACCAGATTTAATAGTAGAAGTCTTGTCTCTTAGCAAGTCAGACGAAAGACGGGATAAGGAAGCTAAACTTAAACTTTATTCTTCCAGAGGAGTAAAAGAATATTGGATTGCTGATTGGCGATCGCGTAAACTAGAGGTCTATCGACGCGAACAAACTCAACTTAATTTGGTAGCAACCCTATTTAGTAGCGATAATATAATTTCTCCCCTATTACCTGGTTTTAGCTGTACTGTAAACCAGTTTTTTCCTGTATAAATTTTAGGTTGAATGGAAAAATAAATCTCAAGTAACGCATTAACTAAAGTCCAGGTACTGATTATGGCGATCGCATCTGGTGTTTGTGTTGCTAACGTTTATTATAATCAGCCAATCCTTCAAGATGCGGTGAAAAAGTAATTAATTTAACCACGCAGACGGAGATAACACAGAGGTAAGAGGTTAAATGTCTAAAATTGTTATCCACCTTGAAAGGGCTAGCCTTAAATACTATTCTCTTGACAAGTTTAAATTAATTACTATAATCTATTAATTTATACGTATGTCAGTAGAATAAATAATACAAAATAATCATGAGCAAGAAAGTTAGCATTTTGATAGTAGCAGTATTGGCTGCAAATTTTACAGCAGTAAAGCCTTCCACTGCGATAGAAAAGAATCCTGCTTTCCTTGCTAATAATATTAGCTCTATAGCTTCGGCTCCAATTAAAATAGCACAAGCTATAGAACCTAGAGTTATAAAGCTTCGTCTAGCAGATTCTGGTGTTTCAGTAGGAAGTGTTTTGTCTTGGGGATTTGCTGGTTTGATTCAAAAAAGATCCACTGATTGGGTTCGTTTGGAAATTACTGATAATCAAGTAAAAGTAGTACATACAACAAGAACAACTAATTGGTTAACTCAGGCTTCTAAATGGTGGGATCATCCTGTCAGGAAAATTGCTTTTAAGCCAGATTCTTGTCAAGTAGATAACGTGTCAAATCAAGGTGGCTCAGATATAGAAACCCAACTAAGAGACATAAAAAAGTTATACGATTCTAAATTAATAACAGAGCAACAGTATCAAGAATTGCAGCGTAAAGTTATTAATCAAATAAATTCAACACCAAATCAAACTACCACTAATAGCTCTGAATGCGTCCTATTAGGAGAAAAGGCGACAGTGCAACTAAAAGATATTAGTTTAGTGACTAAAGGAGAGTTTAAAATTGAATATTTAGAAGGTAATGAATGGAAATATGCAGCTTTTAGAGTACCAGAAAAAGAATATCGGTAGCGGCCTACAATCAAGAAATTTTTCCACCTGTAAACTTTTCGTTTATGTAACACTTTTCTTTTACTCTACTCTCTCTTGTAAAAGGAGAAAGGTATTGAATCTTACTCCTCAACGCTAGTAGGGAAGGGGCTGTTTTTGTTAGTTCAAGACTGTTCGGTTAAGGCGATTTATCTGGTTTTTGTGATCTTTCTTATATAGTTCCCATTCACATGCGGTACAATACTATACAGCGAAGTGTAAGGGCACGTCATTGCCCATGCGTGTCAACTTGAGCTAAAAATAGCTTTACGCTAGGACTCCTCACCCACCTTGGAATGAATTCCAAGGCTAATAGCGAAAGTCTACTAAAGTAGACTCAAGATTTTGGGCGATATCATAGTCATCTTCAGATGACTTCCGCTATTAGCAAGGAACTTCAGTTCCTTGCGGGACATGACTTTTACGTTAAGTTGACACCAATGGTCATTGCCGTGCCCTTACGGGTGTATCTCACGTAAACGAGAAACGCTATAGCAATCCTGAATCATTGCTGAGAAACAAGAACCCCAAATTCTTAAAGAAATCGGGATTATGCGAGTTAAAATTATTACAAATAAAATATAATGCACTACTGAACGACACGATCGCACTGTGAAAGCATGTACGTACTGTTCAATAAACTTGTGTAGAAATGATAAATACTTACAGCATAAGAGTTTCAGCGATTATACTGGAATCAATACGGTTCGGTTAAGAATATTGTAGGTTGGGTTGAAGCTTTGCGAAACCCAACAAACGCCGCAAAATGTTGGGTTTCGTTCCTCAACCCAACCTACACATTTTTATTTTTTGGGCTTAACCGAACCGTATTGATAGTGGAATAAGCGATGTCTACGACGGGCTTTGCCTACGCTTGACTAAGTAGACGCATAAACTATCATTTGGAATGCAAAAATATAGGTGTCGGAAAAAAATAAATTTTTCCAATTTGGCAAATAGTCCATCAGTTTGGAGAACACTTGGCACAAAAATCAGGACTGAATTTACAGTATTGGCTACCTGTCAATTGGTAAGCTGTACAATAAGGAAAACTGGTAAGTTCAATTTTAGCTGCTTGTAATTTGGAAGCATTTGGCAACGTTTCAGTAAGTTTGCTTTTCTCAGCTAGAAAAAGAGCTAAAAGCTTAGGGAACGCCATGCAAGCAGCAATGTTGAGCAGCGTTAGCAGTATAGCGTCTATCAAATTCATAGGTAATCATCTCCTGTGAAACGTAGGCGTAGGCGTAGGCGTAGCCCGCACTTCTCTACGAGAGGCTGCGCCAACGGCATGGTTCGACTCCGCTCACCAGCCGCTCAGTGACCATCGTAGACATCGCTGTTATTAGCTGCAAACACAATCATTGCTTGCAGTCTATGTAAATTAACTTTAACATAAATTTTTGTAAATATAAACGTGGAATTCCTGGAATTATCATATACAGAGGGGAATGTGGATAATAAGGAAGGTTATTGTAGCGTAATAACAAAATAAGCTGGAAAACGATCCGTTTACGATATTTAGGTAAGGTGTTATGTCAAAAACCCAAACCGCGTCTTCTTTTTTATCTAACATAAGTGAACAAGAACGCCAGGCATTAAAACGGTTGGTAGATTACACAAATGTGGAATCGCTACCAGAAGTTTGGCCTTTGGCAGCTGGGCGATTTGGTGATGTTGTTGCCCTCCGCAACCCTCATGCTAAACCAGAAGTAGCCATTACTTATACCCAGTTGGCAGAGCAAATGCGACTATTTGCTGCTGGGTTGCAGGCGTTGGGAGTAAAGGTAGGCGATCGCATTTCCTTAATTTCTGACAATAGTCCTCGCTGGTTTATTGCCGATCAAGGCATAATGACTGCTGGAGCAGTTGATGCGGTGCGTAGCTCCCAGGCGGAAAAAGAAGAACTGCTGTTTATCATCGCTAATAGTGGCAGTACAGCAATAGTAGTTGAAGATTTAAAGACACTTAAAAAACTGCAAGACCGCCTCAAAGATTTACCAATTGAGGTGGTAATATTACTTTCGGATGAAGCACCACCGACAGACGAAACCCTAAAGGTGCTGAACTTTGCCCAGTTGGTCGAAATTGGTAAAAATCATAATTTTGTACCCGTCAAGCAAAATCGTGACGCTCTAGCAACCCTAATTTACACCTCTGGTACTACGGGCAAACCCAAGGGTGTAATGCTGTCTTATAACAATTTGATGCACCAAGTGACAACCTTTGGCACTGTATTGCAACCAAATGCTGGCGATATCGTTCTCAGCATCTTACCTTCCTGGCATAGCTATGAACGAACTGTTGAATATTATTTACTATCTCAAGGTTGCACGCAAGTTTATACCAACTTACGCTCTGTGAAAGCAGATTTGAGACAATTTAAACCCAACTACATGGTGGGTGTACCCCGCCTGTGGGAATCGATTTATGAAGGAGTGCAAAAGCAGTTCCGCGAACAACCAGCCAAAAAGCAACGCCTAATTAACTTTTTATTGGGCATTAGTGAGAAATATATCAAAGCGCGGCGAGTTGCTCAAGGATTGAGTTTAAATAATCTTCATGCTTCAGCCGTCGAACGATTAGCAGCTAAAATACAAGCATCTGCTTTATTACCCCTCCATGCCTTGGGAGAACGACTGGTTTATGCCAAAGTGCGAGAAGCCACAGGAGGAGAAGTTAAGCAGATGATTAGCGGCGGCGGTGCGCTTCCCAGACACATAGATAACTTCTTTGAAATTATTGGTGTGCAGATTTTGCAAGGTTATGGCTTGACAGAAACTTCTCCTGTTACCCATGTACGGCGTCCTTGGCGAAATTTGATTGGTGCATCAGGGCAACCACTACCCGCGACAGAAGCTAAAATCGTAGATCCTGAGACAAAAGCGCCTCTACCAGTAGAAAAGCGAGGCTTAGTATTGTTGAAGGGGCCGCAAATTATGCAAGGCTATTACCAAAATCCCGAAGCGACAGCCAAAGCAATTGACGCTGAAGGTTGGTTTGATAGCGGCGATTTGGGTTGGCTGACACCAGAAGACGATTTAGTGCTGACTGGCAGGGCGAAGGATACGATTGTATTGACTAACGGGGAAAACATCGAGCCACAGCCGATCGAAGATGCGTGTTTGCGATCGCCATACATCGATCAAATTATAATCGTCGGCCAAGATCAGCGCAGCCTGGGAGCCTTAATTGTCCCCAACGTCGAAGCCTTAGAAAAATGGGCAGCAAGTCAAAATCTGACACTGGATACGCAGAATGATCCGGTTGCTTCTTCACCTAGTCAAAAAATTGACTTGGAGAGTAGAATGATCCAGGATTTATTTCGGCAAGAATTGAATCGGGAAGTGCAAAATCGTCCAGGCTATCGACCGGATGACCGCATTGGAACGTTTAGACTCATTCTGGAACCGTTTTCCATCGAAAATGGCTTAATGACACAAACACTGAAAGTTCGCCGACATATCGTCACGGATCGCTATCACGATATTATTGACGGCATGTTTGCCTGATAATTCCACCTCCCAACTGTAAAGAGTGAACGTGAAATGTTTATGGATGCCTCCAAATCTAACTTGCTCCTGAAACGCGTTGTTAACGTCAAAGTCATTGTGACTCCCCTCTGGAAAGAGGAAGTACAACAGCAGCTGCAAACGCAGATCAATCAACTTGATCAGCAACTGCAACAGCTAGACGTAGAAGGACAAAGAGCGATCGCTGCAATTCAAAAGCAGAGTCTGCAACCACCTGGCCCCCAGACCCTCCAACAAATTGATAATATCCAACTCCAAGTCAATCAAAAGAAAAGTGAATTTCTAGAGCAGAAAAATCAGTTGCTGCAAAACCTCCAGCAAGTGCAGTTTCTCCAGCAAGATCAGGAAGTCAACCAATTCCAAATGGAAGGCTTTTTCCGGGCAGAAATCGGTGATAACCTGATTAGCAAAATGCAGGTCGAAATCGTTCTTCGCGATGGCGTTGTAGAAGAAATTCGCGGCGACATTTAGAAAGCTAGGAGTTAGGAGTTATGAGTTATGAGTTTAAATTCCTAACTCCTCACTCCTAACTCCTAACTAATTACTCACTCCAGCCCAAACAATTTGCCAGACTGGAGGTGAGCTAATAAAAAGCGATCGCCCGAAAGTAGTCATCTCAACTCGATATTTAATACCAACCGAATCATCACCCCCCTTGATTTGCGTAATCGTCACAAGGGCCTGATTTCGTTGTGGATAAGCTACCTCTATCTTTCGCGTTCTTCCCAGTGATGCTATGTCGTCAAAGGCATTCAGGGCGAGGGTAGCAGGATCACTACCTTGGAGAGATGAGTTGAGCTTTTCTAAAGGTATGGTTTTATAATCTGAACGCTCTGAGTATGCCACAACCTCTTGAGACTGATGTATTGCTCTCACCTGCTGGGTTTGTGCATCACTAGTCTCAACAATCAGTGTAGATTGCTGGCTCTGGGTAATATATACTCCAGCGCCAGCAGTCGCAAAGATACTTAGTATCACAATCAAAAACAATTTCAACTTTGCCGACATAAAAGTAAAGAGGAATTTCAAATAGGTTTATGACCAATTTTGAATTCTAGATTGAACTGTATTCTATATCCTCTATCTGTGAGAAGCTCCTGTATCTTAAGCAGTGGTTATGAGGAATATAAATAGCAATCCCATTTAATCTGTGAGAAACTCGTGATGGTTATTCCAAGTCAACGACTAAAACGAGATCGAGATATTGGCTAACCATTGACGATAGCTCTGTATTATAGACCTCTAAGTTATATTTAGGTTCCTAGAGTCAAGGTTTAAGGGTCAAGAATCAAAAATCCAGATTTAAGAGTCAAAAGTTAGTAACTCTCCCTCATCTCCCCCACTCCCCAATTAAAATATAAAATCTCCAGTCCAAAACTCTCCTACCAAGATACAATTCGATCTGATAAAAGCTGTTAAAGTCCATAAACCATTGATTCCCAAACCACCCTATGAGCATTCACGAAGTATTTATGCCGGCGCTGAGTTCCACCATGACGGAAGGCAAAATCGTTTCCTGGGTGAAATCGCCAGGGGACAAAGTGGAAAAAGGCGAAACAGTGGTGGTTGTAGAGTCAGATAAGGCAGATATGGATGTAGAAACCTTTTATGAGGGATTTCTGGCACATATCATAGTTGAAGCTGGTGAAACTGCCCCCGTAGGATCTGCGATCGCCTTCATCGCCGAAACTGAAGCTGAAATCGAAACTGCCAAATCTCTTGCCAATTCTGGCGGCGTGGCTGCTAGTGCTACCTCTTCCCCAGAACCAATCCCCGCCGGCACAGCCTCAGTTGCAACACCTGCCTTAGCGTCTCAAAACGGGTCTAACCACAAAGAAGGAAGGCTTGTAGCTTCACCCCGGGCCCGCAAGTTAGCCAAAGAACTCAAAGTTGATTTAACTACACTCCAAGGCAGTGGCCCCCACGGTCGCATTGTCGCCGAAGATGTAGAAGCATTATCCAATAAGGGCAAACAACCCGCCCCAGCCCCAGTTGCCTCACCAGCACCTGTACCAACCAGCGCCCCAGTAGCACCCCCAGCACCTCGAACACCAGCACCCACACCGGTGGTAGCGGCTGTTCCTGGTCAAATCGTGCCTCTAACTACCTTCCAAAATGCCGTAGTGCGGAACATGGTAGCCACCATATCCGTACCCGTCTTCCGTGTCGGTTATACAATTACCACCGATGGGTTAGACAAACTTTATAAACAAATTAAATCCAAAGGCGTGACGATGACAGCGCTACTGGCGAAAGCTGTAGCAGTGACATTGCAAAAACACCCATTGTTAAATGCTAGCTACTCAGAGCAGGGTATTGTTTATCATTCTGATATCAACATTGCGGTAGCTGTGGCGATGGATGATGGCGGATTAATTACACCTGTGTTGCAAAATGCAGATGCAGTGGATATTTATTCTCTATCGCGTACTTGGAAGTCTTTGGTAGAACGTGCCAGAGCAAAACAACTACAGCCCCAAGAATACAACAGTGGTACTTTTACCCTGTCCAATTTGGGGATGTTTGGCGTAGATAAATTTGATGCGATTTTACCGCCTGGACAAGGTTCAATTTTAGCGATCGGGGCATCCCGTCCGCAAGTGGTAGCAACACCCGACGGTTTATTTGCCGTGCGGCAACAAATGCAAGTTAATATTACTTCTGACCACCGCATTATTTATGGTGCCCATGCTGCGGCGTTCTTGCAAGATTTAGCAAAATTGATTGAGACGAATCCTCAATCTTTGACAATGTAATTTTGAAAAGACACCAAATTTAAATGTTAGCGTTATGAGCGAGCAGCAGTTTTTCGTAGAGTAGCGCTAACAACAAATAATACCTACACTTAATTTTTTTATGTCCAAACTAAACGCCATCTGCCGAATTCGGAATCGTGAACTTTAGTATAATTCGCTTGTATACATTGCCTTGGTAACGCTCAAACTCAGGAATATATCCTATCCAGATACCAGCAGTTGTTTTAGGATAGTTAGGAATGTGCCATAGAGCATTTTCTGCCGTACCACACCGTTCAAAATCTCGTGGTATGTAGTAGACTTTGCACCCTAATAATTGTGCAGCCTCAGTCATCAATTTATTTTCGCTAGCGCTAGCAGATGGCTCTATTTGTTCAGTTGATTCACTTAAAACAATCATTTATTCCTCAGCGTACCTCTGCGCTAACCTCAGCGTGCCTCTGCGTTTAAAAAAATAAAAAAGTGGGCATTACCCACTTTACCTAAATTATCCCTTCACACAAAGAACTTGCTTGAGTGTTGCTACAACTTCAACCAAATCTAATTGACTAGCTATTGTTTCTTCTACGGCTTCACGTTGATTCCATTTTTGATTACCAACTATTACAAAAATTATCTCGTCAGGATATTGGTTTTTGAATGCCTTAATCTTTGCTTGAAAAGACTCTACAGTGATATTATAACTATTCTTAATTTCAAACCAATAATCACAAACCCAAAAGTCAGGTGTAAATGTTGTCAATTGATTATCAATAAGTAGTGTAAAAGTTTTAGGTTCATACTCATAAGATAAACCATTCTGTAAAAGCCATAGTGCAAAATTATGCTCGTATGAGCTACGAACATAGTGACCAATATCTTTTCTAAAACCTCCTTTGCCAAATCCTGCTTTAGGGCTAAGTTTCAGACTTCCATTAGCAAAATTCTCTTTACGGACTCTTGATATAGTTGCACGATGAGATATTGATAAAGCTCGACCTGTGCGTTGTAGATTAAATTTATATTTAGTTTCTTGAGTATGTTTATATCCCAAGTGAGATATTCTTTGTTGCTTAGATATAAATTTAGCTTTTTCAATTCCGTAAAATTCAATATTAGACTTACCCTGTCTGCAAATACTATGTTCACGTATAGCTCTGGTCTGACGTTCAGCAAGAGTGCCATCAGTTATGTGTGCTTTCTTTAAAGCTTCTGAGCGTAGTTTTCGAGTTTGTGCAGATTGAATATACACAGGATTAGGAATTTGATATTCTTTCATCCTGCGTACAAGGGTGCTTTTGGAAATACCAAGAATAGATGCCGTATCTGCTATGGTGTTTGATAAAAGCAGATGCTCAATTTTTTGCTGAGAGATATTGGTATAATGCTTCATTGAAAGTTGGATTACTCTCTACTAAAGTAATATACCATTTTGGAAGTTTTCTAGCCCTTTACACACACAACTTGTTTCAAGGTAGCAACTATTTCAACAAGGTCTGTTTGTTGATTAATTACCTCATCTATCGGCTTATAAGCACCAGGAATCTCATCTAACACACCCTCATCTTTGCGGCATTCTACGCCATTTGTTTGCTCAATTAAATCATCAAGCGTATAGACATTTTTAGCCTTATTTCTAGACATCAAACGCCCTGCACCGTGAGAGCAAGAACAGAAACTGTGGGCATTACCTTTACCCTTAACGATGAAAGACTTTGCCCCCATCGAACCAGGAATAATCCCATAGTCTTCAGTCTGGGCGCGGACTGCACCCTTACGAGTAACGTAAACATCCTCATCAAAATGCACTTCTTTTTCGGCGTAATTGTGATGACAATTAACCTGCAATAAAGGTTTAGTCGCCTTCCCACCTACCAAATGCTTCTCAACTATGTGCTTAAAACGCGCCATCATCACATCGCGGTTGACACGCGCATAGTTTTGTGACCATTGCAAATCGTGCCAGTATGCTTGGAATTCTGGCGTACCAGCGACAAAGTGAGCCAAATCAGGGTCAGGCAATTTATTACCTGCCATTTTTGCTAATTCTCTAGCTGTGTGAATATGACATTGGGCGAGTTTATTGCCGATGTTACGCGAACCAGAATGCAGCATCAGCCAAACTTGATTCTCTGTATCAAGGCACACTTCAATAAAGTGGTTTCCTCCACCGAGAGAACCCATCTGTTTCATTGCTTTACTTTGTAGGTCTTGCACGCCACGATGCAAGTCTTTAAAATCATCCCAGTGTTGCCAGTTGATAACAGATTTTTCAACGTCTTTGTTTTCGTTAAATCCAGTAGGAATTGCTGCTTCAATATCCAGGCGGATTTTCTTTAGTTTACCTTCCAGTTGTTCGGCGGTAAATGATGTTTTGATAGCGCTCATCCCACAACCGATATCCACACCCACAGCAGCTGGGATAATTGCCTCTTTGGTCGCAATTACAGAACCCACTAAAGCACCTTTCCCTAAATGAACGTCTGGCATTAATGCCAGGTGCTTAAACACAAATGGTAGCGATGCCACATTCTTTGCCATCTTAGTTTCTTCTGGGCCCAAAGAGTGATTTGCCCAAGATAAGACGGGTGCTGGTGTGGTAATTTCTAACTTTTCGTAGGGCATAATTTATTCTATTTTAGATTTTAAATTTTAGATTTTGGATTGGGTAGATTGTGCTGATAATTATCTGTATGACTTCTAACCCATTATCTAGTAGTTTTCCAGGGTTTGTAGTAAGCACTAAAGTCCTTACTATGAACTTGCTTACCCATCAATTTAAACTTGACATACTACTAATTAGTTGTAGCAATTTAAATGTTGTATTGTCTTTCATTTGACTCGCTCAGTTTTCGTGAAGCTGAAGAACTACTTTTAGAGAGTAGCATCTTTATACTACAAATGTAACTAAATAAATTACAAACATCAAGCCGATACCGCAGAGAGAAAGCAGATGTTTTCCAAATGTATTAAAATTTGTAAAGAAAATTACTCTGTTTAAATTACCCCTTAGAGTTCTGACACAATAATATGGCAGTCCGTCAAGATACAATCTGGGAACGTTTTTTATCACCTGTAGTGCGTCTTTTGATTGATGAAGATGGATTACGGCGTTACGCTGATAGTATTGACTGGGAGAAAGAGTGCGATCGCTATCGACGAGATGATGTCATAATTCCCTCGTACTACAGCAGTCAAAATTTTCACGGTGTTACAGGCGGATATCTCAATTCCGGTGCAGCAGTTACTTACGATCCGATTACCCAATATGTCCTACCACCGACTGAAAGTATTGTCCGTCAGGCTTTAGTTGATGCCATCAAGGTAAAACCACGACGCATACTTGACTTAGGCTGCGGCACAGGTTCCACCACTTTAATGTTAAAGCAAGCTTTCCCCCAAGCGGAAGTTATTGGTTTGGATTTATCACCTTATATGCTGGTAAGGGCAGAAGATAAAGCTAGAAATGCTGGTTTAGATATAGTCTGGCGACACGGGAATGCTGAAAAAACTGGTTTCAGAGATGCAACATTTGACTTAGTGACAGCTTCTTTGCTATTTCACGAAACACCAAACGCCGTGTCCCTAGCAATTCTCCGGGAAAGCTTCCGGTTACTGGTAACTGGAGGGCAAGTATTAATTCTAGATGGTAATCAAAACACCCTACGTCAGTTAGAATGGCTTAATGATGTTTTTGAGGAGCCATATATTCGTGAGTATGCTGCTGGTAGCGTAGACGCGAATATGGGTGCAGCCGGATTTGAAGCAGTGCGATCGCAGGATGTATGGTGGATAAATCAGGTAACTAGCGGCGTTAAACCGATCACAACTGAAAATGTCCCTCAGTATACTCCCACATCAGTAGATAATAATGATTTGGAGAGACTTGGATCTCCAGCATTTGGCATAATGGCATGAGTTTAAAGGCAGTTCTCTTTGATTTTAATGGTGTCATCATTAACGATGAGCCAATCCACCTACAACTGATAGATGAGATTCTCATTGAAGAAAATCTCCAACCCCAACGCGTAAGTGAGCGTCAAGCTTCTTTAGGACGCAGCGATCGCGCTTGTTTTCAGCAATTACTCGCTAATCGTGGTAGAGTACCCAATGAAAACTATTTAACTCAGTTGTTGTACCGCAAAGCCCAAGCTTATACGGTGGAATTAGAGAAAATAGAGAAACTGCCTTTATATCCAGGTGTAGAAGACTTAATATTTCAGGTGCGATCGCGGAATCTGAAACTAGGATTAGTTAGTGGCGCTATTCGTCAAGAAATAGAATTGGTACTCCATCGAGCTAAACTAGCCGAACATTTTAAAATTATCGTCGCGGGTGATGACATTACCACCAGTAAACCAGAACCCGATGGTTATCTACTGGGAGTGAAACGCCTAAATAAAGAATATCCAGAATTGAATCTTCAACCACACGAGTGTCTGGCAATTGAAGATACTCCAGCAGGTATCGAAGCGGCGAAGCGATCGCACATGCAAGTTGTTGGGGTAGCGAATACTTACCCATTCCACATGCTCCAACGTTGCTGTAACTGGACTGTGGATTATCTCAGTGATTTGGAACTCGAACGGGTGCAGAAGGTTTATTCTCAAAAACAGCCTCAACCATCGATAACTGAATGTTAGAATATTATATGGTGATAGTGTATTGAGTTAATGAGTAATATTACTCTTGACTTTGCACTGATTAAGGGGAATTAGCTCAGTTGGTAGAGTGCTGCGATCGCACCGCAGAGGTCAGGGGTTCGAGTCTCCTATTCTCCATTTGTCCATTAAATAATTATTGTCAGTTTTAAAGAATTATTGTCCAATTTTACGAAATTCAGGGACATAAGTTACGCATTTCCGGGACTTTCAGCAATTAAACCAGTTTTAAAGAATTATTGTCCAGAGTTGAAAAAGGTTCTACCCTCAGAAGTATCTGCACTCAATCGGGTATATCCACTTTATTGCTCCTTATGAACAGGTATAGAAATATAGTAGCTGCGATCGCGGTACTAGATGCGGAGAGTGCGAAGATTTTGGCGAGGATTGAGGGAATGCTATGCAGTTTACAATCAAAAAAAAAGGAGCCTAACTTAGGCTCCTTAATAAAAACTGGTAATAGAATTGTGACTACTTAACAGTCACCTTACCGCCAGCTTCTTCGATGCGCTTCTTAGCATCTTCAGCAGCATCCTTAGCAAGACCTTCTTTAACTGCCTTGGGCGCAGCTTCTACCAAGTCTTTAGCTTCTTTCAGACCCAAACCGGTCAATTCCCGGACAATCTTCAGCACGGCAATCTTCTTATCAGCTGGTACTGATTCGAGAATCACTTCAAACTCGGTTTGCTCAACAACTTCCTCAGCCGGAGCAGCACCACCAGCACCAGGCATCATCATCATGCCGCCAACAGGTGCAGCAGCACTCACGCCAAAAGCTTCTTCAATTTGCTTGACTAACTCAGAAGCTTCCAACAAAGAAAGGGTTTTTAGTTGTTCTAAAATTTGATCGGTTGCAGTAGACATTGATATAACTCCTGTAATTTTGATTATTTATTAGTCATTAGCTTTTGACTATTGACTGATGAACTATGAAGTCTATTCAGCAGCAGTTTCGGTGCTGCTATCTTGTACAGCAGCAGTTTCAGTACTGCTATCAGCTTCAGCAACAGTTTCGGTGCTGCTATCTTGGACAGCAGCAGCAGTTTCGGTGCTACTACCACCTTGCTCTTGGTCAGACACAGCCTGCAAAGCACGAGCCAGTGAACCAGGAACTTCGTTGATACCCACAGCAATCTTGGTAGCCAAGGCGTTGATAGCCCCAGCAATTTGGGCGATGAGTTGTTCCTTAGATGGCAAGTCTCCCAGTTTATTGACATCAGGTTCTTTGAGTAGGCGACCTTCCAGTACACCACCACGAAGTTCTGTCTTCTTGCTGACTTTTTGGAATTCTTGGTATGCCTTAATTGCCGATGAAAAATCTTCTTTTACCAGCAAAAAGGCGGAAGAACCATTGAGCAATTCCGACATAGGCTGCCATTTTTCATCATCTTTAATGGCAATGCCCATTAGAGTGTTCTTCGTCACCTTACAAACGGTGCCACTAGGACGCAGCCGCCGCCGTAAGTCTGTGATTTCAGAAACTGTTAGCCCTTGATAGTCAATTACCAGTGCCAGAGTTGACTGACTCAAAGTTTCTTTGAGGTCAGCTACTATCTCTTTTTTATTTTCTAGTGTTCTACCCATTCCAATCTCACCTCCTTAAAATAATCGGTGAAGTGCCCTACTTGTACGTTTTTTCTAAACCTGAACCCAAACAACAAACCCCAGCTAATCTAGCCGGGGTTGAGTATTAAGACTCTTGACGCCATAGTTATCACACCTTTATGGGTGGTAATTCTGACTATTAGAGTTTTAACCTCGGCAGGATATTTAAGCTGTTAGCACCTGCTGTCTCCGGCTTTGCCTATTCAATTTTGTCATTTGTCATTTGTCCTTCGTTCTTTGTTTTTGCCTTTACAAATGACTAATGACTAATGACTAATGACTAAAAATTAACCTGCTTCGCTCAGTTTCAAATCTCGTAGGGCGGTGACATCAATTTTAATCGATGGCCCCATTGTGGCTGACACATAAAATGTGCGCCAATAACGACCTTTAGCCCCTGAAGGACGGTTACGGTCAATCGTCTCCTGCAATGCCTTCAGGTTGACTAACAAATCTTCAGGCGAGAATGTTGTCTTACCAAACATAACATGGACAATGCCAGTTCGATCAGCTCGGAATTCTAATTTACCAGCTTTGAATTCTGCGATCGCACCTGCTAAATCAAATGTTACGGTTCCACCTTTGGGCGATGGCATTAAACCACGCGGCCCAAGCAACTTACCTAGCTTTGCCACCTGTGGCATCACATCGGGCGTGGCAATCAGCTTGTCAAAATCCATTCTACCTTTCTGGATTTCGTCAATCAGTTCTTCTGAACCTACTATATCAGCACCAGCGATGCTTGCTTCGTTTACCTTTTCGCCTCTGGCTATCACCGCCACCCGGACGATTTGTCCTGTACCTTTGGGCAGTGCTACCGTTGTCCGCAACTGTTGGTCTGTATACTTGGGGTCAATTCCCAGCCGGATATGCGCTTCCGCAGCTTCAACAAATTTAGCTGTTGCTGTGTCTTTGAGAAGGGCTAAAGCCTCTAGAGGGTGATAGTCCTTCTCTTCTACTTTTGCTTGCAGCGTCTGCAAACGACGCGATATTTTTACCATTTTTTTCTCCTGGGGTAATTCCGAAGCTTCGCCTCTCCCCCGATAATTTTTAGTTATCAGCCCTTTGCCATTTGTCTTTTGTCGCTAGTTTTTTACTAATGACCAATGACCAATGACCAATGACTAATCCGTGATTGTTACACCCATATTTTTAGCCGTTCCTGCCACAATCTTCATTGCCGCGTCTATGTCGTTGGCATTAAGATCGGGGAGTTTCGTTTGGGCTATTTCTTGCAATTGTGCTTTACTAATTGACCCAACCTTCTTTTTGTTGGGTTCATTCGAGCCTTTTTCAACTTTCGCCGCCTTCCGAATCAACACTGATGCTGGTGGCGTTTTGAGTACAAATGTAAAACTCCGGTCTTCAAAAACCGAGATTTCTACAGGTATCACCATTCCAGCTTGGTCTGCTGTTTTGGCGTTGTACTCTTTGCAGAACATCATGATGTTAACGCCATGTTGACCCAAGGCGGGCCCGACTGGCGGTGCTGGGTTGGCTTTTCCAGCATTCAGGGCCAGTTTAATGACCGCCACTACTTTCTTCGCCATTTGTATTTAACTCTGTTTCTCTACCTGATTAAATTCCAATTCTACTGGTGTATCCCTGCCGAAAATTGAGAGCAAGGCTTTAAGTTTACTCCGTTCTGGAGAGACTTCAATCACCTCGCCTTCAAAATCTTTAAATGGGCCAGAAAGCACCATTATCTTATCACCAGTAGCCATGTCAATTTTGAGAACCGGCTCTTGTTCGCTGGTTTGTTTGAATATGCGTTCGACTTCTGAAGAACTCAGTGGTATGGGGTTCACATGACCGCGACCCTTACTGCTACCACGCTTTTGTTCTGCACCGACAAAGTTAATTACATGAGAGGTGTTTCGTACCACCTGCCAGGTATCATCATCCATCATCATCCGCACCAGCACATAGCCAGGGAAAACTTTTTCTTCTGTATGCTGGCGACTGCCATCTTTGCGGATTTTCACCGCCGGCGTTTGCGGAATTTCTACTTGGACAATTTTGTCACCTACATCAAAAGTTTGAATGCGTTGCTCTAAGTTAGTCTTTACACGCTTTTCACAGCCTGAGGCTACTTGCACTGCATACCAGCGTGCTTCTTTTGACGCTGCTTCTGCTGTTTCTCCTGTTTCCTCCGACTGCAAGGTGGAGTTGCGAGGTTCGTCTGTTGCAAAAGTCATCAGAACACCTGTTTTGCTGCCCAACTAAACAATCCATCGACCAAGTATATCAAAGATGCGGAGAGTGCCACCATTAACAACACAGCTGCGGATTCGCTCACTATTTGTTGCCGACTGGGCCAAACTACTTTTTCAAGTTCTTCTTTGGTTCCCTGTATAAAGTTGTTAAAGCTAAACCCATTTGTGGTTTCTGGCAATTCTGCTTCACTTTTTTTGGCCACGACCCTTAATTCTCCCGTTTGTCACTCAATTTTGGTCATCCAGGTTTGCAGTTTCGACTCTATTTCACTTACTGAAAGCAAAACAACTACAAATACAATAAGTTTACCCGAAATTATTATCGCTAACTGCTAATATAGCAGCTGCGTAATTATTTCGGGCTTTGTTTTTTGCTCTTGAGCGCGCCCTGGAGGACTTGAACCCCCGACATCAGGTTTTGGAGACCTGCGTTCTACCAACTGAACTAAGAGCGCACAAGCTGTTTTTGATTCAGTTATTGCGCTGAACTAAATTTCAGTTTAACGCAACACGCGATTTTTATCATACCTTAATTTCGTCGAGAAAACAAGTTAGCGGCAGATGCCGCTTAAGATTTCTCTCATACTATTGAAGGACGAATCACAAAGGGCGGTCAAACCGTTGCTTGATCCGGGTTGCCTTACCTACACGATCGCGGAGATAATACAGTTTAGCACGGCGTACCTTACCACGACGTAATACTTTGATGCTGTCAATCCGGGGAGAATGCAACAGAAATACCCGCTCAACGCCCACACCTTGAAAAACTTTACGGACTGTAATAGTTTCGTTGATGCCACCGTTGCGCTTGGCAATCACTACTCCCTCGTAGGGTTGTACGCGGTACTTTTCGCCTTCCTTGATTTTCACTCCGACTTTTACGGTGTCGCCCACATAAATGTCGGGCAGATTGGATTTTATCTGTTCCGCTTCAATGGAGCGGATAATCTCTTGAGCATTCATAGTCTTTCTGTCTGCTTAAAAAAATCTCACGATCATCAATGATAAATCGATAATCCTATTTCAGTCTACTTGTTAGGATTGATAATTTTACTGATACAACAGCCTAAAGTTGAAAGCTATATCGCAGAATGCTGTAACACAGGGGTGAAATTTATGAAATTTAGCGTCGTTATCAGTACCTATAATCGCTTGAATTTGCTACAAAGAGCAATTGACTCGGCTCGTAACCAAACAATCGAGTGTGAGGTGGTTGTTGCTGATGACTGTTCTTCTGATGATACCCAAACATATCTCAAAAGCTTAGGCGATAAGGTTGTTTACCATCGTAATGAAGTGAACCAAGGCCATGCAGCAACAGTAAATGCTGGAGTTGCCAAAGCTAGCGGCGACTGGATTAAATTTTTAGATGATGACGACTATTTAGCGCCTAACTGCATAGAGGAAATGGCTAAGGCGATCGCACTTCGTCCTGATGCTGTAATCTGCTCTTGTGTGGCGGCTCAGGTGGATAGTAATAAAGTTGAACTCAGTCGCACACCCCAAGTTGGCCCCGGTTTAGCTTTTTATATCCCACAAGCCGATATTCACTACGGTATGCTCTTAGAGCTTGTACCATTTGGCACGCCTGTACAAGTAGCTTCCCGACGTGATGCTTTTCTACAAACTGGTGGTTGGGACTCCACACTCGATGCTAACTGTGATGATATCGATTCCTGGATTCGGATTGCCCAGTTTGGCGATGCTATTTTCCTTAATCAGTGTCTTGCTTACCGCACTGTCTGGACTGGTGCTTATAATCAAAAGTTTTCTTTGTCTCGGCGGTTGGCGACAAATATTTTGATGAAAGAGAAAATTTACGCTTTGGTAAATGAGCAACATCGCTCAAAGATTCCTCTACTTCAAGATATCAAAAATTACCTGAAACTCCATTGGATTTTAGTAGCACTGAAGCAAAAAAATCTCAAAAGTTTTCTTTCAATGATAGATCCTTCTATACTTTCTCCTCAGTCTTGGAAGTTTTTGCTAACTGCTGCCTCATCACGCCGCTCTCAGGGAAACAATTCTGAGGTTCGTAAACTTGTATTGATTGAATCCTAGCTTTTTAATCGTTAACAATCATTTGATTATGAGAGAATGTTATCGCTGAATAAAAAACATATTTAGAGCTTTCAGATATAAGCCATCATCACCTCAAGGCAAATTATGAGTGAAGAATGGAAATTTTTGCAGCCCGTCTTAAATTCTGAAGAAGTAACTAAACTTAGGGAAAAACTAAATAAAGTTGTAATCGGTTATGGAAGTACTGTTGAGCCTAGTAAACTTAATATTATTAAGCAGGCTGATTGGATTGCCATACCAACTGAAAGTGGAGATCACTTTTCTGAAGAAGATGAAATTAAACTATTACAAGCAGTATTGGAGAATAGAAATCAAGAAATTATAGCAATAGCATTTGAGTCTGTAGAACCATTCCCTCCCGCATTCGTATTTCCAGCAACGGCTGAAGCAATTGAAGAATTTAATTGGAAGTGTGGACTTTTCTGGTTTGCGCTTTATTCAGGAGAGCCTGATTGGGTCATTATTTGTACTAAGCTAGATTTCCTTGTTATTACTGGAAAAGATAGTTTTGTTAAGCAATTTTTAGGTTGTGAAATTCAACAAGCTCTTACTGATTTCTACGAATTAGCATTAAGTTTTCCTGATGATTATCCTGAAAAAAAGTCTTTACTACAAGTGTACAATCGACTTTCGCGTGAATATCCTAAGATAAATACTGGAGAAGTTATCCAACTTTTGCCTGTGTTGAGAAATGATATCAAGTCTGAATGATATTCCGTCACATCGTCAACATTCAAGGTGCCTTAGCCTACTGCATAACACACCCTGCTTCAAATTTATATTTATTCATATACATTGAATTTTTCTCGCTGACTTACTTAAACACCAGGGCTATTTCATTCTCATCTAGCCCGCCTCAGAATGAATTCTGAGTCTCATAGCAGAAGTCGTCTCAAGACGACTAGAAAAGGTTACAGTCCGTTTGAACGGACTTTAGCTATAAGCAAAGCAACTTTAGTTATGGGCGGTTTATGTCTAGAACGAAATAGCCCTGACTTAAACACACAGCCAAAATCTATTTTGGCCGATGTGTAGAATGGGATTCATGTCTCTGCTGTGCTGTACTAGAGTCTGATGCTAGGGTATTGTATTGGCTCATCCGGATCGTAGCCATTGGGGGAATCGAAAATAAGGCTATAGTGACTAAAATAGCAGATTCAATCTTCAGAATTTTGGAGTTTTACCCCGATTTATCGAGCTATTGCTGAATAAGTCTTTAAGCTAAGTAACTGGTTATAAGCGCTCTTAGTCAGTAGGTAGTGTCAATTTGACGCACTACTGACTACTTTTGAGTTGTCATTGAACACCTCAAGAATTATGTTGATTTACACTCAGTTACTTATCTTTATTTTTTATACATATCTCAAAGATTATGCGAATCATCCATATTTTGAACCACGTTCAAGAAATAGGTAACGGTATTGTGAATGTGGCTGTGGATCTGGCTTGTTTACAGGCAAAATCTGGTCATGAGGTAGCGGTGATTTCGGCTGGTGGTGAATATGAAAAATTACTAAATATATCTGGTGTCAAACATTACCAACTAGACCAAACCAGAAAACCGATAAGTATTATTAAAGCAGCTGTGCGTTACCGGGCGATCGCAGCAGAATTTCAGCCGGATATTGTTCACGCCCACATGATGACGGGAGTCATCCTAGCCCGCATTTTTAAAGGGGATAAATATGCTTTAGTTTCCACAGTCCACAACGAATTTCAGCGTTCTAGTCTGTTGATGGGTTTAGCTGACAGAGTAATTGCCGTCAGTAAGGCTGTACGAGATTCTATGGCACGGCGCGGTATTTCCCAAAACAAGCTGCGGGTAATATGTAACGGAACTTTGGGCAGTCCCCGCACCCGACAAATACAAGATTATCAACCTTTACCATTACAACGTCCAGCGATCGCAACTGTAGCCGGCATGTATCAACGCAAGGGAATTGCTGAGTTAATCGCTGCCTTTGAACAAATTGCCTCAGATTTTCCCCAAGCGCATCTTTATTTGGTAGGAAATGGCCCTGATAAACAGCTATTTGAGGCACTAGCACAAGCAACTTCTGCAAAAGAACGCATCCATTTTGAAGGCTTCCAGTCGGAACCTCAACGCTATCTCATATCTTGTGACATATTTGTGCTAGCTTCTCACCGCGATCCTTGCCCGTTGGTGCTTTCGGAAGCTAGGGAAGCTGGAACTGCGATCGTTGGCACTCAGGTAGACGGGATTCCTGAAGCTTTGGACAATGGGGAAGCAGGACTTTTAGTACCAGCAAAAGATAGTAATGCTTTGGCTGGGGTTTTAGTGAAATTACTGAGTAATGCCGAGATGCTGCATGAGTGGAAACAACGGGCAAATCAAAACCTAGAGTGGCTGAGTGTTGCCCGCGTCCATCAGGAAACACTGGCAGTATACCGTGAGTTAATACAGAGTTAGAGCGTTAAGAGTGTAGCGATCGCTTTACTTTTAAAGCTACACCTAAAGCGCCAAAGACTAGTACACCCAAAACATTAGTTGATTCAGGAACAGCAGTGTAATAACTAGCCACTCTGATCAGCCCATCTTTATCCAGTTGATCTGCTGGCACTGGTGGAATGATTCCAGCACCTGGCGATACATTGGGGTTGGTAGCGAATGGATTGTAAAATAGGGTTCCCTTTCGGATTACGCCACCACTAAAAGTGATGATGTTATCTTTTATGGTAATGTCTCTAAAAATATCCTTTAGATCAGGGTTATTAGAGTAACCAATTTTCCTATCTCCATTAACATCTCCCCACTGCACCTGCTCATTATTAAAAACGGGAGTAGAATCTGGATTACTATAGGAAAGCGTTTTTAAATCAAAGACCAAGCTTTCTATATCGTACCCAGTGTCATTTAGAAAGTTATTAGCTACATCTGAGACACCAAATTCTATTACTTGCCCTGGTTGAAACTCTGGCCCAAGGGTTTTTGGCTTTTTCGTTTCGAGTATGCCTTTATTTTGAGTTGTCACGATGGGTTCTACCAAGATGAAGGCTCTCGCTGGTGTTAAAGACAAAAAACTAATTCCTGCTGCTCCTAGAACAGACAAGGCTATTTTGGTTGCTATTGTAGTCATATTTTTGTCCTCTTCATATTGATTGAGAGAATGCTATACCGCGTGGGTTAAATCAAACAGCAAAAACTCACTTTTCAACTGCTATCTACCTGCTAGATAAATAACAGTTAATATGTGCTTGCTCAGTGAGTTTACATATACTCATAGGTTGATTTATAAAGCAATTCTTGTAATGCGTCACCGCGATAACTAGCAATTTCACGCAATCTTTATAAAGAATCTAAATTAAAATTTATTTATTGACAGATTAAACAATATATGAAACTAAAAAAATCTGAGTTTAACGTGATCTGCCAACGAAAAAACTTGTTGGTAGATCACGTTAATTTAAATTTCAGTGTGCAGCGTGTCGAAAAATTTAACGAACTTTGGGGGTTTAAGTCCCCTGCCTAAGAAGGGCAGCACGTTTTGTGTCGGGGTTAAATCCCCGTTACAAAACGTAATTGCGAATTGCGTTAGCGCAGCGGTAGCGAGTCATCGTTCGCTTTTAGCGTCTCGTAAGAGAGCGTCATTGCGAATTGTTTTAATCCCTATCTGTGATTCAAATCCATTTTTTCGTAAATCCACGCAGCCAGATTAACACTGGCTTCGCCCAATTTCCACCCATCAAATCGTGCAACAGAGTATAAAAACAGGGGATGATAAACAGCGTCAGCACTGTTGCCAAAGATAAACCCGAAAACACTACTACGCCTAATGGTTGCAGAAATTCTGAGCCTTCCCCAATTCCTAACGCTAGAGGAAACATACCTAAAACAGTGGTAATAGTTGTCATTAACACTGGTCGTAGGCGTTGAGGTGCAGCTTTCAAAATGGCAGTTTTCCGGTCAACTTTTTCTCGTTCCAGAATTTGATTGGCCAATTCCACCATAATGATGGCGTTATTGACCACAATACCCACCAGCAAAACTGCACCGACAATCACTGTCGCCCCAATTGCAGTTTTGGTGATGTAAAGCCCGAAAATCCCCCCAGCTAACGCTAAGGGAATTGTAAACATAATTACTAGCGGGTCAATGAGGGAATTGTATTGCACCGCCATCACTACAAAGACTAGAAAGGCAGCTAATCCACCTAAAAGTTGCAATGAACTTTGCAACTGCTGATTAGATTCAGCTGCTGCACTGGGTAAAATGGTAATCCCTTCAGGTAAATCTATACTATCTAGTACCGTACTCACCTGTTCTAGGGCAGTACTGAGGCTAGCTCCCTGAGTCAAGTTGCCAGCAATTAATAAAACCTGACGCTGGTTAATTCGCTGAACTTCTCCAGGCGCTTGAGCTTCGGCAATTTTGGCAACATCACTCAAGCGGACTTGCCGATTGTTATCCACAAATAAAGGCAATCTTTCCAATTGAGAAGGTACTTGTACTGATGCTTCATTCAACTTTACCCGGACATCAACTAAACGGTTGCCGCGTTGTAACTGAGTTGGTACACTTCCTTCGATCGCAGTTTGAATTGTTTGTCCTATCTGTGTAGCAGTTAGCCCCAAAGCTGAAACCCTCTCCCAGTCAGGAAGAATTTGAATTTCTGGTTGGCGATCGTCTGCATCAGGACGAAATCTTGCTAGGGTGGCTTGGTCTTCTAA
>Ga0209591_10001167_pt1 | contig 33220 bp, 31 predicted proteins | sample MAT01_FD_187207 | JGI IMG/M metagenome (GOLD analysis project Ga0209591, IMG submission 187207) | Freshwater microbial communities from Lake Fryxell liftoff mats and glacier meltwater in Antarctica - MAT-01 (SPAdes) (version 2) | ecosystem: Environmental > Aquatic > Freshwater > Ice > Liftoff... | reverse complement strand
GCTCGGCAAGTTCGAGCGCTCGCCGGTCACCCGCTTCATCCTCTTCAATGGCCGCCACGCCGACGGCTACAGCCCGCTCACGCTCGCGCGCTGGTTCGAGTTTCTGGAGCTCTACGTTGCCCGCCGTGTACCGCGCCTGCCCGACTGGATCCGCACGTTCGGCATCTCGCAGATCGCCGCCCAGTTCGACTCGACCGACCTCACCTTCGAGGCCGACCGCTTCGCCGCCTTCGCCGACGACGACTACACGGGCGTACGCGCCGCCTACGAGGCCGAACCCGACGTGCACGTCATGTTCGAGTCGGGCGGCGACCCTGGCAACCCCGGCGCCCCGAAGGCCGCCTACACCGCCGACTACGCAGCCTGGCCGCCGCCTGGCGACACGCGCATCCTCTACCTCGCCCGCGACGGCGCGCTCGCCGACACCGCTCCGGCCGACCTGGCGACCGACATTTTCGAGCACGACCCTGAATCAGGCAGCAAGAACTTCTTCGGCCCCAAGGGCTACGAGCAGATGAAGCGCATCTGGGACATCGATTGGACCCGCTTCGCCAAAGGCCGCGTACTCGCCTACGAAACGGCCCCGCTAAAAGCCGACATGGTGCTCGGCGGGCCTGGCTACGCGGAGCTCTACGTCTCGAGCGACGCCGACGACGTGAACCTCCAGGTGACCCTCACCGAGGTGCGCCCCGACGGCCAGGAGGTGCTGCTCACCTCGGGCTGGCTGCGGGTCGGCCACGCCGTCATCGATGAGGTCGCCTCGCACGGAAATCAGATCAACTACACCTTCCTCGAAGCGGACTTCGAGCCGCTCGGCGACAACGAGGTCCGCCAGACCCGCGTCCCCATCCCGTCGATCGCGCACGCGCTGCGGGCGGGCTCGCGCCTGCGCGTCGCCGTCTCCAGCCCGGGCCGGAACCACGGCACCTGGCAGTTCACAGCACCCGACTACGGCGACGTCGTGCCGGCCCATCGCATTGGCCTCGGCGGCGCGACCCCATCCGCGCTTCACCTCTCCGTTCTGCCGGGCTTCGTCGTGCCACTCGCGCTGCCCGCATGCCCTGGCCTACGTGGGCAGCCGTGCCGAGACTACGAGCCGGTCGCCAACCAACACCAGGATTGATCCACAATGGCTATGAACGTCTGCGCCCTCGTCGGAAGCCTCAGGAAAGCCTCCTACAATCGATACCTTGCGCATGCCTGCCAGGAGCTCGCGCCCAGCGGCATGACGATCGCCCTCTTCGATCGACTGCGTGATCTGCCCCACTACGATGGCGACCTCGACACGGCGACGCCACCCGAACCGGTCGCCGACTTGCGCGCGACCATCGCCGCCGCCGACGCCCTCCTCATCGTCACGCCCGAGTACAACTTCAGCATGCCAGGCGTGCTGAAGAACGCGATCGACTGGGCCTCGCGCCCCTCCGGCAAGTCGTGCCTCAACAAGAAGCCGGCGGCCATTCTCGGAGCCACCCCGGGCCTCATGGGCACCGTGCGCGGCCAGCTCGCGCTGCGCCAGTCGCTCCTCTTCACGGAGACCTACGTGCTGATGAAGCCCGAGGTCCTCGTGATGAAGGCCGCCGAGAAGTTCGACGCCGACGGCAAGCTCACCGATGAGCCGACGCGCGCGGTCGTGCGCCAGCTCCTCGCAGCGCTCGGTCCCTGGGCCGAACGCTTCGCCTGAGCCAGCCTCTTCCGCCCGACGCCCCTCACGACATCAACGCCGCGAACGCCTCGATGCGCGCTGGGATCGACGGGTTCGCCGCGCGTGCGCCCGGCTGCTCGATGCCGGCCAGTGCCTCGATCGTTTTTAGCCCGTTGCCGGTGATGCCGATGCAGATCGGCTCGTCACGCGGGATCCGCCCGCTCTCGATGAGCTTCTTCGCGACCGCCAACGTGGTGCCGCCAGCGGGCTCGGTGAAGATGCCTTCAGTCTCCGCGAGCAGCCGGATCGCGGCCACGATCTCGTCGTCGCTCGCCGAGTCGGCCCAGCCGCCCGACTGGTTTATCACCTCGATCGCGTAGGGACCATCGGCCGGGTTGCCGATGGCGATGCTCTTGGCGATGGTGCGCGGCTTCTGCGGCCGGAAGTTCGCCTTGCCCTCGCGCACCGCGGTCGCGACCGGGTCGCAGCCGGCCGCCTGCGCCCCATAGATGCGCGCGGTCGTATCGGCCACGAGGCCGAGCTCGACCAGCTCGCGATAGGCCTTGTGGACCTTCGGCAGGATGGTGCCGCCGGCCACCGGCAAGACGGTGTGCATGGGCAGCTTCCAGCCGAGCTGCTCGGCGATCTCGAAGCCGAACGTCTTGGCGCCCTCTGTGTAGAACGGCCGCAGGTTGACGTTGACCAGCCCCCAGCCATAGCGGTCCGCGATCTCCGTGCAGAGGCGATTCACGTCGTCGTAGCTGCCTTCGATCGGGAAGACCCGCGCCCCGAACGCCTTCATCGCCGCGACCTTGCCGGCTTCGAGATCGTGCGGGATCACCACACACGCCTCGAGCCCTGCCATCGCCGCGTGCGCCGCCACCGAGTGCGCCAGGTTGCCAGTCGACGCGCAGCCGATCGTCTCGTAGCCGAGCTCGACCGCGCGGGCCAAAGCCACCGCGACCACGCGATCCTTGTACGAGAAGCTCGGCTGGTTGACCGAGTCGTCCTTCACCCACAGCTCGTCGACACCGAGCTTCTTTGCCAATCGGTCCGCCCGGATGAGCGGCGTGAACCCGGAGCGATGCCCGGTCGGCGGCTCGGCCCGCTCCCAGTCGACCGGCAACAGGTCGCGATAGCGCCAGATCGATCGTGGCCCCGCCTCGATCGACTCACGCGTCACGCGACCACGCATCGCGGCGTAGTCGTAGACGACCTCGAGCGGACCGAAGTCCTCCTCGCAAGCGGTGAAGGTCGAACTCGCGGGATACTCGGTCCCGCACTCCTTGCAGCGCAGCGCACGCACGTAGCTCATCGGGATCACTTCACTTTCGACGATGCTCTCGCACCGTCGGATGAACGCGATCCCGTGACCCCACTGCCCACCAGCCAAGACACCTGCTCGTCTGCTGGACGAGAAGGGTTCGGGTGGGCGCCAACCAGACGCTGTATCGAACCGCTCCTCATCTTTCCCGGTCATCCAACCTTCAGCACAGCGTTGCCGCGTGCCTCGTGCTCGACACCCACTCACGTGGGCTCCGGGCAGGAATTCGCACCATTGCTAGGCCTCTTCGAGAGAGATCCCCAGCGGTTGCGGTGGCGTCAAAGGGCCTGGTCCCTCAGCCACTCTAGATAAGTCGCGCGATCGCGTCTTTGGTTGTCAGCCGCTCGATCGGCTCGGGCGTTCGCAGAAGCTACACACCGTCTTCGCCGGCCGCAAGCTCTGGCTCGCTCGCCGCTTCACCGTCGCCCGCGGCATGCGTAACCAGGGCCCGCCGCTCGCACACGAGCGGATCGTCCGGGTTCAGCGCGTAGGCCAGCTCCATCAGCTCCTCGGGAAAGTCGACGAAGGTGACCGAGCCATCCTCACCGATGACGAACTCGAACTTCCTGAGCTGCTCGCTCGTGAGCTTCGCGAGCTCCGCCTCGAGATCGACCTCGTCGTCCGCCATCACCTGCTCCTCATCAAAAGATGATCGTCAACGGCTGATCCTTGTCTGCCCGATACGGCGTCTTGCCGTCCATGTAGTCGCGATCGAACCCGTACACGTCGGCGAGGAACACGATGCGGCCCTCCTCGTCGATGGTCGTCGTGACGTAGTCGGTCGAGATCGGCAGCTTCGGATTGAGTGCGAAGTGGCGCTCCTCACGCTTGGCGAGGACCTCGTCGAACTCCTCGTTCGACATCTCTTTGTCGATCTCCACGAGGAGCCAGCGCGCGAGGTCGAGCGGATTCTCGGTGCGCATGCAGCCATGCGAGAACGCACGCACCGATCGCTCGAACAGCTTCTTCTTCGGGGTGTCGTGCATGTAGATCGAGAACTGGTTGGGGAACAGGAACTTCACCAGACCGAGCGCGTTGCCAGGGCCCGGCTGCTGCACCACGCGCTCGGTCCCGTCCGGGTTCAGCTCGACCTTGAAGTTGTGCTTTTCGTAGTAGTCGGGCTCGTCCATCAGCATCTGGTCGAGCTCTTGTTCCTTGATTCGTTTCGGCACGTTCCAGACCGGATTCAGCACCACCGTCGCCATCTCGGCGGTGAACAGGCGCGTCTGATTGAGCTTGCCCTTCTTGCCGGTCTCGCCATCGGTCTCGTTGTCGTTGTTGCCGACGATCACGCGGTGCCGGCGTCCGATCTCGGTGCCGACGTAAAAGCGCGCCTCCATCGACGGGATGTTCACGCGCCCCCGCACCGGCACCTCGCCGAAACGGAACGCACCCTGGTGCAGATCGCTCTCGCGATAGCGCTGCAGCGACAGTGCTATCGCCGCCGCCCGCTCGGCGTAGGGCTTGTTCAGCGACGTGCGGGTGAGCTTATCGACCTTGCCGATGCCCTTCATCTGATGGGTCTCCTGATACTCGGAGATCGCCTCCTCGAGCTCGGTCGACCACTTCCCGCTGGCCGATCCCTGGAAGTACTGCTCCTGCGCAAGCCGCGTCTCGAGCGCCGTCACGTTGTCGCCCGACTTCCCCGGACCGAGCTTCTCGACCTCCTTCGGAAGGTCGATGTGGTCTGGATACTTCGACGCGTAGTCGCGATAACGGGCGAGCGCCTCACGGGTTGGCTCGTAGTCCGGGAACTTCGGTACGACCGAAGCGACGAGACCCGCGATGACGCCCCTGTCGGACAGCGTCGCCGCGTTCGCCGTCAGCATCTTGTCGAGCTCCGGCGAGACCCGCTTCATCGCCTCGCCATCGCTGCGATCGGCGAGGAACGGATGCGCGCGCTTGGCGAGTCGCATATCGAAGACCCAGCGATAGAGCGTGCCCGTGAGGTGCACGTCGAGCTCTGCCAGCGTCGCGTTGATGACCTTCCGGCCCGCCAATAGCTCGTTCAGCCGCATGCGCGCCGCTGAGAGGCGCGGCAGGTCCTCGTCGCGGAATCCGCGTGCCCGCGCCGCGTTGCCGAGCGCCGCCCCGTCGATGACGCCGCCTGGGCGCTGCTCGAGCACGAACTGCCAGAGCGCCTTGTCCTCGCCGGGTCCAACCTTCGCGTCGGCTTCGAGCCGCCCCTTCGAGAACGCCTGCAACAGCGCCGCGAGTCGCTCGGGCTCGTACGGCTTGGGGTCGAGCCCATGCGTTTCGACCCCCTCGATCGCCTGCACGAGCGCATCTGCATCATCACTGAGTACGCCGTCGCGGCTCATGATCGGCTGCCCGTTGCGCGCCTTGTAGAGGGCCGTCAGCGGGGCTTGGAAGATCCCCTCCTTGGCGATGGCCAGATCCAGAGTCGCTGCAAAGTCCTGCACGAGGACCTTCTCCTCGCCGGCCCATGCCGTGTAGAGGTTCGCGAGCTCGGCCCCGAAGCTCGCCGCCGTCGCGGTCGTGGCAGCCCCTTGTCGTCCTTGGGCCTCACTGGGCTGTCGCTCATCGCCGCGCTCACGCCCGGCGCTGTCGTTTCTGCCAGCACCTCCCCCAGCACCGCCACCGATGAGCGGCGGCGCCTCCTTGCCCGCCGCCTCGGGCAGCGCCACGCGACCGCCCGGCTCGGGCGCAAGGGGCTTGTTGTCACAGCCGAGCCCAGCGCCAAAGCAGCTCGCGGCGAGGAACACGACAACAGGGTAGGCTTTCATCGAGGCTTTCATCGCAGTCTCCACGAAGCCGCAACGCCCAGCGCTCCGTGCTTCATCCATCGGTACCTTACATCAGCCGATCCCGATGGCCGAATATTCGGGGCGTCCAGCCGCGCGCGGCCAGCTCCGACGGGGTGCAAAAGTGGACACCCTCCCGGTTGCGGGTAGCCTTGCCAGTGGAGGACCTGTCGATGACGAGCCTGCTATCCGATTCATTGCGACGCCTGCTGGGCACCCCTCGCCCGCCCCACCCGACCGGTCCGGCCGTCGCGCTGACGCGTCCACCTGGTGTGTCGCTGCCGCAAGGCGCGCTCCCCACCGAGCCGCGCAAGGGCCCGTATGAGGCCGAGGTGATAGCCGTCTGCGCGCAGAAGGGCGGCGTCGGAAAGACGACCACCAGCGTCAACCTCGCCGCGGGCCTGGCCATGCTCCAGGGCAAGAAGGTGCTGCTCATCGACATGGATCCGCAGGGCCACTGCGCCCTGGCGCTGCACGGCGAGCTCCCGTCGCTGCCCGATGGTGAACGGTTGCGGCTATCGGACGTGCTCGTCAAGAAGACCCGCGACATCCATGACACCGCCTTCGACACGAAGATCCCAGGCCTGCGCCTGTGCCCTTCGGACAAGGATCTCGGTCAGGCCGAGTCGATCCTTTCGGGCCGCATCGGCAAGGAGTTTCTCCTCCGGAAGGCTCTCGAGCGCGCCCGCACCCACGTCGAGGTGATCGTCATCGACTGCCCGCCAAACCTCGGCACGCTGACGCTCAACGCCCTCCTCGCGGCCGACTGGCTGCTGGCGCCCTGCGACATGTCGACACTCTCGGTCGAGGGCATCGGTGACATCTTCGAGACCGTCGAGACCGTGCGGGACACGCTCGGCCATCATCTCTCGGTCCTCGGCGTCGTGCGCACCCGCCACGACGCGAAGAACAAGAAGGTCAACGACGCCGTTGAGCAGACGCTCGAACAGTGGGCGCGCCACCTCGTGACGACCCGCATCCCGGTCAACACCGCGCTCGCGCAGGCCCAGCTCGCGGGGACCTCGATCTTTGGCCACGACCCCGAGTGCCGCGGCGCCAAGGCCTATGCCCAGGTCGTCCAGGATGTCGCCTCGCGCCTCTGGGGCGAGCGCACGCCGACGCCCCCGACCCCTTGATGGCCTAACGCGTCGTAGCGATCGGCCCGCCCCCGACGCGCGGGTCGAGCGGCTCGGTGCGATAGGTGTCACCGTCATCGCCCGCGTGCGGCCGGTCATCGACTGCGATCGTGAAGGTCGCGGCACCCGCCGGCACGCCGGTGAGATCCCAGATCACCCGATGCGGCTGACCACTGTCGTCGTTGAGGCCGAGCTGAGTCGGAAGCCCGCTGAGCGGAGGGCTGCCGGGCGCCAAGGCCACGACCTCGCTCGCACCGCTGACGGTCCAGGTGACTCTCGCGTCGACCGCGTCGCCCTCGGGATCCCGGAGCCAGATCGTGAGCGCGGCGTGCCCATCGTCGATCGGCTCCACGGCAACCCAGGTTACCTGCGGGCGTCCGTTCTGAAGGGCGAAACCGCCGTCGCACGCGCTGACAAGGCTGAACCATGCGACCGCGGCCACCCCTGACGAGGCGCCCGACACGAACCTGCGACCCACTGCACCAGCCATCACACGCTCCAGTTGGATGCAGCGATCGGCGCCGCAACCAGGCCCCAGCGTCGCTTGACGCTCCGGGGGCTTGCTGATACCCCCGGAGGCGCGTGGAATCAAGCCGGTGTCGCGACGCGTACCCGCTCATCGACCGCGCACCGCACCCCCCTTTGACCGGCCGGGATGCGGGGGAAACGCAACACTTGGAGAGCGCCATGGAGTCCGATCTGATCGAAGGCTACCTCGTCCGAACAGGCGTCGCTTACGACGTGCTCGGTGAAGGCATCTGGGTCGTGCACGACGAGCTCGAGCACGTCGACAATATCGTAGTCACAATCGCCGCTCCCGTGGTGTTGTTCCGCGTGAAGCTGATGGAGCTCCCGGCCAGTGCGGCCGTCCAGGCGGCGCTCTGCAAGAAGCTCCTCGAGCTGAACGCCTCGTCGATGGTGTCGGGCGCGTACGCGATCGAGAACGGCGCGGTCATCGCGCTCGAAACGCTGCAGTCCGAGAACCTCGACTACAACGAGTTCCAGGCGGCGATCGACGGGCTCACGCTGGCGGTCACCGAGCACTACGAGCAGCTCAAGCAATTCCACCACCTCGCGGCCAAATAGGAGGACAAGACATGGGTATCTGGGCACGCATTTCGACTCTCATGAAGTCCAACATCAACGCGATGATCAGCAAGGCGGAGGATCCGGAAAAGATCCTGAACCAGCTCATCGTCGACATGCGCGAGCAGTTCCTCGAAGCGAGGAAACAGGTCGCCGTCACCATCGCCGACGAGAAGCGGCTCAAGCAGCAGTACGAGGCCGAGCTCGAGAAGTCGCAGGAGTGGGAGAAGAAGGCGATGATCGCCGTCAAGGCCGGCCGCGATGACCTCGCCGCGCAGGCCCTCTCGCGCAAGGCCGAGCACGACAACCTCTCCGAGCAGTGGCAGCAGCAGTGGGTCGCACAGAAGCAGGCGGCCGACCAGCTGCGCGATGCGCTCGGGCGGCTGAACGCCAAGATCCAGGAAGCGGGTCGCAAGAAGAACCTGCTGATCGCACGCGCCAAGCGCGCCGAGGCGCAGAAGAAGATCCAGGACACGATGTCCGGCATGGGCGACAATGGCGCCTTCGATACCTTCGCCCGCATGGAGGAGAAGGTCATGCAGCAAGAGGCGGAGGCGCAGGCCTCGCTCGAGCTGTCTGGTGAAATCGAGGGCGACAAGCTCGCGAATGAGTTCAAGTCGCTCGAGACCAGCTCGGTTGGGCAGTCCGACGCGCTCGCCGCGCTGAAGGCCAAGATGGGTGTGGCTCCGCCGGCGTCCAAGGCCGCCTTGCCTGCGGCCCAACAGTCCGAGTCGGTCGAGGCCGAACTCGAGGCCCTCTTGAAGGAAGACGCCTGATCGCTCCGCTCGCGGCTGCCCTCGATTCGGGGGCAGCCGCGTCGCGGGCTCCAGTCCAGGCTTCGCCATCCTGCCGAAGGCCAAGGTCGACGCGATGAGCTCGGCAGCCACACTCTCGGCTCGCCTCATCAAAGCCGCCGTGCGTGATGGCATCATGCGGGTTCTGCCTTTCTGGGCCGACGGGGGGAGCGGGAGTGAAGGCTCGCCGCTCGCGCCGGCCGGTCACGTGCTGGCAGCCTATCCGACGAGCGTCGTGCGAGCACGTGTCGAAGACCTGGGACCCGGCGGACTCGTCGGCTACCTGCGGCAGCACCTTCCGCCCGCCTCGACGTCCCGATTGCCGCTGGTCGTGGTGCTCCTCGGCTATGATGCCGGCCGCGCCGCGACCGGGCATGAGAGTGTCTTTGCGCGACCGCGGCGAGCACGGGTGCATCCTCACGATGCACTTGCCGATTTGCTCATCGCTCATTACGACGGCTACTTCGAAGCCCCGACTGAGAACGGCCCGTGGACCGCCGTAGGGGACACGCGCGCGCTCGAAGCGATACTCGCGCCGACACATCCCGCGGACGCCAATTCTCGAGGTGGCCACGCGAGCGAGCCAATCTTCGAGGACCGGGATCAGGAGGACCTCGCAAACGAGTTCCTCACGGCCCTTCCGGACCTCGCGGACCCAAGTGAGCTGCCAACGTACCATCGGGGGTTTCGACACATCCTGAAGGGCGTCGAAGGCGGGGACTACTATCAAGTGAATCTGGCACGCAGGCTCGAGGCACGAATTGAGAACCAATATCGTGATCGCGCCCGAACCTCGGCTGCACACGTCGCAGCCGCCGCACAGAGGCTCCATAGGGCTCTGCGGGCCATTCAGCCGACCGCCTTTGGCGCGTTGCTGCCTGTCGATGAAGATACGTGGATCATCTCGGGCTCGCCAGAGTGCCTGCTGGAGTGGCGATCCGACTCGCGAATCGCCAAGAGTTTTCCCATCAAGGGCACCATCGCGCGCTCTGCCTTGCCACAGGATGACATTCTACTCAGCAACAGATTGCTCGGCTCGGCCAAGGATCAAGCCGAGCACGTCATGATTGTAGATCTCGTGCGCAATGATCTCGGACGCGTCGCCGAGCCAGGGTCGGTCCACGTCGCTGCAATCCTCTCCGAGCTGGCGCTGCGAACCGTGCGACACCTGGTCGCGGAGGTGAGCGCAACCGTGTCCGAGCCGCACGATCTCGCCGACGTGATCGGGGCGGTCTTCCCAGGCGGAAGCATCACGGGAGCTCCGAAGATAGCGGCGATGCAGGCCCTTGATGCATGGGAGACTTTTGCCCGCGGATTCTACTGTGGCAGCCTCGGAGTCTTGCGCGGCGGGCATCGGGCGACCTTGTCCATCCTCATACGCACCGGCGTGCTGAGCGCGGATGGACTGACCTACGGAACAGGCGGCGGACTGGTGGCCGACTCCGTCGCCGCCAAGGAGCTCGCCGAGACCGAACTCAAGGCAGCGGCGATCAACGCCGCGCTTGCCTCGGCGCGAACTCCGAAGACGTCTGCGCAATGACTCCAGCTAGATTCCGCATTACAGTCAGATCGTTCACCTTTACTGTTCTATGTGGTTTCGTAATGTAGATGACTTATCGCCATGCCGAAGGCATCAGGGCTCGCGCTTTACGGTGGAGAGGACTAGATTCTCTGGCAACTAGACACTCTGTCAGGAGGTACCACGTGCAAACTCTGGTCGTAGAAGACGATCCAAGGGTAACAGCCGCACTCAAACGCGAGCTCGCCCTCGGAGGTCATTCCGTTGTCGTCTGCAAGGACGGCGCGCAAGTCGTGGAACGCTCGCGAGATGCCGCCTTCGATGTGGCAATTTTCGATACCCCGACACTCGATCTCGCGGCGTTGTCCTGCCTGAGAGACTCGACAAAGTGCCTGCCGGTGCTCTGCCTGATGACGTCGGCGGCCGTTGCCGATCGCGTCGCCGCCCTGAATGCGGGCGCTGATGACGTGCTGGTCAAGCCGTACGACCCGGACGAATTGCTGGCGCGCCTGGCTGCACTGAACCGCCGCGTGATGAGTGCGGGCGGCGTTCGCAAGCTCGGCAGCGCGAGGCTGGACGCCCGCCGTCACTCCCTCATCGGGACCGACGGCGAGACGCGGCTCACGTCACGGGAGTACGCTCTCCTCGCGCACCTGGCTGATAGGCTCGGGGAGCCAGTGTCGCGAACCTCGATCCTCGAGCATGTGTGGGGCACCCAGTTTGTCGGCGAGGGCAATGTTGTCGATGTCTACATCGGCTACCTGCGCAGCAAGCTGCGTCAGGCGGCGGCCGAGCAGGTGCGCATCGAAGCGGTGCGCCGCGTCGGCTATCGGCTCATTGCGACGGTCTGACCGTCAGCGGCGGCTGAGAGGGCTGCCGAACGCATGACAGCGACGAGCTCGGGGGCGGCCCGCGAGGTGGCTTCCAGTGACGTTCGCCTTCCAGTCCACAGCTCGAACGCGAGTGCCGCCTGCTGCACGAGCATCTCGAGGCCGTCGACGGCATCTCGTCCGAGGCGCCGGGCACCACTCACCCAGGCCGTTAATCGCGGTCGGTAGACGAGATCGACCACGCGGGCCCCGGACGCTGTCGCGGCGATGATCTCTTCCGCCTCACGCTGGGCAGTCGCAAGCTCGTGCCCGGCGAGTCCCATGCCGTGGCTCGATGCCTGGATGACGAGCGCGACGTCGGCTGCAGCCACTCTCGCATCGGCGACTGCGGCGCCAAAACCCAGCTTCGCGACCATCGCTTCGGCGCGCGCGAAGGTCCGATTCCAGACCCGCACGTCGCTCGCCCCGAGCGCTTTCGCCGCGAGCATCGCCGCCGGTGCCGCCCCACCCGCCCCGACGACGAGCACCGAAGGTCGCGTGGCCGGCACGGGGTCGGGCCAGGCGAGGCGCACGGCCGCGACGAGCCCAGGCAGATCGGTGTTCCAACCGACGAGCGCGCTGTCCTCCGCGCGTACCAGGGTGTTGACGGCTCCGACCTCCTCGGCCAGCGCGGAGTGTCGGTCGCAGGCGAGATACGCTGCGATCTTATGCGGCACGGTCACGTTGAGCCCGGAGAGCTCCCCTCGTTGGAGGCGCGCGAAGATAGCGGCGAGCTCGAATGGGTCGATCGTCTCGAATCGCCCATAGCTCCCGGCAAGCGAGGCATGCCTGAGAGCGGCCTCGTGCATGACGGGTGAGAGGCTTTGCGCGATCGGATGGCCGACCAGACCAAGGGTCCAGAGTCCAGGCTTCGCCATCCCTGCGAACGTCTTCATCGAGGCCCTGGCTACTCCCGCGCGCCCTTGACCGGCTTGATGCCAAGGAGCTTCTTCGCCTCGACAGCGTCGCGCCGGATCTGGTTTTTCAGCGCCTCGACGTCGGTGAATGGGGTCTCGTTGCGCAGGCGCGCGCGAAGCAGCACGCGCAGCTCCTCACCGTAGATGTTGCGGTCGAAGTTGAAGAGATGCGCTTCGATCGAGAGCTTCTCGCCGCCGAAGGTCGGACGCACGCCGATGTTGATCATCGTGCCATGCTTTTGGCCGTCCTCGGTGATGGCCCAGCCCACGTACACGCCGTTGGGCGGCAGGCAGATGCCTTCGTCGTTGATGTTGGCGGTCGGGAACCCGAGCTCACGACCCATGCGGAAGCCACGCATCACCGGGCCGGAGATGATGTGGTCACGTCCGAGGAGCTTGTTGGCGAGCTCGAGATCACCGGCCTTGATCGCACTTCGGATGGCTGATGAGCTGACGCGGCGACCGTTCACGAATAGGGGATCGACAAGCCCGACGTGGAAACCCAGGCGACGCCCCTCCGACGTGAGATAGCGCGCATCACCGACGCGATCCTTGCCGAACGCGCAGTCGTGGCCGACGTACATCGTGCGCACACGCAGTGGCTCCCACAGGATCTCTTCGACGAACTCCGCGGCCGTCATCTCGGACACGCCGTCGGCGAATGCAAGCACCAGCACATGGTCGATGCCATGTTCGCTGAAGCGGCGCAGCTTCTCGAAGGTGGTCATCAACGGACGGAAGTCCTCGTTGGGCTTGAGGACCTTGCGCGTGTGTGGCGCGAAGGTCACGACCATGGTCGGCGCCCCGACGCGCTCGGCGTTCTGGACGAGGTTGCTCAGGATCACCTGATGACCCCGATGCACGCCATCCAGGTTGCCGAGCGTGGCGATCGGCTCGATCGGCGTCTCGGGCAGCTTGTCGATTCCGAAGTACACGTTCATGGCGATCTGTTTGACCACACCCCGTGAGACGCTGCAATTCAGGCCCGGGCAATCGGTGGGGGCGGATTGCTGCCTTGCATGAGAATCTGAAGCTCCTGCTCACGCCCCTCGTGGCACTTCTTGAACTTCTTGCCGCTGCCGCAGGGGCAGAGATCGTTGCGCCCGACCTTCACGACCGTGCGCACGAAGGTGCCGCCCTGGTGTACGACCCGCTTCTCTTCCCCGGCTTGGGGTGGCTGCGAGCCCGCCTGAACGGCCGGTCGGGAGGCGGCGGCGGCCGCGGCCGTGTCGCCCTGTCGACCGAGGATGATCCGCTGCTCCTCGTCCTCGCGGCGCTTGCGGATGGCGGTAATCTCCTCTTCGCTCGGGCCCTGGGCGCGGAACAACGTCTCGGTCACGTTCTCCTTGATCTTGTCGATCATCAGCTCGAAGAGGGTGAAGCCCTGCTTCTTGTACTCCATCTTCGGGTCCTTCTGAGCGTAGGACTCGAGGTGGATACCCTCGCGCAGGCTCTCCATGATCTTGAGGTGGTGCTTCCAGAGCGTGTCCACCGAACGCAGGTAGCGCTCGCGTTCGAAGAAGCGCCAACGCTCCTTCGCGGTATCGTCGGTGATGCCCTGACCATGCGCATCGGCAGCGCGCTTCAGCGCCTGGACGATGTCGCTCTCGCGCTTGTCATAGGCGGCCTTCACCTTCACCGAGAGGTCCTTGGCGACCTCCTCGTAGTGGGTGCCGAGGTTCGGGTCGTAGGCGACGTCGACCTGGAAGTGGGCGTTGATCGCCTTGAGCATCACGTCGGGATCGAAGTCGTCAGAGCGTGCACCATCGGGCATGTGCTCGTCGACCATCCGGTGCACGACGTCGTCGACCGCATCGAGGAGCAGTGAGTGGATCTCGTCGCCCATCAGGATCCGGTCGCGCAGCGCGTAGACCGCCTTGCGCTGCAGATTCATGACGTCGTCGTACTCGAGCACGTTCTTGCGGGTGCCGAAGTTGCGCTGCTCGACCCGCTTCTGGGCCTTCTCGATGGCGTTGCTCACCATCTTGTGCTCGATCGGCTCGTTCTCCGGGACCTTCAGGAAGTCCATCACCTTGCGGATCCGGTCGGCACCGAAGAGGCGCATCAGCTCGTCGTCGAGCGAGAGGTAGAAGCGGCTCTCACCGGGATCGCCCTGGCGTCCCGAACGACCACGCAGCTGGTTGTCGACGCGCCGGCTCTCGTGACGCTCGGTGCCGATCACATAGAGGCCGCCCGCGGCGAGCACCTCCTCCTTCTCGTTGGCGGTGAACTTGCGCGCGCTCTCAATCGCGGCCGGATACTCAGGCGATTCGTCATCGCCCACCTGGGCCTTCGCGAGAAACTCGGGGTTGCCGCCGAGCAGGATGTCGGTGCCGCGGCCCGCCATGTTGGTGGCGATTGTGACCGCGCCCTTGCGACCCGCCTGCGCGACGAACGTCGCCTCCTTCTCGTGCTGCTTCGCGTTCAGTACGTTGTGCGGGATCGACATCTTGTGGAGCACACCGGAGAGGTACTCGCTCTTCTCGACCGAGGTGGTGCCGACGAGGACCGGCTGGCCCTTCGTATTGGCCTGCGCGATCTCGCTCGCGACCGCATGCCACTTCTCTTCTTCGGTCTTGAAGATCTGGTCGTTGTTGTCCTTGCGCCGGATCGGCCGGTTCGTCGGCACGACGACGGTATCGAGCTTGTAGATCTCGGCGAACTCGCCGGCCTCGGTCTCGGCCGTGCCGGTCATGCCCGAGAGCTTCTTATAGAGGCGGAAGTAGTTCTGGAACGTGATGGTCGCGAGGGTCTCGTTCTCTTCCTCGATCGTCACGCCTTCCTTCGCCTCGATCGCCTGGTGCAGGCCGTCCGACCAGCGCCGGCCGGGCATCTTGCGGCCGGTGTACTCGTCGACGATGACGACCTTGCCGCCCTCGAGCACGTACTTCTCGTCGCGCTTGTAGAGGGTGTGCGCCTTCAACGCCTGATGCGCGTGGTGGAGGATCTCGATGTTCTCCACGTCGTAGAGGTTCTTTAGCCGGAGGCGCGCTTCGACCTTGTCGACGCCACTCTCGGTGAGGGACGCCGAATGCGACTTCTCGTCGACCGTGAAGTCCTCGTCCCGCTTCAGGAACGGGATGACCGCGTTGATCTTGTAGTACCAGTCCGAGCTCTTCTCGGCCGGGCCTGAGATGATGAGCGGGGTGCGCGCCTCGTCGATGAGGATCGAGTCGACCTCGTCCACGATGCCGTAATGGAGCCCGCGCTGGACCCGCCGGTCGACCGTGAACTTCATGTTGTCGCGGAGGTAGTCGAAGCCGAACTCATTGTTCGTGCCGTACGTGATGTCGGCCCCGTAGTTGCGCTTGCGCTCGAGGTCAGACAGGCCGTGCACGATGACGCCGGTCTGCATGCCGAGCCAACCGTAGATCTGGTTCATCCACTCGGCGTCGCGCTTGGCCAGGTAGTCGTTGACCGTGACGACGTGACTTCCCTTGCCGGCGAGCGCGTTGAGGTAGACCGGCGCGGTCGCGACGAGGGTCTTGCCTTCGCCGGTGCGCATCTCGGCGATCTTGCCCTGGTGCAAGATGATGCCACCCATGAGCTGCACGTCGTAATGGCGCATGCCGAGACGGCGCTTGCTGGCCTCGCGCACCACCGCAAAGACGGACGGCAGCAGCTCGTCCAGGGCTGCGCCATTGTCGAGCTTCTCGCGAAACTCGGCGGTCTTGGCCTGCAGCTTGGCGTCGTCGAGCTTGGCGGTCTTGTCCTCCAGCTCATTGATCTTGACGACCAGGGGTATCAGCCGCTTGATCGTCCGCTCGTTAGCGGTCCCGAAGACCTTGGTGACCCACTTGAACATGCTCGTCGCCTGTCTCTCGAAGGAAGTCCCGCCGAAGTCCATGCCGCGGTAGATCGCTGGCGCGCGCCTCAAAAGGGAGGTGGGACGATAGCAGAACCTCGACACTTGCCAACAACATTCAAGGCTGCTGCCAGAGGCAGCTGGCGGTGTCCGAAAACAAGTCCAAGAAGGCCGAAGCAAACGAGAAGAAGGAGCAGCAGGCGGCTGACGACATCCGTCGGATCGTGCAGGGGCCATCGAACCCATGGGTGTCGTCGGCGCGGCCTGGGCGACGCTCGGGCGCGCAGCCTGGCGCTGGCGATAGGCTTCGCGCTCGCGCAGAAGCGCGGGGTCATCAAGTTCAACTTCAAGGACCTGATACCGGCGAAGCGCGGGTGGTACCCGTTGCTGAACATCGCGTGGCCGAACTCGGCGCCATTCCTTTTGCGAATCGAGGTGATCGAGTTCTATCACAGCCTCATCGTGCGCCTCTTCGCGACCACCACCGACGCGACTCGCCGTGAGCCTCGCTCCCGACAAGGAGACTGAACGACAGTTCCTGCCGACGCCCAGCGAGCTCAAGGGGAGGTTGCTTCTTGCGGACCGCGGCTATCCGTCAATCGACTACTTCAAGGCTCTCGATGACGCGGGCGCCAGCTTCGTGATGAGACTGTCACGCGGCTTCGACCCGGAAGTTCGGGCCTTCTACAGCAAGAACGGGAAGCGGTACCCGGTGCGCAACGGCACTCGACTCGCAACGTTCCTCGCGCAGAAGCCGGGTCAGTCGCTCGATCTCGACGTTGTCTACGTCCGCCGCGGGAGCCTCGTCGCGGGGCGCATCGTCATCGTGCACAACGGGCAGCAAGGCGTGACTCGGCTCGCGTGCAACCTGCCTCGTGACCGCTTTACCAAAGCCCAAGTAGCGCAGTTGTATCGCTTCCGATGGGCAGGTGGAACTATGCTTCAAGGAATTGAAATCGTACGCGAATCTGAGGCGCTTCGACACCGGCAACAGGCACATTGTCGAAGGCATGGTCTGGGCAAGCCTGTGTGCCTCGGTCCTCAAGAGGTTCCTCGCTCACGCAACCCAACGCGTGTCCGGCAGGCCGATCTCAACGAGGCGCGTCGCCATGTGTCGTGACCTGGTGGGTGCGCTCTTCACGGCCCTCACCCCCGGACCCCGACACCTCTCTGTCCCACTCGCGCTGGCGATGAAGTTCCTCGACCTCAACGCCCGACGCGCCGACGTCGCTCGGGACCGGCGAACAGGTCGACTGCAGATCGGGCTCAAACATGCGAGGCCGGCAGGCCGGCCGCCTAAGTGATCACCTATGAGGCGCTCAGGCGCTCTAGCCCTCGAAGTTGCCGCGTACTGCTTGCGCGAGCGATGCGAGGACAAGAGACGCGGTGTCGGCGCGAAGGATGCGCTGGCCAAGGGTCAGCGGCACCCAGCCGAGCGCTATCAGCGCTTCGGCTTCGGCGAGACCGAGGCCGCCCTCGGGGCCGGTGAGGATGCGTGCGGCGAACTCGGGACGCGCCGTGAGGGTCGGCAACGCCGGGGCTCCTCCACCCTCCCAGAGGAAGGCGCCCGGCCCAGTCGTCGGCATGCCGTCGATCGGGATCGCCACCTCGGGCAGGTCGGTGCGGCCGCATTGATTGCAGGCCTCGCGGGTGATGCTGACGAAGCGCTCGCGGCGGTCCTGGGCCTTCTTCGCGTCGAGGCGGACGACCGCGTGGCGGGAGAAGAAGGGCACGATACGGGTCGCGCCGAGCTCGGTCAGCTGGCGCACGAGGTCATCGGTCTTGCCGCCTTTCAAGAGCGGCAGCCACGCTTCGAGTGGGGCGCACGCGTTGCGATCGGGGCTCGGCGCTGGGCCGAGGACCTCGGCCATGAGCGGATCGCTTTGGGTCAATCGGGCTTCGAACAACGTTCCGTTCGGATCACACAGGACGACCGTGTCGCCCAGGCCCAGACGTAGGACCGTCAGGAAGCGATGCGCATCGAGCGGCACGACGCTGCCAGGCACGAGCTCGAGATCGACGCGGAAGTACTTGGACATCGTCGTTCAGGGCCGCGTGAAGTCGATGCGGACCCATCCGTTCTTGGCCTGGGTACCGCGATGCACGAGGCCTTGCGCGGTGAAGGCAAGAACGATTTCGGCCTCCTGCTCGACCAGGATACCGGACAGGAAGATCTGGCCACCGGCCGCAACGCGCTGGGCTATCGGCGCCGCCAGCAGGACCAGCGTCGGGGTCAGGATGTTGGCGATCACCAGCTCGAACGTGCCGGGTACGTCTTGAATCGGCGTGCCCGCGAAGGTGATGTCCCGCCCCTGGATGGCTGGGTTCAGGCGCAGGTTGTCGCGCGCCGCGAGCACCGCGTTGGGGTCGATGTCGTTGCCGAACGTGTGCTCCGCACCGAGCATCGACGCCGCGATCGCGAGGATACCGGTGCCGGTGCCGACGTCGCACACGGTCCTGGGACCGCTGCCACTGATGTAGGCGTGGTCGACCGCTTCGAGGCAGAGCGCGGTCGTCTCGTGCTGGGCCGTGCCGAAGGCCATCGCCGGTTCGATGACGAGCAGGAACTGCCCGGCTGGGATGACCGGCGCTTCCCACGGGGGCGCCACGACGAAACGGGGCGAGGCCTGCAGCGGCTTGAAGTACTGCTTCCAACGCTCGCGCCAATCATCGTCCAATGGGACCGCGACCATGGTGGCCTCGGGCCACTCGGCGACCGCTTGCCAAAGCGCCAGGCGCGCCGGCTCGAGCACGTGCTCACCGACGTAGACGAGGTATCGCGTGAAGCCCATCGGCACCGGCTCACGCTCACCCGGCAGCGGTGGCGCGTCCCAGCTCTCGGAGGCGAAGCCGCCCGGCGTGACCGCGAGGATCTTCTGCTCCAACGCCTCGAGCTCGAGCGTGTCGGTCTCGGGCACAAGCAAGCGAATCTCCATCCAGTGCAGCGTCTCGCCTTCCATAACGGTCTACCTCAAAAGAAAGAGGCGAGGCCTTTCGACCTCGCCCCTTGTTCAGATCAAAGACGATGAAAGTCGCGCAAAATGGCCCAGATCCTAGGAGGCGCTCCCCGTGAGTGCGGAGGCGTACGCTTCGTACGCGTCCTGCGGCGCTACCGGGGGACCGACGACGGAGATAGGTCATTTTCAGCGGCTTTCAATCGGCGACGACCCAGACTTTCACGTTGGCGATGACGTCCCGATGCAGCTTCACCGGGATCTCGTAGACGCCGAGCGACTTGATCGGGTTCTCGAGCGTGATCATGCGACGGTCGACCGCGAAGCCCTCGCTCTTGAGAGCGTCGGCGATGTCCTGCGTCGTGACCGAGCCGAAGATCTTGTCCTTCTCGTCGGTGGCGACGAGGCGGGTCAGCGTGACGCTGGTGCCCGAGATCTTCTTGCCGATCTCGGCGGCGCGCGCCTTCTCACGCACGACGGTCGCCTCGATGCGATGACGCTCGTGGCCCATCTGGCGCTGGTTGCGCACCGTGGCGAGCACGGCGAGACCACGCGGGATGAGGTAGTTCGCGCCGTAGCCGGGGCGAACCGTCACGACCTGGCCGGCACCGCCCAGATCAGGGACTTCTTTCGTCAGGATGACCTGCATTTCAGACCCCCTTCGCGGCGTACGGGAGGAGCCCGATCGCCCGGGCACGCTTGATTTCCTGCGCCAGCTTGCGCTGGTAGAACGCGCACACGCCCGAGATACGGCGCGGCACGATACGTCCCCGGTCCGTCACGTAGCGCTTGAGCATCTCAGGGTTCTTGTAGTCCAACTCGGCCGCGAGCTGCGGGTCCGACAGGAACGGGCACGTCTTCTTCTTGCCATTGCTCTTGCGTGACATCAGGCCTGTACCTCCCTACGGGCTTCGGCCTTGGCCTTGGCGCGCTTGGCAATCTCCGTGAGGTTGCGACGCTCGGTCTCGAAGTCGAACTGCGCCGGGTCGACGCGGTCCTCGAGAACGACCGTCTGATACTTCATCACGGCCTCGGTGATCTTCATGAGGCGCTCGACCTCGGCGACCGTCTTGTTGGTGCCGAGATAGAGGAGGTAGAGGTAGTGCGAACGGCGGTTGCCGTTGAGCTCGTAGGCGAGGCGCTTGACGCCCCAATCCTCGAGCCGGATCTCTTTCGCGGTCGTCGTGGCGAGACCTTCGCGCAGACGCGAGGTCACCTTCTGAACGCCCTCATCGCCCGAGTCGGGGCTGACGAGCACGATCGTCTCGTACTTTCGCATGAACATGAAACACACCCTATGGACTGAGGCCCGCGAGCACAGGTCGCGAGCAGGGTCGCGCGCCGATCATTGCGATTGGCGACGCGTTGGGGCGGTGGATCTGCCCTGAGCTGCCGCCGAAATCAAGCCTTTTCAGGCGGCTTCGGCGGGGCCGCTGGCGGTGTCTCGGGCGGCGGCTTGGGAGGCCTGGGAGCCGGGGACGGCTTGGGATTGGTCGCGTTCTGGGCCGCGAGCGCGCCCTTCTCGAGGATGAGCGCGACGGCTTTCTCGGCCTTCTCGATGATGCCGGGCAGGAGGATCAGGTCGTCGCCGCGAAAGTCACCGAGTACATGCGGCGTGACATCGCCGTGCTTCGGGCGACCGATGCCGCAGCGCACGCGCACGAAGTCCTTGCCAAAGTGCTCGAAGATCGAGCGCAGCCCGTTGTGTCCGGCATGGCCACCGCCGATCTTTACCTTCACGTCGCCGCTTGGCAGATCGAGCTCGTCGTGGATGACGATCACTTCGGACTGGGTGGCCTTGAAGAAGGTCCCTGCTTCACCGACCGAGGTCCCGGACAGGTTCATCCAGGTCATCGGCTTGAGCAGTGTGACGTCCTTGCCAGCCAGCGTCCCACGCGCCATATGCCCATGGAACTTATCGCGAAAACCTCCGCCAACAACAGCGGCGAGACGGTCCAGGACCATGAAGCCGATGTTGTGGCGGTTGTGCGCGTATTGCGGCCCGGGGTTGCCGAGCCCTACGATCAGCCAGGTCATGAGCAGAATCCGCGAAGTGAAACGCGAGCGACGAAGGGCCCGCGCGTTTCGCGAGCGACCAAGGAGCCGCGAGGAGGCAGCCCTCATAGGCCGCCGCCAAGCGAGCGACGAAGGGCCCGCGCGTTTCGCGAGCGAGTCTACTTCTTCTTGGCGGCGGGGGCGGCAGCGGCCTTGGCAGCGGGAGCCGCGCCCTTGGCGGCCGGCTTCTTGGCGTCCTTGACGACCGGCTTGGCGGCTTCCTCGGCAGCGGCGTCCGCAGCGCTCTTGGCCATGTAGACCTGGATCACGCTGAAGTCGTGCTTGAAGAACGGCGTGACACCCGATGGCATCGGCACCTTCGAGACGGTGATGTTGTGGTCACCGGCCGGGAGGGTGGCCATGTCGAAGTTGATCTTCGCCGGCACGTCGGCGGCCTTGCAGCGCACGACGAGGTCGTCACGCGTGAAGCGCACCTTGCCACCGACCTTCTCGGCCTCGGACTTCCCGGTCGGGCCGAACGGCACGGTGATCGTCAGCACCGTCTCCGGGGTGATCTCCCAGAAGTCGACATGCTCGAGCGTGCGCTTCCACGGGTGGACCGTGTACTCCTGCACGATCGCCATACGCGGCGTCGCTTCGCCCTCGATCGTGAGATCGATGGAGCCGTTGCGGCCAAGCGGCCCCTTCAGGTGGGCGACGATGGCCTTCGGGTCGGCGTTCACGGCGACCGGGGGCTTGCCCTTGGTGTAGACGACGGCAGGCAGGGTTCCGCCGGCGCGGAGGCGACGGTTCGGACCATTCCCGGTGGCGGTGCGCGGGGTCACGGACAGATTCGATCGGGTCATGGCGAACGGTCCCTCGATAGAGATGCGGGCTTTGGGGCGGAAGGATTCGAACCTTCGGATGCGGGAGTCAAAGTCCCGTGTCTTACCACTTGACGACGCCCCAGCAGTTGGCAGGCCGCCTTCAGGGCCGGCGGCAAGTGGGGCGCGTGGGTAGCATGCGCCTTCGCGGACTGTCAACGGGCTTGTGCAGGGCGCCCGGAAGCGCCATGCTGCTGCCCCTGATGCTGGCTGGTACACGACGCTCATGGTTCTTGGCAACAACCCTCGTCGGGGTGGTCGCACTCGCGTCACCGATGGAGGGTCTGGCTGCCGAACCGAAGGTCCGCAACACGCGCGGCGACGGGCCCGCGGCGAGAGACGTCAGCGACGAACGTGAGTCTCCAGGCGAGAAGGCAATGGAGGCCCCTCTGGTCGACGACCTCGACCGCGCGCGCACGCTCACCCCGCCGCCGGGTGGCCTGTCAGGCAGCATCGAGGCGAAGAAGGAGCCGGAGGCGCCCAGGATCGCGCGCGAGACGGCGAGCGTCGTCTTTCATGCACGCTGGGTGACGCTGCCGGGGGCGATCTTCAAGGCCTTCTTCAAGGACTATCAGAGCCTCTCGCAGCCGTCCTTCGGCGCGGCCTACGAGTGGGGCGATCTCGATGGCGAGATGTGGGCGGTCGAGCTCGACTGGTCGGGGCTCACGACCGATGCCGGCAACTGGCTCGAGACGGCAACGCCGCCGTCGGGCGCGAGCTACGCGGAGCCCGGGCTGCACATGATCTCGGTCGACGCGATGTATCGCAAGCAGTTCCCGATCACGGGCAGCTTCCGCGCGATGTTGGGCGGTGGCCTGGGCCTCGGGATCCTGCTTGGCGACATCGAGACGGCCGAGGTGCTGCCGACCTGCGTGGAGCCGGTCAGCAAGTGCGCGCATTGGCCCGGCGCGACAGACGAAACGGCGGAGCTGCCGACGCGCATCGTGCCGATCGTGCATATCACGGGCGCCTTCGAGCTCGATCTTGGTGAAGGCTTCACGGTGCGCCTACAGGGCGGCTTCCGTGACCTCTTTTATGCTGGGTTGTCGGTCGGCAAGACGCTCTGATCGATCGTCACGGCGTCGCCTTGTAGGGCGGCAGCAGCGCGTCACCGAGCACGTCCTCGATCATCAGCCAAGGTCGCTCGCGCGACTCGGGCAGGCGGTCGGTCGGGAGCTCGAACGTCGCCTCGGGGGGCAGGCTCGAGACGCTCTGGGTGAGCTCGAGCGTGAACTTCGCCATGCCCTCTGGGCTCGGCGTCTCGCCTTCGATGATGATCTTCGCCGCGATGACGAGGCCCTTGTCGCTCGTGGCCAGCTCGGCCTGGATGCGGGTCGGGCGATGGGTCGCAGCGATCCAGCGCGCCACCGTGGGATCGTGATCGCGCAAGGCGCTGAGCTCGACCTCGGAGAGCGCGCGAGGGCGCACCGCCGGATCGAGGTCGACCGAGGTCCAGGTCACGCGCACACCGCCGAGCACGTCGGGGTGGTCGCCGCCAGCGGCGAGCGGCTGCGTGCGCAGATAGTCGGTGAACGCCGCGCGCGTGAACTCGCCCAGGCCGAGCGCCTCCGCGAGAGTGCGCTGCGCCAGACCGTCGAGCACGTCGCGCTCGATCCATTGCCCATCGCCGCGCTTCCAGGCGAGGGCGTGGCCGTCGAAGACCGTCTCGGTCCGATCCCGTGCGGTTGCCTCGACCTTGGGGTCGGCCACGGCGGGCGAGGTGTAGACGCGCGCGTCGCTGACGCGAAAGCGGTCCTTGTCACGATCGATGCGCCGCTCGATCGCGAGCGCATGGCGGCCGGCGCTGCCGACGAACGTCAGGCTGAGGCGGGCGTCGACGCGGGTGGCGATGGCGGCCTTCGTCGGCGAGCTTGCGTCGCGGTCCACGAGGTTTGGGCGCGCATGCGCGAGCGCCCGTTCGAGCGCGCCGTCGGGTCCGGTAGCGTCGCTCGTGCAGGCGAGCATCAGCGGCAGAAGTAGGAGTGGCGCGGATCGGATCACGATCGCGAGGACGTATCGGCGCCAAGGATTGTTCCCGGGGCGACGGTGGTGCCGGCCAGGAACGCCGGGATCGCCAGCGCCTTCTTGCCTTCCATCTGGACGACCCCGAGGGCCAGACCACCGTCCCCGGTCTGGACGATCAGCGCGTCGCGGGTGGCGCTGATGATCGTGCCCGGACGAGCGCCGGTGGCACCCTGGACGACCGACGCAAACGGCAGCAGCCGCATGACCTTGTCGCCAAGCGTGGTGCGGGTGCCGGGCCACGGATGAAACGCCCGGATCTTACGTTCGATCGCTGAGGCCGGCAGCGACCAGTCGATCGAGGCATCCTCCTTCGTGAGTAAGGGCGCGAGCGTCACCCCGTGCTCGGGCTGCGGCGTCTCGCCCGCCGTGCCGTCCGCGATGCGATCGAGTGTCTCGACGAGCAGCGCACCACCGAGCGTCGCGAGCTTGTCATGCAGCGTCTCGCCGGTGTCGGAGGTGCTGACCGGAAAGCCTCGCATTGCGAACACGGCGCCGGTGTCCATGCCGACATCCATGCGCATGATCGAGACGCCCGCGTCGGCGTCGCCGTGGAGCACCGCCATCGTGATGGGCGACGCACCGCGCCAGTGCGGCAGGAGGCTCGCATGCACATTGATGCAGCCAAGGCGTGGGACCTGAAGAGCTCGTGGTCCCAAGAGATGACCGAAGGCAGCGACGACGCCAAGGTCGGGCGCGAAGCCCTTCACCCAGTCACGGAACTCGCGCGTGCCGACCCGGTCAGGCTGGAGGAGCGGCAAGCCGTGGGCGAGCGCAAGCTCCGCGACCGGAGGCTTGGCGAGCGTCTGACCGCGACCCTTTGGACGGTCGGGCTGCGACACGACGGCAAGCACGCGATGGCGGCTCGCGAGCACCGCTTCGAGGGAAGCACGGGCAAACTCGGGCGTGCCCATGAATACGAGGTCGAGAGGCTTCGAGGTCGGTGCGGGGGCCTGAGACATCAGAGACGGGGGCCTCCGACGGAGGTCTTCAAGACCGCGTCGCCGGCCGCGGCCGCCTCGCGCTCGGATGTGATGCCGTGCACGCGCAGGATGTCGGCCAGCTGCTTGTCCTCGAGGTCCTCTTCGCGGCGGCGCAGGTAGTCGCGCACGACCAGGGTCTTCTGCACGGGAGAGAGGCGGTCGACGAACGTCACGCCGTTCAGGTGGTCGAGCTCGTGCTGCATGCAGATCGCCAGGAGCCCGTCGGCCTCGAAGTCGATGAGCTTGCCGTGGATATCGTAGGCCTGGACGTGCAGCTGCTTCTTGCGACGGACCTCGGCCACGAGGCCGGGGAATGAGAGGCAGCCCTCGTCGTAGGTGGTCTTGCCGTACGAGTCGAGGATCACTGGGTTGATGAGGTGCATGAACGCCTTGCCGTTGGTGTCCGGCTCGACGTCCATCGTGATGACGCGGATGTTCCTAGCGACCTGGGGCGCGGCCAGGCCGATGCCATTGGACGCGTACATCGTCTCGCGCATGTTCTCGACGAAGTCGACGATGTCCTGGTCGATCTCGGTCACATCCGCGCTCTTCCGGATGAGGATGTCGTCGGGATAGATGACGAGGGGCAGGCGAGCCATGGGAACCTCAGCGGGGAAGTGCGGCCGGGTCGGCCGGGCGTGCCCCCGCGAGCGCACGCTCGTAGCGCATCGCGAGCTCCGGATCCGAGAGGATGAGGGACGCGTCAGCGATGCCGCGGGAGATCTCGTTCAGGATGTCGATTTCGTCGGGGTTCAGGCGCCCGGGCCACCCGCGCGGACTGAACCTGCGCGCAAGGCGATCACGCTGCTCGCGCACGGCGTAGGGCGAGCCGCCGGGCTCGACCTCGAGGATCGAGTGGTAGTCGCCAAAGCGCACCTGAGCAAGCTTCGAGACGAGATCCGGATGGGGTTCGCGGGTTTGTGGGTCTTCGTCCGGCGCCTCGGGACGGCGCGACCTGCGACTGGTAGGCAGCTCGGGAGTGGGCGTGGGCGTGGGCGCAGGCTCGGGCGCAGGCTCGGGCGCGGGCTCGGGTGGGGGCTCAGGCGCGGGGGCGGGCTCCGTCGGCTCACCGCGCGAGAAACGCGCGAGCCTGACCACCGCATCGGCCCCGTTCGGCACCTCGACGAACGCGGCCTCGGCCGCGACCTCGAGCACCCAGCCGCGTGCACGCGCCCCGTCGGCGCCGGTCGGGACGATCACCACGTCGGGCGTGATGCCGCGAAGAAAGGTCCAGGCGCTCTGCTTGCCAACCGCGCCGAGCACCTGATGCCCGGCCGAGCGCAGCTCGTGCGACAGGCGACGGGTTTCCTCGACATCGAAGCCGACCACCAGCGCGTTCACGATCTCTCCTTGACCCTTCAAGGGCCTCCTCGATGCATGACCCTAGCGCCCGAAACCCGCGACCGACAAGGTGATCTGAACTGTGGGACGAAAATCCGCAAACGGAGGCGACATCCTCGGGATTTTGCGCTAAAGGCGCCCCGCTCGCCCGCCCCGTACCCCGCGGGCGTTGTTGTTTCGTGCCCGAGGGCAGCCGTTTTGCGGCCTTCGCGCAACCACCCCGAGGAGGACTGCCGTGATTTGTGGACTGTCTCGCAGCGCTTGGACCGGCCTAGGCCGGACCACAGGGGCCATGCTGGCCCTGGCGCTCGTCTTGTTGCCTTCGCTCGCCTTCGCGAGCGAGATCCCGCCGCTCCCGGACCTCGACAAGGTCACGTTCTTCGGCGGTATCACCGGTAAGACCCTCCTCTACATCGGGCTTGGCGTGTGCGTGCTGGGCGGGCTTTTCGGCGTCATGTACGCCAAGCAGCTCAAGAACCTGCCGGTCCACAAGTCGATGCTCGACGTTTCCGAGCTCATCTACGCGACCTGCAAGGCCTACCTGCGTAAGCAGGGCAAGTTCATCCTCGTCCTCTTCGTCTTCATCGGCGCCGTCATGGTCGCCTACCTGAGCCTGCGCGGCGGCCATGTGCCCGCCCCCGGCAGCGCGGCTGAGGCGGCCCACCTGGCCGAGCCGAGCCTCATCGTCAAGATCATCGTGACGCTGGCGTTCGGCCTGGTCGGCATCGCCGGCAGCTATGGCGTCGCCTGGTTCGGCATCCGCATCAACACCTACGCGAACTCGCGCGCAGCCTTCGCCGGCCTAAAGGGCCTGCCGTTCCCGACCTACGCCATTCCGCTGAAGGCCGGCATGTCGATCGGCATGCTGCTCATCTCGACCGAGCTCATCATGATGCTCGCGATCATCCTGTTCGTGCCCCCGTCGATCGCCGGCATCTCGTTCCTCGGCTTCGCGGTCGGCGAGTCGCTCGGCGCCGCGGCACTGCGTATCGCGGGCGGCATCTTCACAAAGATCGCCGACATCGGCTCCGACCTCATGAAGATCGTCTTCAACATCAAGGAAGACGACGCGCGTAACCCCGGCGTCATCGCCGACTGCGTTGGCGACAATGCCGGCGATTCGGTCGGGCCTTCCGCCGACGGATTCGAGACCTACGGCGTTACCGGCGTCGCCCTCATCACCTTCATTCTTCTCGCCGTCCCCAACGAAGTGATCCAGGTCCAACTGCTCGTCTGGATCTTCGTCATGCGCATCATGATGGTCATCACCTCGGCCGTTTCTTACTTCATCAACGAGGCCATGGCGAAGGCCAAGTACGGGAAGGCCAAGGAGATGGACTTCGAGAAGCCGCTGACGAACCTCGTGTTCCTGACCTCGTTCATCTCGATCGTCGTCACCTATGGTGTCTCGGCCCTGCTCATCCCGACCATTGGCGGCGACGCCAGCCAGTGGTGGAAGCTCTCGACCATCATCACTTGCGGCACGATCGCCGGCGCGCTCATCCCCGAGCTCGTCAAGGTCTTCACCTCGACCCATTCGGCGCACGTCAAAGAAGTCGTCCAGGCCTCTCGCGAAGGCGGCGCCTCGCTCAACATCCTGGCGGGTCTCACGGCTGGCAACTTCTCGGCCTACTGGCTCGGGATGGCCATCGTCGGCCTGATGGCTATCGCCTACTTCGTGTCGCACCTCGGCTTCCAGTCGGACGTGTTCGTCATCAGCCCGCTGGCGGCCGGCGTCTTCGCGTTCGGCCTCGTGGCCTTCGGCTTCCTCGGCATGGGTCCGGTCACCATCGCGGTCGACTCGTACGGCCCTGTGACCGACAACGCTCAGTCGGTGTTCGAGCTCTCGCTCATCGAGACCGCCCCGAACATCCGTGAGGAGCTCAAGCGCGACTTCGGCTTCGAGCCGGACTTCGAGGCTGGCAAGCACTTCCTCGAGGCCAACGACGGCGCGGGCAACACGTTCAAGGCGACGGCCAAGCCGGTGCTCATTGGCACGGCGGTCGTCGGCGCCACGACCCTCATCTTCTCGATCATCATGTTGCTCGCGAAGGACCCCAATAACCCGTCCGCTCCCGCGGATCTCATGAGCGTCGTGAAGGATCTGTCGATTCTGAATGCGCCCTTCCTGCTCGGTCTCGTCACCGGCGGCGCCATCATCTACTGGTTCACGGGCGCTTCGATGCAGGCCGTCTCGACCGGTGCCTATCGCGCGGTCGAGTACATCAAGGCCAACATCAAGCTCGACGGCTCGAGCGACCGCGCCTCGGTGGCGGACTCGACCAAGGTCGTCGAGATCTGCACCGATTACGCGCAGCAGGGCATGAAGAACATCTTCTTCGGCATCTTCTTCTCGACGCTCGCCTTCGCCTTCGCCGACCCGCCGTTCTTCATCGGCTACCTCATCTCGATCGCACTCTTCGGCCTCTATCAGGCGATCTTCATGGCGAACGCAGGCGGTGCCTGGGACAACGCCAAGAAGCTCGTCGAGGTCGAGCTCAAGATGAAGAACACCCCGCTGCACGAGGCGTGCGTCGTCGGCGACACGGTCGGCGATCCGTTCAAGGACACCTCGTCGGTCGCGATGAACCCCGTCATCAAGTTCACCACCCTCTTCGGCCTGCTCGCGGTCGAGCTCTCGCTCCAGCTCGTCGACAAGCCCACGCTCAAGTGGGGCCTGTCGGGCGCGTTCTTCCTCGTGTCGACCTACTTCGTGTGGCGCTCGTTCTACGGGATGCGCATCAAGTCGCTGAAGAGCTGATCGCTCAGTCCTGAAATCGCATTGGCCCCGAGTCGCAAGGCTCGGGGCCTTTTCGTTTTCAGGGCTCGGCTGGCGACCGCGGCAACCTCACATCGCGTTCGAGCAGGAGGCACATGCGGGTCAGCTCGGCCCACTCGCGCAGGCGCGCATCGACCGCGGCCCGGCTCATCGAGACCGCCTGCGGACCGGGCTTGCCGACGAGCGCGCGACTCGCCTCGGATGCGGCGATGAGCCGCGCGCTCACCGCCTCACGTGTCATCGCCACCATGGTGGGCCTCCTCGAGTCGTTGCAGATCCCAGAGGTCCTGCGGGCGTCCGGCGGCGAGCTTCAAGGTTATGAGGCCGTCGCGGCTTACTACGCTCAGGTTGCCATCGAGGAAGCCCGCGCGGACACGCGACCCCCATGGCCCCGCGAGCACTTCATCGGCGTGCAGGAGATCGAGCAGCAGCGGCTGGCCATCGACGAGCTTCGAGACCCGGGTAATCGAAACGCCACTTGCCGAAAATCGCATCGGTTGCGCGACGAAGACGAAGCCGCAGCGACGGGCGGCGGCGAGCACGTCATTGAGCGCCTCGGGCGGCACCAGCAGGTCGATGTCCTTCGTCGCGCGTGGCGCCCCGTGGATCGCGACCGCGAGCGCCCCACAGACGGCATACGGCAGCGAGGCGGTCTCCAGCTCGTGGACCAGCGCCTTCAGCTCATCATAGAGGTCCATATTCGGAGCCTGCCGCATCGCGTCGCGAATGTCATGGAGTGCGCGCGTCGGTGCTCGCCGGTACGTGTCAGGGGCCCGAAGTGCCGCAGTCACTGAGCGGTACGAGCGCGCCGCCGTCACCGAGCTCGACGGTGCGGTCGACGCCGGCGACCTTCACGATGTGGCTGCCGCGCGGCAGGAACAAGGTCTGGACCTGGTTTGGGCCGATCTCCAGATCGAGGCCGCCCGCGCGCACCTTGATCGTGTCGGCGCTCGTGCACGTGCCGAACGGACCTTCGAGTACCAGCGGCTGGAGGCCGGAGGTGAAGACCTGCGGGCCGCAGCCGAGCTCGATCACGACCGGGCCCGAGCCGGCCAGCGACAAGGCGCGCGTTTCGGTGCGGCCGTTGTCGATGATCGTCAGCTCGATGTCGCCGCGCGGCAGGTTGAACGAGCGACTCTCGCCCGGGCGCAGGACCGCGAGGAGCTGGTCGCCGAGCCGGAACTCAGCGGGCCCACGCAGGCCTGCCCGGCAACCCGCGAGGTGGTTCACGAGCTCGACCGGTTCATGGGTCGGGGTCGGGGCGCAGCGCGGGTCGCGTTCGCCCTTGGGGTCGTCGGGAGTACCCACGCACAGGCGCGCATCGTTGATGACGTCGGGAGGTGGCGGAACGGTCGAAGCCCCGGTGGCGCCGCAGGCGAGGTGCGCCGCGGCGACGACGTAGACGGTGATCGCCCGGGCGAGGTGAACGCCGGTTTGAAGCGTCGTTGGAGTGGCTACACGAGGTCGCATCGGCGGGACTGTTGCAGCGTTGCGCGCTGCCGGCAAGCGTTCGTGTGGTGCCGACCCAAGGCCACCTCAGGCCGGGAGGACTTGAATCCAGGGCCACCCGGCGCGACTCTATGCGCCGTGTCGGCCGCGCCCGGACATAACGAAGGACCCTCGGTCGCAGCCCCTGCCGCGATCGATCGGGGTGCGTTGACGCGTGCTATCGCCTGGGCCAGTGCCGCTTACAGCGCATGTGATGTGTGCGCCGAAAAGTGTGGGGTCGACCGCACGGTCGGCCCGGCCGGCGTGTGTGGCCTCGGTGAGGCAGGCCGCGTCTACAAGGAGTACCTGCACTATGGGGAAGAGCGCCGCCTCGTGCCGAGCCACACCGTCTACCTGTCGGGCTGCAACTTCCGCTGCGCGTTCTGCAGCGACTGGGCCCAGGTCGACGCACCGCAAGCGCACGGCGTCACGCTCTCACCGCGGGCGCTGGCGCTGCGAATCACGCAACGACGGGCCGAGGGCGCACGCAACGTGAACTTCGTCGGCGGGCTGCCCGACGTCAACGTGCTGTATCTCCTGCGCGTGCTCGAGCACGTCGCGGAAGACACCCACGTCGTCTGGAACACCAACCTCTGGACGACCGAGACGGCGATCGACCACCTCGTCGACATCGTCTGGACCTGGCTTGTCGACGTGAAGTTCGGCAATGACCATTGCGCGCGCAAGCTCTCGCAATCGAAAGACTATTGGGCGACGACAACGCGCCTGTTCGCGCATCTTCAGGCCCAGGTCGCAAGGCGCGCACTTGCGGCCGCGACGCACAGCGCCCCCGGGCGCGCCGTGCTGGTGCGTCACCTGCTGATGCCTGGCCACCTGGAGTGTTGCACGAAGCCCGTGCTGCGTTGGCTTTGCACGCACGCGCGCGGCACGCCCGTGAACCTGATGACGGGCTATCTGCCCTATCGGCTCGGCGCGAGCACGCAACCGATCGGGCGCCGCGTGCCGAGCGCGGAGGTCAGCGCGGGCGTCGACTTTTTTCGCGGCCTGGGCTTCCTGGACGCGATGGTCGACGGGCAGGACGCGGCGGAATGTGCTTTCGTAGGCACCGGTTCGAGCGCCGACGTCACGGTCGTTGCGGACGCAACGCAGCGCGAACCTATCTGACAGGATCGCGGCGAGCGAGACGGACATGGGGATGAGACAAGGGAGCGGTATGAAGGTCGCATCGATGAGCGCGCGAAACAGTGCCGTCGCCGGGCTCGTGGCATTGGGGCTCGTGCTCGCGCCGGTCGCGCACGCCGAGTGGCCGTTCACGCTCGCGACCCCCGACAAGACGGCGGCCGCGCTGGTGACGCCCGTGCGCGTGTACAAGCTCGGCGGCACCGCGCGCGAGAAGGCGTCGCCATGGGACCTCTTCGGTGGCGACGGTGCGCTGATCATGCCGGAGCTGCTGGCGCAGCTCGCCGCCGACACGAAGTTGGACGCTGTTCGCACGATCCTCCTGAAGCTCGGCGAGGTGGCGCTCGGACCGGCCCAGGCGGAGGAGCTGGCGACCGCGCTGCTGACCGCCAAGAAGGCGAAGAAGCGGGTCGTCGTCTACCTCGGTCGCGGCGACCTCGTGTCGCTCTTCGCGAGCGCCCCGGCCGATCTCGTCGCGATAACGCCCGAGAGCTCGGTGTTCGCGCCGGGTCTGCAGGCCGAGATCTCGTTCTATAAAGATCTCCTCGGCACGCTCGGGGTCGAGGCCGACATCGAGTCAGTCGGCCAATACAAGTCTGCGATGGAGCCGTTCACGCGCACGACGCTCTCGGACGCGGCGCGCGAGAACCTCGAGTCGCTGATCGACGGGCTCTACAAGTCGCTCGTCGCGGGCATCGGTCAGCCGCGCAAGCTCGACCTGGCCAAGGTCGAAGCCGCCATCGACAAGGGCCTCCTGACCGCGGAGGCGGCCAAGGCGGCCGGCCTCGTCGACGAGCTGAGCTACTGGGGCGAGCTGCTCGAGGCCGAGACGAAGGGCAAGCCGGGCGACGCGAGCGTGGCGTGGCCGATCGCGAATGGCACTCCAGAGTTCGGGTCGATCTTCGACATCTTCAAGCTCATCTCCGGCGACAGCACGCCGCCGCCCGAGACCGAGCCGAAGATCGCCGTGCTCGTGGCCGAAGGGCCGATCGTCGATGGGCGCGACCCGAGCGACTTCATGAACACGGACAACGTTATCGCGGTCGAGGACTTCCTGGACGAGCTGCGCGCGATCGAGAACGACCCGATGGTGAAGGGCTTGGTCGTGCGCATCGACAGCCCGGGCGGCTCGGCGCTCGCGTCCGACCTCATCTGGCGCGAGCTCGAGCGGGTCGGCAAGAAGCTGCCTGTGGTCGCCTCGATGGGCAACGTCGCGGCCTCGGGCGGGTACTACATCGCGGCGGCGGCGAAGAAGATCTACGCCGACGCGACGACGCTCACCGGGTCGATCGGCGTCTTTGGCGGCAAGATGGTCTACGGCGGCATGCTCGAGAAGCTCGGCGTTCACACGGTCGTCATCGCGCGCGGCAAGAACGCCGGGATGTTCTCGGGCCTCACGCGCTTCTCGGACTCCGAGCGCGAGGTGATGCGCGCGAGCATGCAGCACACCTACAAAACGTTCGTGAACCGCGTCGCCAAGGGCCGCAGCATGAGCTTCGACGCGGTCGACAAGGTGGCCCAGGGGCGCGTGTGGACGGGCAAGCAGGCGCTCGAGGTGGGGCTCGTCGACAAGCTCGGCGGCCTCGACGAGGCGGTGCGCGAAGCGGCGCGCCTGTCGAAGGCGTGGTCGGCGGGACAGGACCCGAAGGTGCAGCTCTACCCGAAGAAGAAGACGCTGCTGGATCTCCTCGGCAAGAGCTCGAGCGATGTGCAGCGGCTCCGCTTCGGCGGGCACCTGATGACGCTCGCGAAGGCGTTGCCGGCACCGATCGCC
>Ga0209591_10001166_pt1 | contig 33229 bp, 27 predicted proteins | sample MAT01_FD_187207 | JGI IMG/M metagenome (GOLD analysis project Ga0209591, IMG submission 187207) | Freshwater microbial communities from Lake Fryxell liftoff mats and glacier meltwater in Antarctica - MAT-01 (SPAdes) (version 2) | ecosystem: Environmental > Aquatic > Freshwater > Ice > Liftoff... | reverse complement strand
TCGGTTCGTCGACTTGAACTTCGGTGATCTCGCGGCGCTGCCTGAGAGCGGCTTTGACGGCATCCTGTTTGATTTCGGTGTCTCGTCTTTCCAACTGGACGATGCGACGCGTGGTTTCTCTTTTCGCAGCGACGCCCATGCGGACATGCGGCTTGATCCGCGGATTGGACTCTCGGCTGGCGATTGGCTGGAGCGGGCGGAACAACGTGAACTGGTCCGCGCCATCCGTGATTTTGGTGAAGAACAGAACTGGCGGCGGGTGGTGCAGGCGATCGAAGCGGCCCGCGGGACGGGCCGGCTGAGTCGCACGTGCAGTCTGGCGGAATTAATTTCCGAAGCGATTCCGGCCGCCGTCAAACGCGAGCTGCGCATTCATCCAGCCACGCGTTCATTCCAAGGCATCCGGATTTATGTGAATGATGAACTGGGCGCGATTGATCGCGCGTTGCCTGCCGCCTTTGCGAAACTCGTGTCTGGCGGCGTGATGGCCGTGATCAGCTTTCACTCCCTCGAAGACCGGCCGGTGAAGCAGTTTTTCCGCAAGATGTGCGGGCTGCCGGTCGATGCGAACGACGCGACGCCCCAGCAGTTGCGAGCCAAGTTTGCCGACCTGCTTACGCGCAAACCACTCACTCCTTCCGATAGCGAAATCAGCCATAACCCGCGTAGCCGTTCCGCCAAGCTCCGGGTGTTGCGAAAACTTTAATTACCCTCATGAGACCCCCTCCGCCCAACACGCTCGTCAATAAGATCGTGGCTCTGACCCTTTGTTTGCTGGTTTTCAGCGGCACCCTCGGGCTGGGTGCCGTCTGGGTGCGGCAGGAAATCTTTTCCACCGCCAATCGCAGCAATGTGCTCGAGACTAAACTCGCCGATGTCGAGCGTCGTCTCGATGAAGTCGATGCGGGGGTGGCCATCGCGTTGAATCCTGCGTCGCTCCTCCGGCGCAACGAGACGATGCGACTCGGCTTGGAGGCCCCTAAGCAAATCCAGGTGGTCCGGATGCAGGGTTCGCCAGAAACCCGACTCGCGCTCAAGCGCAACCAGGAGATTTTTTCCCTTTCCACCACCGCCCGGAAATCCGGTCCGACGGCGGGGAATGCTCGTCTTGTCACCGCTTCCTTCCCCTAAGCAATGTCGAAGGGTTTCGCTTCTAATTTTCGCATGACGCTGATCGCGGTGGCGGTGCTCGCCTGCTTTCTCGGCGTGGGCATCCGGCTGATTTTTCTCCATGTCATCGATCGGGATGATTTGTTGAAGTTCGTCAACAAAGCTCGCCGCCAGATCGTCGTCGAACAGGCGCGGCGCGGGGCGATTCTCGATACGAAGGGGGCGCTCCTCGCCACCAGCCGTTCGTTTGTGGTGGTGGGCGTCGATCCCGAGATGATGAATCCGGATGATATAAAATCGTGGCCGGAAATGGCGCGATTGTTGAAACTCCCTCGGGCCGAATTATCCGGCGTATTGCAAAACTCGATGAAGGTAGGCCGACAGGCGCTCGCGAATTCCCTGACCCCGGCGCTCGAAAATAAACGGGTGCGCTGGGTGAAGCTGGCCGAGGAGGTCGATGAAGATGTCTATGATCAGATCACCAAGCTCAAGGTGCGGGGTGTTTACGGAGCGAGGAATTTTAAACGCATTTATCCGGGCGACACCTTGGCGGCCCATGTCATTGGCTATGTGAATAAGGAGGGCGTGGCGGTGACCGGCGCGGAACATCATCTGGATATTTATCTCAAGGGTGAAGACGGTTGGATCGAGTCGGAGAAAGATGGCGCGCGGCGCGAACTCGCCCAGTTCCGTTCCCGGGAAGTGCCGGTGCAGGACGGTAACGACGTGGTGCTCACGATCGATTCGGTGGTGCAATACATGATCGAGAATGAGCTGAAACTCATCGCGGACAAATACCGTCCAAAATTCGCCACGATCATCGTCAGCGAGCCGCACACGGGCCGAATTCTGGGGCTGGCCAATTATCCCAATTATAATCTCAACGCCTTTGAAAAAGCCCCGCTTGATGCGCAACGCAACAATGCCGTTACGGACATCATCGAGCCCGGTTCAACTTTCAAAATCGTCGCCGCTGGTGCCGCGCTCGATCTGGGGATCGTAACGCCTGCGAGTATCTTCGACTGCGGACAGACTTCTATCCTGTATAAGAACCGGCAGTTGAAATTGCCGAAGGAAGACGAACCCTTCGAGAACCTCTCGGTGGCGGATATTGTGGCCCATTCGAGCAATCGTGGGGCCGCCCAGCTCGCTATGTTGATGGGTGAGGAAAATTTCTACAGTTACGCCCGGAAATACGGTTTCGGCCAGTCCACGAAGTTCCAGTTGGGCGGAGAAGTCCGCGGCATTTTGGAACAACCGAAAAATTGGGATGGCCTGACGATCACGCGCATGCCGATGGGGCATTCGATCGCCGCCACTCCCCTGCAGGTACACATGGCGATGAGTGCGGTCGCCAATGGGGGCACGCTGCTTCGCCCGCAAATTTTGAAGGAAATCCGTGACGCCAAAGGCAATATCGTGCGGACGTTTGCCCCGGAGAAACGCGAACAGGTCCTGAAGCCGAGGACGGCGGCGGTGTTGGCCCAATTGCTCCATCGCGTCTTTACGGAGGGTACGGCGAAAGGTTTTGAGATCCCCGGCTTCGAGCTGGCCGGCAAGACGGGGACGACCCAAAAAATCATCGATGGCAAATACGTGAGCAACCGCCACGTCTCCTCGTTTGTGGGATTTTTTCCGGCGAGCCGACCAGAGGTGGTGATCTCCGTCATCGTCGATGATGCGAAGATGTCGAAGGGCATCGCCTATGGCCGCGCGGTAGCGGTTCCCGCCTTCAAGCATATCGCGGAACAACTCATCCAATATCTCGATATCACGCCCCTCATGATTCCTACTTCAGGTGCGCTCGCGTCGAATGGAGGTGCCCGATGATCGGCTATCTGGTCCCCAATTATCCGTTGATTGCGGCCTTCCGTACGTTGCCGGCCGTCAGCCCTCGTGCGCGTTCTCGTGGGGCAGCGCGACTCTCCCAAGGAATTTTTAAAATGGCTCCCAAACTCTCAGATTTTTTCAATGAAGACGAGATCGTCGCCAGCAAGGGCGATCTCGAACGGCCGATTTCCGGACTCGCGATGGACAGCCGCCGCGTGATGCCGGGCAATCTGTTTTTTGCGCTCCCCGGGCGCCGGGCGGATGGCAATATGTTCATCGACGAAGCGATCAATCGTGGCGCCGTGGTGATTGTCGCAGAGAAAATTCCGAGCGGTACCGCGACGCGGGTTACGTATATTCAAGTGAACGATGCTCGTCGGGCCTTGGCCCGTGTTTCCCAGCGCTATTTCAAATTTCCCGACAAGTCGCTGGATCTGGTGGGCGTCACGGGCACGAACGGCAAAACGACCGTCACCAATCTGATCAAGCAGTTGATCTCGACGCCGACGCAACGGGTCGGACTGATCGGCACGGTGAACTATGATCTGGGGGCGCGCATTGTGCCCTCGTATCGGACCACTCCTGAATCGTTGGAACTGTATGGCATGCTCGCGCAGATGCGTGATGCCGGTTGCCGTCAGGCGGTCATGGAAGTCAGTTCGCACGGCATCGATCAGCAACGCGTGCTCGGTATGCAGTTTGGCGTCGCGGTCTTCACGAATCTTACTCGCGATCATCTTGATTATCACAAGACGCTTGAGGCTTATTTCGAGGTGAAGAGCCGGCTTTTCAATGGTGGGATCGGTACGGCGCCGCGGATTGCGGCCATCAATATCGATGATACTTATGGTCGCCGGCTCGTCGCCGAGGTGCCGCCGCATCTCAAGATCATCACGTTCGGCGAAGATCCTTCGGCGACCGTGCGCGCGGAGAAAGTGGATCTCGGTTTCAAAGGCACTGCCTTCCAGCTTGTCTGGCCGGAAGGATCGATGGCGGTCGAGAGTCCGCTCATCGGTCGCTATAATCTTAGCAATCTGCTCGCGGCGTTTGCGGCGTGCTACGCGTTGGGCCGCGACCCGATGGTCATCGCCTCGCGTTTGAAAACTTTCGCTGGCGTCCCCGGACGGATGGAGCGGATTGAAGAAGGCCAGTCGTACAATGTGCTGGTCGACTACGCGCACACCGACGATGCGTTGCACAATGCGTTGGGCATGTTGCGCGCGATTACGCCGGGGAAATTGCTGGTCGTGTTTGGTTGTGGCGGAAATCGCGACCGCACAAAACGACCGTTAATGACGGCGGCGGTGCAGGCGCAAGCGGATCACGCCTGGGCGACGGCGGATAATCCCCGCTCCGAAGCGCTGACGCAAATTTTCACCGACATGAAGACCGGGGTGACGGCTGAGCAGAAAATCACCTTCGTCGAGGATCGGCGCCGGGCCATCAGTCTCGCGCTGGATGCGGCGCGGGCGGGCGATTGCGTGCTGATCGCGGGCAAGGGTCACGAGACGTATCAGGAATTTGCCGATACGATTGTTCCGTTCGATGACCGCCAGGTGGTCCGCGAGATGATCGAGATCAAAAAAATCAAACCCGTCTGAAATCTGCCCCATGCCCACGTTTGCCCACGAAAAGCTCGCCGTCTGGACTGGCGGACGCTGGACCCGTTTGCCGGCCGGGGTTATCGTGGGTTTCAATCAGGACACGCGCGGGCTGACGACCGGGCAGGTGTTTGTCGCGCTCAAGACGGACAAGCGTGATGGCCATGATTTTCTCGGAGAAGCGCAGGCGAAGGGGGCGGTGGCCGCCCTCGTGGCGCAGGAAGTGGCCGACTCAAGTTTACCGCAACTCGTGGTGGCGAATCCGTTGGCGGCCTGGCAACGGATCGCACGCGAGCATCGGCGGGAATTTCATGGGACCATAATTGGGGTTACTGGTAGTGTGGGGAAGACCTCGACAAAGGATATGCTCTCGGTGTTGCTGGGGGGCTCACCGGGAGCATATTCTACCGAGGGGAATTTGAATAATCATATCGGGGTGCCGCTGACTCTGACCAAGCTCGATCCGGCTATGCATCGGGTCGCCATCATCGAGGCCGGAATCAATATGCCGGGCGAAATGGTGGGGCTCGCCGAGATGATTGAGCCTGATCATAGCTTGGTCACCTTCGTCGGCCCGGCCCATTTGGCGCTGTTGGGTTCATTGGAGGGTGTCGCTTTCGAGAAATCGCGGTTGACCGCTGCCACGCGGAGCGGAGGGCTGAATGTTTTTCCAGTTAGCTGCTGGGCGTATGAATCCTTTCGCGCGCTGGCTAATCCGCTCGTGCTCGTGCCGGCGAACGAAGGTATGGTGAAGGTGACCGGGCGGACGCTCAGCTTCACGGTGTTGCACCGGCCTGAGCGCACCGAGGTCACGTTGGAAGGTAAGAGAAATTTTATCTTACAGCGCGTCTCGGGTGGTATGGCGCAGAATGCCGCACTCGCGCTCGCACTCGCCTCCGCGCTGGGCGTGGAGGATACCACGCTGCAACTGCGGCTGACTCATTGGCAGCCCTCGAAGTGGCGCGGCGAGTTGCAGCGGGTGGGTGGCGCGCTCGTGTACTGTGATTTCTACAATGCGAATCCGGCCTCGATGGCTGATGCAATTTCGGCTTTCACCAGTCTCGTGCGCGTCGAGTTGCCGCGACTTTATGTGCTCGGTTGCATGGAAGAACTGGGGAGCGGTTCGGCGGATTATCACCGGCAGTTGGGTCGCTCGATTTTGCTCCGGCCGGGAGATGCCCTGTTTGTGCTCGGCGTGCAAGCGGTCGCGGTGCGCGAAGGCTTGCTCGAAAATGGCAACGATCCGGCGCAGGTAAGCGTGATTGATAATGTCGCTCCCGTCCGCGAGCGACTCACTGGTTTTCAAGGAGCCGTTTTTCTCAAAGCCAGCCGGCGCTACCAATTGGAAACGGTCTTCGACGAAACCCTCGCCCATGCCCACTAATTTTCATGTCTCCTCCCAGCCAGCGCTGCGCTGGGTGCCCGGTGAATCTTATCGGTTAACTGCGGCTGATCACCCGGCGGGATTTTTCACGCGGCGGCGGCTGACCGAACGGCTGGTCATCCAGAGCGGGGCGCAGCAAGCGATCAACTTGGCCGCGGGTGAGTGGGTCGGTAGCTGCGCTCAACTGGAATTGGCGACGGGTTTCCGCCAGAAAATTTCCCATGCTTAGTTATCTCTCCGAGTACGATCACCTCTTCGGGCCGCTGCGCCTGCTCCAATACATCACGGTGCGGACCGTGGGCGCGGCCACCACGGCGTTGGTGATCGGTTTCATCATCGGGCCGTGGCTCATCGGGCGTTTCCGGGAGCTGAAGTTTGGCCACGGCTACATCGACGAGCGGACGGGGGCGCTGGGTGCGACGTATTTCGACAAGAAGCACACGCCCACCATGGGCGGACTGATCATTTTTTTCTCCGTGTTTATCAGCACGGTCCTCTGGGCGGAGCCGAATATCTATGTGTTCGTCGCGCTCTTCGTGTACACCGCGCTGACGATCCCCGGCTTCCGGGACGACTACCTGAAGGTCGTGCACAAAAACAAAGACGGGATCAAGTCCTGGGAGAAGATTGCGTGGCAATCGCTCGCGACGGTCGTGGCACTGGGGGCGCTGCTCTGGCATCCGCAGAGCTCCGAAAAGATCCGCGAGCTGTGGGTGCCGTTTATCAAGACCGCGATCATCCCACACATGCATTGGGCGCTGCTGCTTTTGTTGATCTATCTCTGGATTGTCGGCTTCAGCAATGCGATCAATCTGACGGATGGTTTAGATGGACTGGCGGTGGGTTGCACAATCACGGTCGCGCTGGTCTTCGGGATCATGGCGTATGTGGCGGGCAACATCATCTATTCAAAATATCTGCTCATCAGTCATGTGCCCGGCACGGGGGAACTGACGGTGATTTGCGGCGCACTCATCGGCGCGTGCATGGCTTTCCTCTGGTATAATTCCCATCCGGCCGAGGTGTTCATGGGCGACACCGGTTCGCTCGCCTTGGGCGGACTGATCGGTGTGATGGCTTTCATGATTCACCAACCAGTCACGCTGGTGATTGTCGGCGGCGTGTTTGTGCTGGAGGCCGTGTCGGTGATTATCCAAGTCGGCTGGTTCAAGTTCACCAAGCGCCGGACGGGGACGGGTCGGAGGGTTTTCCTCATGGCGCCGATCCACCATCATTTTCAGAAGAAGGGCTGGCCGGAAACCAAGGTTGTTCTGCGCTTCTGGGTGCTCTCGCTGGGTTTCGCTTTGCTCGGCCTCGCCACGCTCAAACTCCGCTGAACTCACCAAGCTCAATTTTCAGATATGACTAAGCTGTAGGGCCGGTGCTTGCGCCGGCCACGACGAGGCTGACGCAAGCGACCGCCCTACAAAAAATGCTCAGATCCCCATAAACAAATCCCAACCCCAAACCCAACTCCGCCCATGCCTATCGACTACAGCTCTGAATCGACCCCTAGTTTTCGCGATCTGACCCAGACCGGCATTCTCCTTATTCGTCAGCCATTCATCCGCTCGTTGGAGAAGCTTCAGCAACTGCGGGCCAAGGTGCTGGGCCCCACGCTTGTCCCGATCGTCGTCAAATCCACCAAACGTTTTCGCAGAAGTTCGTAAGCAGGTTCTTTATACCATCCTTACCGGAACCAAAACCAACCCGCTGCTGGCGGACTTCCGCGTTCTTTCATGCTCCGTCCTGATCCCCTTCGATTAAACGCCACGACGCTCAAGCGGCTTTTTGCTTTCGCAGCGGATGCATTTGCGGTGGTGGATCCCGACCTCCGGGCGGGTTTTGCCGCGGGCGACACTGCGCAGCTCGCTCAGAGGTCGCGCTCCACCTCTGATACCGTTTGTCCGGTTTGCGCCGTGCTTAGGCTGCCGCAAGCAGCAGCCCTGCATAATGAGTCTCGTAAAATAGGGCGACGCTTCTGGGTCGGGCGGGCCCGCTGGGCCTGCCGCGATTTACGAGTGAAATTCGCCTTATCGGACGCCCTGGCGATCCGTCTCTATCTGCAACTCAATTATGCGCGACTCAGTAAGTCATGGATTCGACTGATCCCCTGTGGGCACTCCGCCTGCAATTGGATCCAGCACGTCAGCGTATTTTCTCATGCTCCCGCAACCACCCAGTGATATTGCTGCGCGGCTCACGCGACCAGTCGCCGTTTTCGGTGCGGGCGTGAGCGGGCAGGGGGTGCTGGCGTTGCTCGCTGCCCTCGGGGTGCGGGGCGTGCTTTACGATGAGAAGACGGATGACGCCGGGAAAATATTCGCTCTGGCCGAGACGGCGCTGCATGGGCTCGTGGTCTTTAGTCCGGGTTTTCCCCCTGAGCATCGTTGGTTGGCGGCGGCGCGCGTGGCCGGTTGCACCTGCTTGGGTGAACTCGATTTCGCCTCCCTCTTCTGGCGCGGTGAACTCGTCGCCATCACGGGCACGAATGGTAAGACGACGCTGACCGAGTTTCTCGTCCACGCGCTGAACTCCGTCAGCCGTCACGCTCACGTGACGGGAAATGTCGGTTATTCATTCTGCCGCTTCGTCGTCGAACAAGCTCCGGAAACGGTGGCGGTGTGCGAAGTGAGCTCGTTTCAAGCGGAGACGCTGCGCTACCTGAAACCTACCGCGACGCTTTGGACGAATTTCGCGGAAGATCATCTCGAACGACATCGGGGGATGGAGGCGTACTTCGCGGCGAAGTGGCAGCTCATCGAGCAAACACCGGCCTCAGCCCGCTTTTGCGGCACGTCGGTTCAGTCTTACGCTCAGAAAACCGGCCGAACTTTGCCCTTTTCCTCCACGATCAGCTCGGAAGGGCAAGCACTCGATCCGCGTCTGGACGGTTCCGTGTTTGCCGCGTATCCGCAGTACGAGAATTTCCTTCTCGCCTTGGCTTGGTGGCGGCAAGCCGGTCTCCCGGAGACGGCATTGTTCTCAGCAGCACTCTCGTTTCGGCTCGGGCAGCATCGTTTTACGCGGGTGGGGGAGAAACGCGGTGTGACGTTCTGGAACGACTCGAAGGCGACGAATTTTCACGCGGTTGAAGCGGCCTTGGGCCATTTCAACCAGCCGGTTCTCTGGATCGGTGGCGGTAAGGCGAAGGGTGGTGACCTCGGTGCTTTCGTCCAGCGGATCTCCCGGAAGGTGCGTCAGGCATTTTTGATCGGGGAAACGAAACAAATCCTCGCCACTCACTGTCATACTTGCGGAGTGCCGGCGATTATCTGCGCCACGCTGGAGGAGGCGGTTCACACCGCCATGACTCTCGCGGTGCCGGGTGATCAATTGGTGCTCAGTCCGGGCTTTGCCAGCTTCGATATGTTCTGCGGCTACGATGACCGGGGTCGCCAGTTCGAAGCGATTGTGGAAAGCCTGTGAATAACTCTCATTTTTAGATAGCAAAACTCGAAATCAGCCACTCATATTCCGCCATGAAAATTCTCCAGATATTCGGAGCCGTCGTAGCAGTACATCTGCTCGCGTTCATCTTTATTTTTGCCAGCCCGGGTTGCTCGTCGTCCCCGCGCAATGTGCCGACGCCCGACGCCACGTTACCCAGTGGTTCCAGCACGGACGCAACCGTGAGCAATAATTCCGGTGTCACCGAAATGGTGACGCCGGTCGATCACCCGATTTACCTGCCGGAAGGTACACCCGGTCGCGTCGCGCCGACCCGTCCCGGTTCGCCCAATGCGGCGGCGCTCACGCCCGCGAAATCTTCGGCGGCGAATGTCGCGTCGGTGGTCCCTTACACGATTCAGAAAGGCGACAGCCTCTGGATCATTGCCAAGAAAAATCACATCACCGTTCCGGAACTGACCAAGGCCAACAATCTCAGCAACAATGCCGCGCTGAAACCCGGCGCGAAACTGATGATTCCGGTAAAGACGCCTGTCGCCGCAGCTCCGACTGAGAGCACCTTGTCCTTATCAGCTTCGACCTCCACGCCTCAGCCAGCCGCCGGTGCCCCGGGCCGACCGAGCAATGAAATGGTGAAACACGTCGTCGGCAACGGGGAAAGCCTCGGTGTCATCGCCCGTAAATATGGCGTGACCGTGGGTGAACTCGCCGCCGCCAACAACATCACTGATCCGGCCAAGATTCGCGTCGGGCAGCCCTTGGTAATTCCGAATGGCAAATCCGGTGGCAAAGCCTCGACCAAATCGACGACGAAGCCTGCCGCCCCTGTCACGGGGAAAGCCCCGCCAGTGGCCGCACCGCGGGTTGAGCAACCTGCGATTAAAATTGAGCCCGCGCCCCAGTCGCCGGCAGCCGTACAGGATCTCGATGCCGGTTTGAAGGATAGTGCTTCGGCCGATGTGCCGACGATCAAGATTGAAGAGCCCAAGGCTGAGGAAGCCGCAAAATAATTTTTTAGAATGCCACTCCCATGGTGAGCTCGCCGAGCGTAGTTGCTCCTCCCCGCCGCCAACTCGCGATCACCCCGGCGAGCGTCATTCTCGTCTGTGTCTCGGCTCTACTCGCCATCGGCATGGCGGTATTGTACAGCGCGAGTTCCCGCGCCGTCGGTGGGGCGACGGGTTATCTCTATAAACAATTAATCTTTCTCGCGCTCGCGATTGGCGGAGGCTGGCTGATGGCGCGCATCGATCTGGAGCAGCTCAGGAAATTTGCCTGGGTGATCGGCCTTGTCGCCGGGGTGGGCCTGTTGCTCGTGCTGATTCCGCATATCGGTATTAATGTGAAGGGTAGCCGCCGATGGTTAGGCTTCGGCGGGATTCGCCTCCAAGTATCCGAATTCGCCAAACTCGCCATGGTGTTCTGCGTCTCGCACTACCTCGCGGTGAACCAGAACAAACTCCACGATTTCGTGAAGGGATTCGTCACGCCCTGCGCGATCATCGGTGGTTTTGCCGTCTTGATTCTGGCGGAGCCGGACTTCGGCACTGCGTTGCTCACCGGGGCGATCGGGGTCGGCCTGCTGTTTCTCGCCGGAGGCCGCTTGCTCTTTCTGCTGCCCTCGGTCGCGCTTGCGCTCATGGGGTTCGGCTTACTGGTGTTGCACAATCCCAACCGTATGCGGCGCATCCTGGCGTTTCTCGATCCCGAGGGCAGTCGCGCCGAGGGCGGTTATCAACTCTGGCAATCCTTGCTGGCCTTCGCCGCCGGTGGGATTGATGGCGTCGGCCTGGGCAACGGCCGCCAACAACAGTCATTTCTCCCCGAGGCGCACACGGATTTCATCTTCGCCATTTTGGGAGAGGAAATGGGGCTGATCACCACGCTGCTCGTGGTGGGTTTGTTTGTGGCGATCTTCATCGCCGGCCTCATGCACGTGCGCCGCGCACCGAATCTTTTCCAGTTTCTCGTCGTCACGGGCAGCCTGCTCCTCATCTGCCTCCAGGCGATTATTAACCTGTCCGTGGTGACGGGCATGATGCCGACGAAAGGCATATCGCTTCCGTTCATCAGCGCCGGCGGCTCCAATCTTCTCCTCATGGGATTGCTGGTCGGAATCATTATCAACAGCGCGCGCACGTGGACTCGCCCGCGTCCGCTCGAACGCAAGCGCGCCCTCGCGGAGGTGGTCGCATGAACGCCGGAAATTTTCAGGAAGTAGCCGTGTTTGCGGGCCCAGTCAGAAAACGCGGCTACCGAGGATTGCCGCAGGTGGAACGCGACCTCCGCGCGCGTTTGTCTTGGCCGCAGGTGGAGCGCATTGATCCCCATGCGCAGTTTGGGAGCTACTGGAGCCGCGCCGCCCTCGGCGCGGAAAAAACGGCACGACGCGGCGAGGGCGCCGCATCCCCAGGAGTCGGCGCGGAAAATCGAAACGCCGTCCCCGCCGCCCGATGAGCTGCAAATTCATCATCGCTTGCGGTGGCACCGGCGGTCATCTCGCCCCGGGCATCGCACTGGCTGAGGCCTTGCAGGCGCGCGGGCACAAGACGACCCTCTTCATCAGCGAAAAGAAAGTGGATGCGCGTCTTTGCCGCAGCTATCCCCATCTCACGGCTTTGCCTGTGCCCGGTGCGCCCTTTGGCTGGAAGCCGACGGTTCTTTGGTCCTTCGCATGGCAATTCGCCCGAGGCCTGCGCTTCAGTTGGTACTATGTTCACCAACACCACCCGCAGGCGATCGTGGGCTTCGGTGGCTTCACGAACACGGGCGTCGTCGTCGCCGGTCGCATTCGCGATGTGCCGGTGGCGTTGCATGAAGCGAACCGGATTCCCGGTCGCGCGATCCGCTTGCTCTCCCGTCTGGCGGCGCGACTTTATTTGCCACCCGGCGTTCGTCTGCCCGGTCGCCTCGGGCTGCTCGTGCGGCACGTGGGTTTACCGGTCCGGACCGAAGTGAAACGCATGGCCCGACTCGAAGCCCGCGCGATTCTCAGGGTGGATCCTCAGCAAAAATTACTCGTGATCATGGGCGGGAGTCAGGGATCTGGCCCGCTGAATAAATGGGTCGAAGCGAATCTCGCGGCACTGACCCGCGAGGGGGTGCAGCTCTGGTGCGTCACCGGTCTGGGCAAGGGGGAGACGGCGGTGCGCGAATTTAAAAGCACGAGCGGCCTGACGGTGCGTGTTTGGTTTGAACCGTTCACTGATCGCGTGGGTGCGTTGTTGTCGGCAGCGGATTTGGTCGTGAGCCGGGCCGGCGCGGGCACTTTGGCCGAGTTGGTGCGCTGTGAAACTCCCGCGATTCTCATCCCTTATCCGTTTGCCGCCGATAATCATCAGCAGGCTAACGCGCAGCATTTCGAGCAGCAAGGCGGTGGCATCGTCGTGGCGGAAACCGCGCTCTCCACCCTGAAACAGGAAGTGATGGATGTGTTGTTCAACGATTGGTTGCTCACTCAATTTCGCGGCAATCTGCGCCGTATGTCCGAGGAAAACACTATCGAAACCATGGTGAACGATCTGGAGTCGCTGGCCCGGCACGAGCTTCCCGGTGATCGCGCCTCCGCCACCGACGCGTTGCTGCCCGCCATATGATCACGCCACCGCCCGTCTTCGGTCGAACCATTCGCCACGTGCATCTGCTCGGGGCGGGCGGCATGGGCATGACTCCGCTCGGACTTTATCTGGTGCAGCGCGGGTTCGTCGTGAGTGCGGAAGATGATCATTGGAATCCGGCGACTCGTGAAGTGCTGGAGCAGGCCGGCGTGAAGCTCACGGGCGTCAACGCCGCCCCGGATATCACGGAGCTCATGGTGTACACCTCTGCGGTGCCTCCGTCGCATCCGGCCCGGCAACGTGCCGTGGCGCGCGGGCTGACTCAGGTGCGCCGCGGGGAAATGCTCGCGATGGTCACGCGCGATCGCCGGTTGGTCGCGGTGGTGGGCTCGCACGGCAAGACGACCACGACCGCCATGCTGATCACGATTTTGCAACGCGCCGGCTTCGAGTGCGGCTGGGTGCTCGGCGGACTTTTCCCCGCAAACGCGCTGCCCCCGGCGCGTCACGCCGGTGAGTGGGTGATTGCCGAGGTGGATGAGAGTGATGGCACCATTGGAAATTTTTCACCTGAGATCACGCTGGCGGTGAATCTCGACTGGGATCACGCCGATCACTATCCCCAGCTCGCTGATCTCGAAAATGAATTTGCGGCGCTCTTCGCGCGCACGACGGACGCGGTGTTTTCCAGCGATGCGTGCGTCCTGTCGCAACGGCTCGTGGCGCGTTTTTCGAACGCCGTCCGGAGGCCGGCGTCCACCTTTTCTTTCGGACGCACAGGAGATTTTCAATCGACCATCATGCGCGAACAGGGCGGCAGCCAGACGTTGGCGCTCGGCGGGCGCTTCACGATGCCCGAGGCCACGATCCGCGCGCTCGGCGAATTCAATGCCGCCAACGCCACCGCCGCGCTCGCAGTGGCGCAACAGCTCGGTGGGAAAATCGAACCGGCGTCACTCAGTCTTTTCGCCGGTGTCCGCCGTCGGCAAACCTGTCTCTACGCGTCACGGCTCGTGACGGTGATTGAGGATTACGCGCATCACCCGACGGAGATTCGCGCGTTGCTTGGCGGATTGCGCCAGAACGCGCGTCGCCTGCTCGTCGTTTTTCAGCCGCATCGCTACACGCGCACCGCCCAGTTCAAGACGGAGTTCGCCGCCGCACTCGCGAGCGCTGATCACGTTTTCCTGTTGGAGGTCTACGCCGCGAGCGAGGCACCGGTGGTCGGGGGCACCACAGCGGATCTCTATGCGGAGTTTAAAAAATCAGGCAGCACGCAACCGGTCACCTATCTGCCGGGTAATGCTACCGGGCTGTTGGCGGCGCTCAAGATCGCCCTTCGGCCGGAGGATACGGTGGCCTTCGTCGGGGCGGGCGACATCGACCAAGCAGGGCAGGAATTTGTCGCCCGCCTGCGCGCGGAAGAGTTGCGCGAACAAGGTTGGCACGATTTTAGCGAGGCGGTGCGTCCGCAAATTTCCGCAGGAACGAAGTTCACCGAGCGCGAGTTGCTCGGGCCAAAAACCACGATGCGCGTCGGTGGCCCGGCCCGGCTTTATGCGGAGCCGGCGAATGAGGCGGATCTGCAGTTGCTCCTCGCGACGGCGCACGCGCGTCATCTGCCCGTGTTCATGCTCGGGCGCGGTTCCAATCTCCTCGTGCCGGATGAAGGCGTCGATGGCCTCGTGATCAGTCTCGGCCATGAAAATTGGCAGAAGTTCGAGCTGCAGCCTGATGGGCGCGTCTGGGTGGGCGCGGGACTGCGGTTGAAAAATCTCTGTGGCCTCGCCACCAAGGCAGGCCTCGTGGGTTTTGAATTTCTCGAGGGCATTCCCGCCTCCATCGGCGGCGCGTTGCGCATGAATGCCGGCGCGATGGGCGCTTGGATTTTCGATGTGGTGGAGGAAGTTCATCTCCTGACGCTCATCGGGGAAAAACGCGTGATGAAGAAGGCCGAAATGCACGTGGATTACCGACACTGTGGTGAATTGCACGAGGCCGTGGCGTTGGGCGCGTATCTGCAACCGGCCGCGCAATCCGAGGCGGCGGATATCCGCCGCCAGATCGATGTTTATCAAAAGAAGCGGATGGAATCCCAGCCGCGTGAACCGAGCGCGGGTTGCATTTTCAAGAATCCGACCGGGACCTCGGCGGGCCGGCTCATCGATGAAGTCGGCCTGAAGGGCGAACGGGTGGGCGACGCGGAAGTCTCTCTGGTCCACGCGAACTTCATCGTGAACCGCGGACACGCCACCAGCGCGGATATCGTGGGCCTCATCCGGCGCGTGCGCGAGCGGGTGAAGCGCGCGCGCGGCATCGATCTCGAACCGGAAGTCCTTTTATTTGGTCAAAACTGGAAAGATCTCCTTTGAAACCTCCCCTCATCGCCGTCCTCTGTGGCGGTACCTCTGCAGAAAGTGAAGTCTCGATCGGTTCGGGCAAGGCCGTGGCTCAGGCCATGGCACTGGCCTATCCGACCGAAAAAATCATCCTGAAGACGGATGCCGTGCCCGCAGGCCTCGATCCCCGGCGCCACGTCGTGTATTCGACGTTGCACGGGACCTTTGGCGAGGATGGTGGCATGCAGCGGTTGCTCGATGCTGCCGGCATCAGCTACGCGGGTTGCGATGCCAAGGGCAGCGATCTGTGTTTCGATAAATGGCGGACGCGGCAGACCGTTTCAGCAGCGGATGTGCAGGTGGCACCGGGGCGTTGTTTTAATTCTGCGGGGAAACCTTCTGCGGATTCGGTCATCCAGGAATATGGCGAACAGGTGGTGCTCAAGCCCAACCGGCAGGGGAGCAGCTTCGGTTTGCAGATTGTCTCCAATCGCGCCGAACTCGAAAACGCTCTGGTCGGCTTGCGCGCAGGCGAATGGATTCTGGAGAAGCGGATTATTGGCCGCGAATTCACCGTGGGCTTGCTGCGCGGTCGCGCGATGGGCGTGGTGGAAATCGTGCCGGATTCGGGCGTCTTTGATTTCACCAGCAAGTACACGAAGGGCCTCACGCAGTACTTCGCGCCGGCCTCCATCTCCGAAGAGCTCGCGGCGAAAATGCGCGCGGTGGCGGAAAGCGCGTTCGCGGCGTGCGGTTGTCGTGACTACGCGCGGATCGACTTCATGCTTTCTGCGGAAGAAGAACTTTATTTGCTGGAAATAAATACGCTGCCCGGCATGAAAGAAACGAGCCTGCTGCCAATGAGCGCCCGTTGTGTGGGTCTGGATTTTAACGCGCTGTGTCGCGAGATGGTTGGACCTGCCGTGGAGCGTTTTCATTTGGCCCAGTCTACGATGCGATGAGCGAAGTCCCCCCCACTGCAGCACGAAGCGGCCGGTCCTGGCGAGATATCAGCCAGGAGGTGAAACCGCGCGCCATGTCGAAGAAGGGGCGTCGCCGGCAGTACACCGGTTGGCTGAAAGCCGGCGGGATCACGGTGTTGGTTGGCGGGTTGGTGTATGGCGTGTTTCATCTCGTCCACGAGTGGCAGACTGATCGGGTCGCCTTTGCCGACACGGTGAACAGCGAACCGGTGCGCCATCTGGCGGTGAGGACTGATCGTGGCGGCACCTTGACGGAAAAATGGGTCGCGCAAATCCTCGCACTGCCGAAGGGCGCCACCTTGATGGCGTTGGACTTGCCGGCCCTGCGCAACCGGCTCACCGCCCAAGGGCAGGTGCGGATGGCGGTCGTGACCCGGAAATTTCCGAATACGTTGGAGGTGACCTTGCAGGAACGCACGCCGGTCGCCCGGGTGCAGGCGTTGGATGCCCGTGGTCTGGCCAAACAACTCTTCGTCGCGATGGATGGGACCGTTTATGATGGGACCAACTACGATCAACAGATGGTCAGCGGCCTCCCGTGGCTCGATGGCATCCGGTTGGTCCGGCAAGGCCCGGGTTATGCCCCCGTCGTGGGCATGGCGGATGTTTCCGCCTTGTTGACCACGGCGCAGATCGAGGCGCCGCATCTTTATCGTACGTGGTTGGTTGTTTCACTCGCGACACTGGCCGACCGCGACGAGATCACGGTGAAAGCCCAGGAGATCGCGGTAATTATTTTTTCCCGCAAAGAAAGTTTTCAGAAACAGATTGCCCGACTCGATTACATCCTGGATCGCGCCCACGAGCGGCCAGAGGTTGGCTTGAGCAGCATCAACCTCGCCCTCGCCGGCCAAGTTCCGGTGAAATTCGAGCGCAGCCCGGAGGAACTGGCGCAGCCGGAATACACTTCTCGGTTCACTCTCCCAAAAACTCTCCAGCGCAAAGCCCAACGTGACTTCTAACAACGGTAGGATCGTCGGCGCCGTCGAAATCGGCACCAGCAAAATCGCAGTACTCGTGGGCGAAATCGCCCACGGGCGCTCGCTCAACATTATCGGCGTCGGCCTCGCGCAGTCGCGTGGCGTCATGAAAGGCGAAGTCGTCGACTATAAGACCGTCTGCGAAGCCACCCACCACGCGCTTGAGATGGCCGAGTCCAAGGCCGGCACGCGCCTCGACGAAGTCTGGCTCGCCCAAACGGGCGGCCACCTCGACGGTTTCTACAACGAGGCCTCGGTCAATGTGCAGTCAGCCGACAACACCGTGACCCAGCTCGATATCGAGCGCGTTTGCACGTTGGCCCAGCAAAAAGAATTACCCGCCGGTCGCTCCCGCATCCATGCCATTCGCCGGCCGTTTTGCCTCGATGGCCGCGCCGTGCCGGACCCCGAGCATCTCACAGGCAGCCGTCTCGATGTCGGCTACTGGATGGTGCACGGGCAGGAAAGCAAGGTGAGTGACAATATCCACGTGGTCGGCGGCTATCATCTCGAAGTGCGCGAACTCGTGCTCGCCGCGCTGGCCAGCGGCTCCTTGTTGACCACCACGGAGGATCGCCTCCGCGGCGCCCTCGTGCTCGATATCGGCAAGGGCGTGACGGATTTTGTGCTTTATCGCGATGGCCACGTGCTCGCGACCGGTGTGTTGCCTGTCGGCGGTGATCATTTGACCAACGATCTCGCGATCGGCTTGCGCGTCACGACCATGCAGGCGGAAGCGCTCAAACTCCGTTGGGGCCGCGGCACCGTACAGACGCGCGACAAGTCTGAAAAAGTCTGGCTAAACGGCGACATGTCTTTTGGCGATCGCCAGCTACCCAAGTCCGCCATCGAGCTGATCACCACGGCGCGCACGCAGGAATTATTGGAGGTTGTATTGCACAAACTCGGAACGAGGTTTTCGCCCGAGCATTGCGGTGCGGGTATTATTCTCACCGGTGGTACGGCCAAGCTCCCCGGAATCGCCGATGCGGCGACGAAGGTGTTTGGTCTGTCGGCCCGCTGTGGGGAATCGCCCGCGTGGGTGAAAGACGAATTGAAGGACCCGATGTTCAGCACCGTGCTCGGCATCTATCAGTTCGGCCTGCGCGCGGCGCACGAGCATCCCTCGCCCATTCCGAGAAAGCCTGGCCTGTTCAGCGGGCTCACTAAAATGTTCTCCTGAGACTACGACCATGGACGACCAATCACCCAACGAACTTCCCCTCGAGGCCCTGACCGATCGCGATATCGGCATCAAGCTGATCGGCATCGGCGGCGGCGGCTCGAACGCCGTTGACCGACTCAAGATGGAGAATCTCGACCGTCTCCAGCTCGCGGTCATCAACACCGATTTCAAGGCGCTCAATGTCTCCCCGGTGCAAGACAAGGTGCTTATCGGCACCACCGTGACACGCGGACTCAGCGCTGGCGGTGATCCCGTGCTCGGTTATGAATCAGCCGATGCGGATCGCGCGAAGATCGCCGAGATCGTGCGCGGTACCGATCTGATTTTCATCGTGGCCGGACTCGGTGGCGGCACCGGTTCGGGCGCGGCCCCGGTCGTCGCCGCAGTGGCGATGGAGGCCGGCGCGCTCGTCATCGCGTTTGTCACCTTGCCTTTTAGTTTCGAGGGTGGACGCCGACGCAAGCAAGCCGAGGATGCACTCGCCGAGTTGCGCGCGGTTTGCCACGCCGTCATTCCGCTTTCGAACGATCTGCTGCTCCAGGAAGGCACGGAGCAGACCAGTGTGCTCGATGCGTTCGCCCGCGCCGATGCGTGGATCGGGCGCGGCGTGAAATCCATTTGGGGCATGCTCTCGCGCACCGGGCTCATCAATCTCGACTTCGCGGCGTTGCGTCAGGCGTTCCAACAACGCGGCGGCAAAACGCTTTTCGGTCTCGGCGTCGGCGAAGGTGAGAATGCCGCCATGGCCGCCTTCGAGGATTTGAAACAGTGCCCGTTGCTGCACACCCCGGAATTCGCCCGCAAGGCCGACCGGCTCATGGTCAACATCACTGGCGGCCCCGATCTCAGCCTGACGAAGGTCAATGAGCTCATGATCGCGGTGACCGAAGAATTCGGCAAGGAAGCCCACGTCATTATGGGTGCGGTGATCGACGAAGAATTACAGGGCAAAGTGGAAGTCTGCGTGCTCGGCACGACGGATCTTGGTAGCCGGAATTTTGTCCGACGTCCGCCTGCTACTACGAAGAAACCCGAAAAGCCCGCCGCTGTTCCGGTAGCGCCGGCAGCCACCGATGAAGTCCGAACGGTGAAGCCGACCGTGGCCGTGGAGAAGGGCACGCGTTCACCCGTCACTGCGACTACCGCGCCGAATCCCGCTGATAAACCGCAGCAGGAAGAATTCGGTTTCGGCGGCAGCGAGCCCGTGGAAAACCGCGGCTCCTTCAACAAGACCGACCGAAACCTCTTCCAAGGCCAAGACCTCGACGTCCCCACCTACCTGCGAAAAGGCATCAAGATCCCGGCGTGAGTTGGCGCGAAGTGTCCAATAATTTTGCCCGCGAATGGAGGCGAATAAACGCCAATGACGATCCAGTGTGATTGAGGGTCAGGTCTGATTCATTCTCGGCGCGCCTAGAGGGAATTCTCGGTTGCACCGCCAGGGACAGATGTTTTGTAGGGCCGGTGTCTTGCACCGGCCGGTTACGCTCCGTCCTCGCTCGCGGCGTCTGCAAGACAGACGCCGTGCCCAGGCGGTCTCGGAGGAAATAGAATGAATCAGCCTTGGATTGAGGGTAGAGCAAGTTCTCCGAACGAGCCGTGTCTAGGGGCTGATGACCCGGCGATTGATGAGCTGATTCCTTTGTCGGCGCGCCGGCCCTCTTTCGAATCGCCCGAGGTTCAAAGATTCTGATCCCGCGGAATGCGGGTGAGCTCAACGCCGCCGCGATTCGGGAAAATCATTTAACGCGGAGAACGCGGAGAGTGCGGAGCTTGCGTGTTGCCTCAAGGTGCGGCGTGACCTTCCGAAGAATTCTCAAGGAGTCACGTGTTGAATGTTGACAGATTCCTGGGAAAACTGATTTCCCTCACTGAAGAAGCGAAACGGGTTAAGGAATTCAACGCGGGTTGTTTTTCCATTTCGCCCTCTGCCTTAAAGGCGATCATGTCGGGCTGGGTTTAAGGGAGGTGGAGATAAAAAATATTGCGCGACCAGCTCATCCGGCACTGAGGCTCCCAAGCCACGGCACTGTAGCAGCTAGAGTAAAAACTGCGCACGTCAGTCCGTCGTACCTCCGATGACAGCGGTTCAATATCAGGCCTAATTCGGTCGAAGCACGGCACTTTCTACGATCAGATCGTGGGCGGTAACAAGGTGTCGTCGTAAGAGTCGGTCCTTGCTGCCGGACGGACGGTGATACCGTAAAAGATGGAGCGGTGCGTCGGCGAGCGACGGCCCTACGAAAGGCAGGTGGATCATGTCGGCCTTTGCGACCGGAACGTGGGTGATGCGTAATGCGACCGAGCGGTACGGCCATAGAGCCGACTGAGCAGCGCGTCGGCGAGCGATGGCCCTACAGTCCGTGGATCGCACTTTTGCTGACGGCGAGGGCTGCTTCCTTGATGGCTTCGCTCATCGTCGGGTGGGCGTGGATCGTGCGGCCTAAATCTTCGGCGCTGCCGCCGTATTCCATGTGCGTGACGATTTCACTGAGCAACTCACCGGCGCCTTTGCCGAGGATTTGCGCGCCGAGGATTTTGTCGGTCTTCGCGTCGGCGATGATTTTCACAAAACCATCGGTGGCTTCGGCGGCGATGGCGCGGCCGTTGGCGGCGAAATTAAATTTGCCGACGTTGATCGCGCAGCCGGCGGCTTTGGCGGCGTCTTCGCCGAGACCGACGCTGGCAACTTCGGGATCGGTGTAGACGATCGCGGGCATGAGATCCCAATTGATGTGGCCGGCTTTGCCGGCGATCCATTCGGCGACGGCGATGCCGTCTTCTTCGGCTTTGTGGGCGAGCATCGGGCCGGCGACAACATCGCCGATGGCGTAGATGTTCGGGATGTTGGTGCGGAGATGGGCGTCGACTTTGACGCGCTTCTTGTCGTCGAGCTGTACGCCGGCTTTATCGAGAGCGAGACCGTCGGTGAAGGGGCGGCGGCCGACGGAGACGAGGACTTTGTCGGCGGGGAAGGAGAGCTTTTCGGTGCCGCGTTCGGCGGTGAGCACGCCGTTAGCGTAGCCGGTGACTTTGGCGCCGACTTCGATCTTGAGGCCTTGTTTTTGGAGGAGGCGGGAGAAATGGCGGACGATATCGTCGTCGTAGGTGGCGATGATTTTGGGGAGAAATTCCACAACGGTGACATCAGCGCCGAGGCGGGACCAGACGGAGCCGAGTTCGAGACCGATGGCGCCGCCGCCGACTACGACGAGTTTCTTCGGAACGCTGGTGAAGGCGATGGCGTGATCGCTGGAGACGATGGTTTCGCCGTCGAATTTCATAAAGGGTAACTCGGCGGGAGCGGAACCGGTGGCGATGACGAAGTGTTTGGCGGTGAGACGACGCGGCGAGGGCGCCGCATCTCCAGGGATTTCGATTTCAGTCGGTGAAACGAATGAGGCGGTGCCGGTGTAGGTGGGAATCTTGCGGCCTTTCGCGAGCAGCGCGACACCACCGACGAGTTTCGTGACGACGGCATCCTTGTTTTTGAGGATGGTGGGCAGATCGGCTTCGACGGAACCGAGCTTGATGCCGGATGCGGCGGCATGGTTTTTGGCCCAGGCGTATTGTTCACTGGAATGCAGGAGTGCTTTGCTCGGGATGCAGCCGACGTTAAGGCAGGTGCCGCCGAGCGTGGAGCGTTTCTCCACGAGAGCGACTTTGAGGCCGAGTTGCTGGGCGCGAAACGCGCAGACGTAGCCGCCGGGGCCGGCACCGATGATGATGAGATCGAATTCAGAGGACATGGGGAAAGTCTAGAGTGGGGAGCTGAGAGTGGAGAGCCAGAAATTCCGATTCGGGAGCTGGGTGAATCGTTCTCGTTCTCGTTCACTTACTCCTACTCGTTCTCTCGTTTTTTGTTGGGGCGCACTGAGAGCGATAATGAGTAGGAGAATGAGAACGATTAGATCAGATTCCGATCGCGAGGCGGGCGGGGTCTTCGATGAGTTGCTTGATCTTCACGAGGAAGGTGACGGCTTCCTTGCCGTCGACGAGGCGGTGATCGTAGCTGAGGGCGAGATACATCATCGGGCGGATGACGACTTGGCCGTTGAGCGCGATGGGGCGTTCGTTGATGGCGTGAAGTCCGAGGATGGCGCTTTGCGGGGAATTCAGAATGGGCGTCGAGAGCATCGAGCCGAAGATGCCGCCATTGGTAATCGTGAACACGCCGCCTTCGAGGTCGGCCATCGCGATCTTGCCGTCGCGGGCTTTTTTAGCGGCCTCGGCGATGGACTTCTCGATCTCAGCCATGCCGAGTTGATCACAGTTGCGGATGACCGGAACCATGAGCCCTTTCTCGGTGGAGACGGCCATGCTGATATGGTAGTAATGGTTTTGAATGATCGAATCGCCGTCGATCTGCGCGTTCACGGCGGGGACATCCTTGAGGGCTTGCACGACGGCTTTCGTGAAGAAGGACATGAAGCCGAGCTTCACCCCGTGTTTCTTGACGAAGTCGTCCTGGTATTTTGCGCGTAGGGCCATGACGGCGGACATATCGCACTCGTTGAACGTGGTGAGCATCGCGGCTTCGTGCTGGGCGCGGACAAGACGGCCGGCGATGGTTTGCCGGAGCTTCGACATTTTGGTGCGGGTCTGGCGGGTCGTAATATTTTCGATTAGCGATTTTTGATTCTCGATTGGCGAAGGTGCTGGAGCGGGGGCCGCAGACGGCGCGTTAGGGATAATGCGCCCTACCTCGGAGGCAGCGAGCATGTCGCCTTTGGTGACGCGGTTGGCCTTGCCGGTGCCGGCGATGGTGGCGGGGTCAAGGCCGGTTTCGGCGGCGAGGCGGCGGACTGCGGGCGAGGTCACGGCAGTGACCGGAGAGGGAATTTCGGAGATGGGAGCTGGGGATAAGGCCGGGGGCATGACGGCCGTATTGATGGTGGCGACGACTTGGCCGATCTTCACGTCGGTGCCGGCGGCGATGGTGAATGTGATCTGACCGGCGGCTTCGGCGGTGCCTTCGGAGGTGATCTTGTCGGTTTCGAGTTCGAAAAGGGGCTGGTCCTTTTTGACGAGGTCGCCGTTCTTGACGTGCCATTTGGCGAGAATGCCGGAGGTGATGGATTCGCCCATCGGTGGGATTTTAACTTCTAAGGACATAGGAGGAAGGGGAGGGGAGAGTGAAAGTGGTGATCGCCTGCAAGCAGGCTCCTACAAAGTGAAGGCTTGTTTGAGGAATTTGGCGAGTTGGGCGCGGTGGACGGAGAGGAGGCCGACGGCGGGTGAGGCGGCGGCGATGCGGCCGGCGTACACGGGCTTGCTGCCGAAGATATCCTCGAGCTGCGGCATGATCCAGCGGGCGGCACCCATGTTCTCGGGTTCCTCCTGGCTCCAGATGATTTTGGCACCGGCGTATTTTTTGGAAATTTCGGTGAGGCGCTTGCGGTGCAGCGGATATAACTGCTCGACGCGGACGATGGCGGTGCTCTCGGATTTCTGCTTCTCGCGGTAGTCGACGAGGTCGTAATAGACTTTGCCGGAGCACAGGATCACGCGGTCGGTTTTTTGCGGGGCGGCAGGATCGTCGAGGATTTCCGAGAAATTCTTTTCGGTGAAATCGGTGAGCTGCGAAACCGCGCCGGGGTGGCGCAGGAGCGACTTGGGCGACATGATGATGAGCGGCTTTTTGAAATCGCGTTTCACCTGACGGCGCAGGATGTGGAAAATTTGCGCGGGCGTGGTGACGTTGGCGATTTGGATATTGTCCTCCGCGCAGAGCTGGAGGAAGCGTTCGAGACGGGCGGAAGAATGCTCGGGCCCCTGGCCTTCATAGCCGTGGGGCAAAAGAAGCGTGAGGCCGCTGACGCGTTGCCACTTCGATTCGCTGGAGGCGATAAACTGATCGATGACGACTTGGGTGCCGTTGGCAAAATCGCCGAATTGGGCTTCCCAGATGCACAGCATGTCGGGGTAGTCGATCGAGTAGCCGTAGTCGAAACCGAGCACGGCCACCTCGGAGAGCAGGGAATTATAGACGCAGAAGGGTGGTTGTTTTTCTGCGATATGATTAAGCGGTTTATATTTCGCGCCGGTCTCGACGTCGGTGAAGACGGCGTGGCGGTGGGTAAAGGTGCCGCGTTCGCAATCTTGGCCGCTCAAGCGGATGGGTTTGCCCTCGACGAGCAGGCTGCCGAAAGCGAGTGCCTCGCCCATGCCCCAATCGAAGGGGCCGCCGGCTTTGTGGGCGGCGGCGCGCGTGTCGATGAAGCGTTGGATCTTGGAGTGAATTTTGAAACCCGCCGGCACGGTCGTGAGTGCACGGAAAACCTGATCGACGACTTTCGGGCTGATGGTGGTATCGACGGTGGCGTGGGAATAGTTGGGCTGAAAGATCGCGTTCGAGCCCGTGAACTGGCCGGCGATGACGTCGCGCTGGCGTTTTTCGGCCTTGCTGGCTTCGCGCGCTTTCGCGGTGGTGAGATTGGCGTCGAGGGCGGTCGAATATTCGGCCTTGATCTCATCGCCTTGCGCGACGGTGAGGGATTTTTCGTTGATGAGCTGCTGCGTGTAGAGCGCGGAAATCTGCGGCTTGGCGGCGATGATTTTGTACATCAGCGGCTGGGTGAACGACGGTTCGTCGGTCTCGTTGTGGCCGTGTTTGCGGTAGCAATACATGTCGATGAACACGTCGCGTTTGAACTTCACGCGGAATTCCACGGCGAGCTGGGCGACCAGGCAGACGGCCTCAGGATCGTCGCCGTTGACGTGGAAAATCGGGGCTTCGATCGATTTCGCGATATCGGTGCAGTAGCGCGTCGAGCGCGCGTCGGAGGGATCGGTGGTGAAGCCGATCTGATTATTGATGATGAAGTGGATGGTGCCGCCGGTGCGATAGCCGGGCAGTTGGGAGAACTGGAGCGTCTCGGAAACCACGCCCTGGCCAGCGATGGCGGCGTCGCCGTGGATGAGCAGCGGCATGACCTTGCGGCGCTCGACGGTGTCGCCGCGAATGCGTTGGCGCGCGCGGGCTTTGCCTTCGACCACGGGATTCACGATCTCGAGGTGGGAAGGATTAGCGGCGAGGCGCACCTCGACGGTTTTGCCGGTGGTGGTAGTGAGAATGGATTCGTAGCCGAGGTGATATTTCACATCGCCGTCGCCCGCGACGGAATCGGCCACATAGTTTTCGGAAAACTGCTCGAAGAGGACGTCGAAAGATTTTCGCATGACGCTGCAGAGGACGTTGAGACGTCCGCGGTGGGCCATGCCGAGGACGATTTCCTCGACGCCATGTTCCGGGCAGTGCTCGATGATCGCATCCAGCGCGGCGATGATCGTCTCGCCACCTTCGAGGGAGAAACGTTTTTGGCCGACGTATTTGGTATGGAGAAATTTCTCGAACAGCTCGGCCTTGTGGACACGGCGGAGCATGCGAAGTTTCTGGGGTTGGGAAAACGCGGGTTGCAGGCGGGTGTTCTCGAAATGCTCCTGGAGCCAGCGGCGGCAATCCTGATCTTGAATGTGCGTGTACTCGACGCCGACGTGGCCGCAGTAAGTTTCCTGCAACGCGGTGAGGAGGTCGCGGAGTTTTACCTGACCGACGCCGCCTTTGAAATTTCCCGTGTCGAACGAAGTGTCGAGATCGGCGTTGGAAAGCTTAAAGGCTTCGAGGGCGAGTTTGGGGAGAGGGGCGGGGCGGTTCGGATCGAGAGGATTAATGTGCGCCTGGCCGTGACCGATGGAGCGATACGTGCTGAGCAGGTAATAGATTCCGGCCTGCTTCACGCTGTCGACGGTTGAGCCGGTGACGCTGGATGTGGAGCCGGTGTTGCTGGACGCGCCAGTGGGCGATTTGCCATCGGAGCCGAGGGCGAAGCCTTGGAAGAAGGCGCGCCACGTGGCGTCGACCGAGTCGGGTGCGGCGAGCCAGCGTTGGTAATATTCTTCGATCAACGAGGCGTTGGCGCGTTCAGAGAAATTAACGGGATTCATGGATGCGAAATTGGGTGGTGTCGGGCTTGCCAAATGTTATCGGTACGATAACCGGGAGGTGAAATGCAACAGCAGCAAGACTTTGACACAAGACGTTTTAGGCCGGACCTTGATCGGATCGTCCGCCGTCGCATACACCTTACTCGCTGATTTTAATCACTTAACTGACCAACCACAGCCACCGATGATCGAAGCAAAATTGAAAGAGGCGCTTATCCGCCTCACCGCCGGGATTAAGGTCGCTGATGGCGCGGCGATCTCGGTGGCGCTTAATGACGTCGAAGCGCTGCTCGCGGCGTATCGGCCTGAACTGAATCCGCGGCTCGTGCATTTTCTGGAAGGACGCAGTTACGCGAAGGCGCTGGTGTATCTGGGCGGTGACGGCGGTGCGCTGGGGCAGCCGATTTCTCCTCCGGGAGGTTGCGGCGGGGGCAAGGCGTGATGGTCAGGGAAGAATTTTAACCGCGAATGAACGCGAATTGACGCGAATAAAAACCAAGTCACGAAAGCATTATCCCACCAGCGCATGAGTTCTGAAAACAAAATTTCCACGGATGGCGGGCAATCGCTCGGGCAGAATCCATTTGGGGCGTTGAGTGGAGCGGGATTGCCAAGTACAACGATGACTTCAACCGGACGGTCGGGGGCAACCGTCCCTACCAAAGCAGTACCAGCAAAAAATCGCGGCCGCGTGGACATCAAACGCACGACGGCCGGACGCGGCGGCAAGACGGTGACGCTCGTGACCGGATTTATCGGCATCGGGTTGCCGGAGAAAGAGCAGCTCGCGAAGAAAATCCGCAGTGCCTGCGGCTGCGGCGGCACCGTGAAAGACGGCGACATCGAAATCCAAGGCGACCAGCGCGAAACCATCGCGCGAATTTTATCCGAGGCTGGTTTTAGGCCGGTGTTGGCGGGCGGGTGAGGCCGCGGGTTCGTAGAACTACGCCGCCAACACGATCCGCGCTTGCCGCAGCCTGTTCGCTGCGTTCTCCTCCTCAAGTCAACCCATGCCGATCCCCCCAAGTATCCTTGAGCGTATCGAGACTTTCCGCCGCAACCTCGATTCCTACCTCAACCCGGATTACCAGGAAGCACGGGTTCGGCAGGAATTCATCGACCCATTGTTCGCCGCCCTCGGCTGGGATGTTCGCAACGAGCAGGGTTATGCCGAAGCCTACAAGGATGTCGTCCACGAGGACACGCTCCGCATCCCCGGCATCGGCCTCAAGGCTCCCGACTACTCTTTCCGCATCGGGGGCACGCGAAAGTTTTTCGTCGAGGCCAAGAAACCAGCCGTCTACCTCAAGGACGACCCCGAACCTGCCCGTCAACTCCGCGTCTACTCGTGGTCGGCCAAGCTGCAGCTCGGCATCGTGACCGATTTTCAAGAGTTCGCCATCTACGACACCCGCATCCGGCCCCGCGAAGGCGACAAAGCCGCAATTGCCCGCATTTTCTACTGCACCTATGAGCAGTATGCCGAAAAATGGGATGAGATCGTCGGCATTTTCTCCCGCGAGGCCATCCTCAAAGGCTCGTTCGAGAAGTATGCCGCCGCCAACAAAGGCAAACGCGGCACCTCCGAATTCGACGACGCCTTCCTCGAAGACATGGAGCATTGGCGCAGCCTACTCGCCCGCAATCTCGCCCTGCGCAACGCCGGTCTTTCCCAGCGCGAACTCAACTTCGCCGTTCAACGTATCCTCGACCGCATCATTTTCCTGCGGATCGCCGAGGATCGCGGCATCGAACCATACGGCCAGCTCATGGCGCTCACGACCGCTGACTCGAACTGGAGCGTCGAGGAACCCGCCGCCGCCCGGCGCACCCGCCCGACCCTCTACCCACGACTTTGCGAGATTTTCGAGCGGGCCGACTTTCGCTACAACTCCGGTCTCTTCCACTTCGCGACAGAGAAAGGCCGCGAGGAATCACCCGACAAACTCACCCTCGGTCTCGAACTTGACGACGCCGTCCTGAAGGAAATTATCGGCCACCTCTATTACCCAAAGAGCCCCTACGCTTTCGCCGTCATCCCCGCCGACACTCTCGGCCACGTGTACGAACAGTTTCTCGGCAAGTGTATCTATCTCACGCCCGATCACCACGCCAAGGTCGAGGAGAAACCCGAGGTCCGCAAAGCCGGCGGCGTTTACTACACGCCGACCTACATTGTAGATTATATCGTCCGCCAGACCGTGGGTCCGCTCGCCGAGGGCAAGACGCCCAAGCAGGTGGAGAAGATCAAGGTGCTCGATCCCGCCTGCGGCTCCGGTTCATTTCTTCTCGGCGCTTACGACTACCTCCTCGACTGGCATCTCAAGTACTACATCGGACATGAGCCCGCCAGCTGGGCCAAAAAGAAAAATCCGCCGATCTACGAAACCGCGCCCAACGCGCACGGCCTGGGTTGCAGCTCCGGCAACTGGCAGCTCACCACCACCGAGCGGAAGCGGATTCTCGTCAGCAATCTCCACGGGGTGGACATCGACGCGCAAGCCGTTGAAGTCACCAAGCTCTCGCTCCTGCTCAAGGTACTGGAAGGCGAAGCCCGCGAATTGCGCGGCAAGACCCAGGACTTCTACCGCGTGCTCCCCGATCTCGGGAACAACATCAAGTGCGGCAACAGCCTCATTGGTTCCGATTTCTACGCCCAGCCCGACCTGCCCGCTTTCGATGGCGAAGCGCGGATTAAAATCAACGCCTTCGACTGGCCCATCGAGTTCAAGCCCATCATGGACGCGGGTGGGTTTGATGCGGTGATCGGCAATCCGCCGTATATTCCGCTTGAACTACTCTCAGAAGCCGAACGGAACTACATCAGAAAGCACTACTCGGAACTAAGCCGGAAATTCGATTCTTCCGCTGCATTCATCCTCGCTTTTCTTCCTAAGATTTCGCGGCAAGGCCGCTTGGGTTATATTGCGCCGCAGACTTGGGAGACAGGAGAAAACTATGCGGATTTTCGCCACCTTCTAGTCAAGACCTATGGCATTAGTACGGTCGTCAACCTGCCGTTTAATATTTTCAAAGACGCCTATATTGACACAGGAATGTTCATTTTCACCAAACAACGAGGATTGAGCTATTCGCTCTGCGTAATGCCCAAGAAAGTTGAGATCGTTGATTTCAACGCTGCTGTTTTCACCTCAGTGAAGTTGAGCGAACTCGAAGCGCCAGACTACCGCCTTATACTGAATCCGCTTGCTCGCACACTACTCCAGCGTACTACCGATTCAAAAAAATTCTCAGCTCTTGGGGAGTTCACGATATCGACGCAAGGTCTGGCAGGAAACCGCTTCGAGCTGCGGCCCACCGCGAGCGAACATGCCGACTTTCCATTCCTAACACGGGGACAAGCGCGGCGATATCTCCTCGAAATTAGTGAACAACAGTTCACCTCGATGAACGATAAACCGTCACTTGTGCGTTTCTATGAACGCGGATCAAAATTACTCATCCGACGCGTCATCAGCAGACAGGATCGGCTGCTCGTGGCTTCGACAGATCGGCGCTTGGTTTTCAAGAAAGACATCAATCCATTTCTTATCACGGACCCAAACTGGAGCCTTCAATTTATACTCGGCGTTTTGAATTCAAAATTCATTTCGTGGCTTTATCTCAATTCATCTTCAATCGCGACCAAGGATGATTTTCGCCAAACAACGTTGGCTGAGTTACGACGAATTCCCGTTCCGCGTATCCTGAAAGGCAACAAGCCCCACGACACTATCGTTAGCCACGTTGAGCGGATGCAGAAACTCCACGCCGATCTCGCCGCCGCCAAAACGCCCGAGGCGCAGTCGCACTTCCAACGTGACATCGCCGCCACTGACCGCGCCATCGACCAGCTCGTGTATCAACTCTACGGCCTGACCGCCGAGGAGATCACCCTCGTCGAGCAGGCCACGGCTCCTGCGTCCGCAATAGTTTCAGTCGCCGTAGAGTGAGGAACGCTTGTCATGGGCACACGCATCCAAAACGAACGTCAGTTCACCGATTGGCAGGAACTTGCGGATGGTGGGCGCCGCTACTGGCTGGATGTCCCCGGCCGGCTCGGCTGGCGCGCCCGCTACGTCAAGGAAGTCGATGCCAGAGAGCGCACCTTGCGATTCCGGCAGGAAATCTATGATGCCCGAAACCGTTTGGTCGAAGTGCATGAAAAATACCCGGTGGACAGAGGCCACCGTAAGACGTAATATTCCCTCATGAAAATCACCCGGCAATCCACCGCGCGAAAACTGCACGCCTACCTGAAGGGCCGGCTCACGTTGACGGCGCTCGTCGACTGGGCGGAGCAGGCGATGCTGGAGGGCGATTTCGCCCCGGCCGATGCCGCCGTGTTGAGAAAAGTAGTGCCGCGGATTGGCGTCGCCGATGTGCGCAGCTTCGGACTCGAGTGGGAGGATTGCTCCCGCATGCTCCGGCTCCTCGGTTTCCGCGCCAAGATTGATGTGGTCGCCGCCTGACGCACGGCCAGACGCGATTAAAGAAGGAATCCAGCCATGGCCCAAACCGTAAAAGTCTGGTTCGACCGGGAAGGCGACTTTCTCGAAGTCCGCTTCTCCGACAAGTCCCGGCTACCTGCGTGAGACCGATCAGGAAGCTGTGATGGAGCGCGTTGATGAGCAGGGCAACGTGCTCGGTTTCACCGTCATGGCAGTCAGCACGCTCGACAAGGATCATCCTTTGGTCGCGCACTTAGCTGCTGCCAGCTGATTATTCTCAAATGAAGATGCCCGCCCATCGTTGCACGCACCGCGCCCGCCGCCCGCAGATCGAGGAGCTCTTTGCCCTCGTGCCGATTGCCGCCGCCCGGCAAGTGGTCGATGGAGCCTCGCACTGGCTCTGCGTGCCGCTGCCCGAGCGCTATGCTACCCGCCTCGCCTTCCAAGCCCGCCGCTGTTACGCGCACTCCGACCTGTTTCGCGCGAAAATCAGCCGGCCCGGCGACAAAGGGGCGCGACCTGCTCTACGTTTTCATGCGCCACTGGCTGGCCGCCCGCTTGAAAATCGATCGCCCCAAGCTCTACGCCCGTTTGCCCGTGAGCTATGCCTCCGGTGCGCCGCTCCTTTGAGCTATCGAGAGCAGATTGTTGGTTCGTCACGCCGCCAGGGACCGATGTTTTTGTAGGGCCTGTGTCTTGCACAGGCCGGGTACGCGCGCCTCCGTCCTCGCTTGCGGCGTCTGCAAGACAGACGCCCTACCCAGGAGGGCTCGGAGGAATTAGAATGAATCAGCCATGAGAGCTTGCTTGGTGTGTCGTGCAGCGATGCTGACCACGCCCGCTTGATGAACGTTTCTGGCCACCTTGACATCACACTATTTGATGCCTTGATGCGGTCATGCGCACGACGCTCACGCTCGATCCTGATGTGGCGGCCCGGTTGAATGCCGAGGTGGCGCGTTCTGACCAAGCTCTGAAGAGCGTGGTCAACGAGGCCTTGCGCCGGGGATTGAAAATGCCGGCCAAGACGGCGCGGCGCTCTGCGTATTCGGTCAAGCCGCAGAAGATGACCTTCCGACCGGGTGTCGATCCCGACAAGCTGAACGAACTTGCGGATGAACTCGAAAACGAGGTGTTGGTGAAGAAACTCCGCGCGTGATTATTCCCGATCTCAATCTGCTGATTTATGCCCATCATGCTTCCGACCTGCGCCACGCGGCGGCACGGGCTTGGTGGGAGGATTGCTTGAATGGAAATGAGCCAGTCGGGCTGGCGTGGGTTACCTTGCTGGGATTTGTCCGGTTGACCACGCACCGGCAAGTGCTCGTGGCTCCGCTGCCTGTTGCGACCGCGACTGCCTTGGTGGAGGAATGGCTGGATCAGCCGGTCGTGCGGGTGTTGGTGCCAGGGCGGGAACATGCGCGGCATTGTTTCGGGTTTCTGCGCAAACTCGGAGTGGGCGGCAATCTCACGACCGACGCCCATCTCGCCGCGCTCGCGGTGGAATATCAAGCCGAGTTGCAGAGTACCGATTTGGATTTCGCCCGTTTCCCCGGTCTGCGCTGGCGCAATCCTCTGGAAAAGAAAGGACGGAAATGAAAACGGAGTACTCTATTACCAAGCCAATCGTAGCTGATTTTCGGGATAAAAGACATTTAACGCGGAGACCGCGGTGGCCGCGGAGCCTGATGTGAGTGGGAAGTGGCACGGGTCTCCCGACCCGTGAGGATGGTTTTGCATTGTGCGGGTAGCCTCGTTTGAGGGCGCAGCCCGAAAACGGGGCCGTAAGCCACCGCGCTTTCGCCTGCGGCTTAAACGCGGCTACACTCCTGCACCCAGCGCGCTCGGCTTGTCCGTCGTAGCCTTGACGAAGTCGGAAGGTCGCGCTCCACCTTCGATACAGTTCATCCGGTTTGCGCCGTGGCATGCTCAGCTCGTTTCCTTGTCCCTCCTTTCTCCACGGGCTGAGGTCAGGATGTCTGAGCCTTGATCATAATCGGTGCGGCTGTGGCTAAATCGGCTGATGCTACTCGTAGATTCGGCCGAGTGGGAGTCATTCGATCATCACGCCGCCAATCCTGCGGCCATCGCGAGGGCGCTTTTCGCGCGGTTCATGATGTAGAGGTGGTAGCCGGGCGCGCCGTGGGCGAGGAGGTCGCGGATTTGCGTGAGCGCCCATTCGATGCCGATCAGCTCGACGACGTCGGTGTTCTCGGCGGCGACTTCGAGGCGCGTGGCCAATTGCTGGGGCAACGCGGCGCCGCACATCGTGGCGAGGCGTTGCACTTGCTTGAGCGAGAGCACGGGCATGATGCCGGGCACGATGGGCACCGTGATTCCTCGCGCTCGGCAGCGATCCACGTAGCGATAATACGCCGCGTTGTCGAAGAAGAGCTGCGTGGTGACGAACGCGCCACCGGCGTCGATCTTGCGCTTGAGATTATCCAAAT
>Ga0209591_10001163_pt1 | contig 33294 bp, 32 predicted proteins | sample MAT01_FD_187207 | JGI IMG/M metagenome (GOLD analysis project Ga0209591, IMG submission 187207) | Freshwater microbial communities from Lake Fryxell liftoff mats and glacier meltwater in Antarctica - MAT-01 (SPAdes) (version 2) | ecosystem: Environmental > Aquatic > Freshwater > Ice > Liftoff... | reverse complement strand
CACCCGTCGCCACCGCGAACGAACTGCGTTGGCCAAATCTTCTGGTTTCGCCACCGCGAAGGAGCGCTGCTTGCCGGGTCGACTCGAAGATGGCCCTCGAAATCGAAGGCGAACCGATGCGCGGCGAGTTCCTGCGGATCAGCACCTCCGTCAACACGATGGTCGATCAGCTGCGCTCGTTCGCGAGCGAGTGACACGCGTCGCCAAGGAGGTCGGCACCGACGGCAAGCTCGGCGGTCAGGCCGAGGTCACCATGAGCGGCACCTGGAAGGCCCTGACCGAGAACGTGAATGTGCTGGCTGGCAATCTCACCAAGCAGGTGCGAAACGTCGCGTTCGTCACGACCGCGGTCGCCAACGGTGACCTCTCGCAGAAGATCGATGTCGAAGCCCGGGGCGAGCTGCTCGAGCTCAAGAGCACGGTCAACAAGAGGGTCGACCAGCTCAGCTCGTTCGCCAGCGAGGTGACGCGCGTCGCCAAAGAGGTCGGCGTCGAAGGCAAGCTCGGCGGCCAGGCCAACGTGGCGATCGCTGGCGGTACCTGGCGCGACCTCACCGACAACGTCAACCGCCTCGCCAACAATCTCACCGGCCAGGTGCGGGCCATCATGGAGGTCTCTATCGCGGTGACGCAAGGCGACCTGACGCGCTCGATCAGCGTCGAGGCCCACGGCGAGGTCCTGGCCCTGCGTGGCAATCTCAATCAGATGATCGCCAATCTGCGGGACACCACCCAGCGCAACCAGGAGCAGTTGGCCCGCACCTCGAAATACAAGTCCGAGTTCCTGGCCAATATGTCGCATGAGCTTCGCACGCCGCCCAATAGCTTGCTCATCCTGTCGCAATTGTTGGCCGACAATCCCGACGGAAATCTCGAACCGAAGCAGGTCGAGTTCGCGACGACGATCCACATGGCCGGTGCCGACCTGCTCTCGCTCATCAACGACATCCTCGATCTCTCGAAGATCGAGTCGGGCACGATGACCGTCGAGCTCGACGCGATGCGTATCGATACCCTACCGACCTATGTCGAGCGCAACTTCGGCGAGCTCGCGCGCCACAAGGGCCTCGCTGCCGAGGTGGTGCTCGCCGCCGATCTGCCGGTCTCGCTGATGACGGACCCTCGCCGCTTCCTGCAGGTCTTGAAGAACCTCCTGGCCAACGCCTTCAAGTTCACCCAGCACGGCAAGGTCTTGCTCTCTGTGTCGGTCGTGACCTCGGGTTGGTCGTCGGGCCACATGACACTCGGGCGCGCCCCGCAGGTCAGCACCTTCACGCTCTATCTGCCGCAATCTGCCGCAATCCTATGTGCCAGTCACCGCCGCCCGTCAGGCGAAGTTGCCACGGCCTCGCGGCGCCGAGGGGGTTGCGCGCGACGTCGCCAAGGTCGATGGGCACGGCGGCTCGCCTGACCCCGCGCCCGAGCCCAGAGCCTCCAGCGACGATGATGACGACGCGGCCGCCTTGCTCCTCGACAATGCACTCGATGATGACCGCACGCGAATCATGCCCAATGACCGGGTCGTGCTCGTCATCGAAGACAACGTGGCGTTTGCGCGGGTGATGTTCGACCAGGTGCGCGCGTTGGGGTTCAAGTGCCTCGTCGCCGTGAACGGCGAAGGTGGCGTGGCCCTCGCCAACGAGTACCAGCCCGAGGCGATTACCCTCGACCTCGGGCTGCCCGGCGTCGACGGCTGGATTGTGCTCGAGGATCGCACTGCGCGGCTCCTGCTGGTCGAGGACAACGTCGTCGAGCGCGAGGCGATTGCCGCGCTGCTCGGCAATGGCGACGTGGTCGTGACGTCGGTCGCGACCGGACTCGAGGCCTGGCGCCTGCTCCAGTCGACGATGTTCGACTGTATCGGCCGCGAGCGGACCCCGGACGAGAGCGCTCAGCTTGCGCTGCGGACAAGCGCCATTCTGGTGAAGAACGTGACTTCGGTCGAGTAGCTGCTCGACCAGACCTCGTTGTTTCTGCACCGCGACGAAGCCAAAATGTCGGCCCCGCGCCGCGCGATGCTCCGCCAGGTAGGTGCGTGACGCCGACCCGGTCTTCGCTGGCAAGACGGTCCTCATCGTCGATGATGATGTACGCAACATCTTCGCCCTCACGAGCGTGCTCGAACGCCACAAGATGACCGTCTTGTTTGCCGAAGATGGCCGCCAGGGCATCGCGGTCCTCGAGCAGAACCCATCGATCCAGCTGGTCCTGATGGACGTGATGATGCCGGAGATGGATGGCTACGAGGCCATGCGCGTGATTCGCGCCAGGCCGCGCTACGCGCATCTGCCGATTATCGCCCTCACCGCCAAGGCGATGAAGGGCGATCGCGACGCCTGCATCGAGGCGGGTGCCTCCGACTATCTGACCAAGCCCGTGCTCGCCGAACAGCTCCTCGCCGTGCTGCGGGTCTGGTGGTACCGGTGACGGACGGGAGGATCCTGTTGGTCGATGACCATGCCCCGAACCTCGTCACTCTGGAGGCGGTGCTGCGACCGCTTGGCCATCGGCTGGTCAGCGTACATCGGGGGCTACGGCATTGCGCGGGGCTCATCGAGATGCAGCCGCTACCTCCGGGCACGACCATTCGCTTGGAGTCCGGCATGCCGGTCGCGTTGGTTCAGCGTCAGCTCCTCGAGCGCGTCTTCGCCAACCTCATCTCGAATGCCGTCAAGTACTGCCGACGCCCCGACGCCCACATCCGCCTGGCCTACCTCGAGGCCGACCAGTTCTTCGAGTTCTCCGTCAGCGACAATGGCCCCGGGAACGAGCCGCGATATCACGAGCGGATCTGGAACCTGTTCCAGCGCCTCGAATCGCAGGACGATGTCGAAGGCACCGGTGTCGGCCTGGCCCTCGTCAAGAAGATCGTCGATGGCCAGGGGTGGGCGCGTCTGGGTCGAGTCGCGACCGGGCAACGGTGCATCGTTTCGCTTCCTGTGGCCGCGCGGGCCGCTCGCCAGCATCATCCACGGCTGACGCAGGCGGTCCGAATCGGCTGAACGCAGCTCCGCCGAGCTCTTCAATCGAGCGCGGCGCTCCAGCGCTCGAGGGACTTGAAGTCGGCGAGCAGCGTCACGCCGGTCGGTGCCGCAGCGGTGCCCCCGACGCCGATGCTCACGTGCGGCGCGAGAACCCGGCGCAGGGCCGCGAGCTGAGGGACCACCACTTCGGACGGTGCCGCGGTGGACGAGCCGACCAGGACCGCCTGCGCCTGGCACTGGTGGGCCGCAGCGGCGATGTCTTCGACCGGGGTATTCGCGCCGAGGAAGATCACGCGTTTGCCCCCGAAAGCCAACAAGAGCGCCGCGATGTGCAGGCCGAGGTCGTGTGGCTCCCCTGTGAGTGTTGCGCAGACGACCGCGTGGATGCCCATGCGGCCCCTTCGCCGTTCCTCCAGTAGCGCCTTCAATCGGTCGCTCGCGAAGTGCTCGTGCATGACGCCCAGGCGGCCTGCCAGCCAGGCCTCCCCGACGGCGCCCAGGAAGGGCACGACGCACTCGTGGACGAATCGGCGAAGGCCGAGGTCGTCGATGGCGTGCCGTAGCGCGGCGTCCAGGGAGGCCCCGTCGAGGGCCAACGTCGCGACCATCAGCCGCTCGGGATGTGCCTCGAGCGCCGCCGCCGCGGGTTCGACCGAAGACACCGCCAACAACCGTTCGAGGCTGGCTGGGGTCGCTGCGACCACTGCGGACGGACGATGGCCGAGCTCCAGCGCGCGCTTCACCAGGCCCAGTCGGTCGACCTGGTCGTGGCCGTAGCGGCGGTGTCCCGACTCGCGTCGCAACGGTTCGGGGAAGCCGTAGCGCAGCTCCCAGGAGCGGAGGGTTCCGATGGGGATCCCAGTCGCCCGGGACAGGGCGCCGATGCTCAGCGAGGCGGAGTCTGCGGCATCTTCTTCGGTGTCGCTCATGGGGGAATCGTCCTGAAACCGGGCAACAGTCAATGCTGCGACGAAATGAGTAGGATGTGTGGGATCTTGCCTGGCAATGCCTGGTCGAACGCCGCGATCAGGTCATGGCTGGCTGCGCGAGGCGGCGCAGGTGCCGCTTAAAGGCGTGCATCACTGCCAGGTGGACCAGCGCCTGGCTACACGAATAGATGATCCAGGGCAGGCTCGGTTCGTAGTCATGGATCGCGGCAATCACGTAGCGCCTATCGAGGACCTCACGGAACTCGAGGCGGGCCCGACCGCTGCCTTCGCGCACGAGCAGGCCGCCGGTAATATAGAAGAGAACCCGGTCGGGGCTCGAGCGGTCGACAGAGCGGGTCAGTTCGAGCAGCGGTCGTTTAGAGCGCGGGGCAAAGAACCGGCAACGCTCGGTAGTGACGACGACGCGTAGCACCCGCCCGATGAGCCAGGTCGGCAGCCAGCGCATGTACTCGTCGGCGACCCAGGCGGCGTCGCGACCCACGGGCAGGATCAGGCGCTGCACCGAACGCACCCGCGCCGGTTGTCGGGGCCGTCGCCGCTTGCCTCGGCGACAGGACGGTGGAGGACGCGCGGGTGCGGCGGCGAGCTTCTCGGCGGCAAGCGTCTCGGCCAGTGCCACCGCGAGCGAACGCCCGGGGATGGCGAGCTGCACTTGCAGCGCCCGGTCGCGCGCGAGCATCGTGTGTTCGAGGCTCTCGATGAGGGGGGCCACGAGCTCTTTGGGCGCCCGCGTCACGGTGCTGACCCAGAGTCGTGAGAGGCCGATCGTGAGTAGCGGCACCGAGATCATGGGCCGCCGGAGCCCCATCGCGCGGGCCGTAGCGCGCATCATCGCCTGATAGGAGAGCACATCGGGCCCGCCGATGTCGTAGGTCCCAGCGGACACATCGTCGCGCAGTGTGCAGGCAGCGATGATCGCCACGGCGTCGGCGAGCGCGATCGGTTGCGTCATGGTGCGGGTCCAGCGTGGACAGGCCATGATGGGTAGACGCCGCACGAGGCGCGAGAGGATCTGCCACGACGAACCGCCGGCCCCGATAACGAGTCCGGCGCGCAGGGTGATGACCGGCAACCCGTAGGCGGCGAGCGTGAGCTCGACCTCGCGCCGGCTCGCGAGGTGGCGTGACAGGTCGGCCTCGTCGCCGGGAGGCAAGAGCCCGCCGAGATACACGATGCGCTCCACGCCGGCGCTGCGTGCGGCGCGCGCGAAGTTGTCGGCGCAGACGAGATCCATGTCCTCGAAGTCGCCCTGGGTGAGGCGCGCCGATGGCATCATCGAGTGTACGAGGTAGACGGCGCGCGTCGCTCCTGCGAGTGCCTTGTCGGCGTCCCGTAACGAGAAGAGATCGCAGCTGACCCAGCTGTCGTAGCCACCGGTGCCGGGCGCATGCTCTGTCCGTGAGATGCCGCGGCGCACGTACGGCGCCCCGATGAGCGGCGCCAGGGCCGCACCGATGAAGCCCGCTGCACCAGCGACGGCGATCACGGGCCGCGGGTCGTCGGCCGTCAACTCGCCGCGCCCCGGTCCAGCATGAAGCGTTCGAGGTGGCTCGCGACCGCTGTGACGACGGCCGCGGGGGTCGTCTCCGACATCGTCGGTATGCGCACCAGCGCTGCCCCGGGGGTGATACGCGCCAACATCTCCGCGATTTGGTCGGCCGCTTCCACGGTCGCCTTCGACTCTATTTCGGCGAGCGCGACCGCGGCGCTGAGCTCGGGTGCGAGCTGCGGCGAGGCGGCCAGCTCGGTCGCCCAGGCCGGAACCTCGGATGAGATGCGATTGATGAGATAGTGCGAAGGTCTGAGACCGGCGGCGGCCAGCTCTTCAGTGAAGAAGCGCGCGTCCTGCTCGGACCCCGAGCGCGGTGCGAGCACCACGAGATGACGCGTGCTCGGTCCGGTCAGAATATCGCCCGCGAGTCGTATCGTCTCGAGCAGGCGGGGGCGGATGCTGGCGATGGCGCCGACGACGGCGAGCGTGTCCCTGACGGCGCTCGTGCCGAGTGCGCCTTCGAAACGTTCGATGAGGCGGCGTGGACCCCAGTCGATGAGGCGCTGCGTGATGCCCCGCGGTTCGTTGCCACGTTGGGCGAGCCGCCCGAGCCACTGCAACGCCCGACTTTCGAGCAACGCGTCGATGCGGCCTGGCAGGGAAACGAGTTCTATCGCGTGGCGTGATGGCGCGGTGTCGATGACGATCGCCGCATACCCCGCGGCGCGTGGGCCAAGGCTCGCGAGGGTCGCGAGCTCGTGGACACCCGCGAGCCCAGAGCACAAGAGCTCGAAGACCGGATTGCGAACAAGCGCCTCGGCGTGCGGCGTACCTTGGAGTAGCGCGGCCGCGACGGAGCGGGGCGTGCTGCGCGCGTCAGGCATGTAGCAGTCGAGGCCGGTGCACCACGGCACTGGCACGACTTCGGATGACGGCGCCACGGCGAGCGCGTCGGCGAGACGGCGCGCGGGGTCGGTCGTGACCACAAGCGTGCGGGTGCCACGGCGGGCGAGGGCGACCGCAAGCGCCGCGGCCACGGTGGTCTTGCCGACCCCGCCGACCCCGTAGACGACGTACCGTTCGATCACTATACCCCCGTCGCGCCGCCTGACATTGGTCATGCCCATCCGGCGAGGGACATCTCCGTGAGGGCCGCAGGATGTTTGCCTACTGAGCTGTCGGGCAGCAAGATAAATGGGATGCCCGCTGCCGCCGCGACTGCAAGCGCTCGAGCTTCTTCCCGGGCCGCGAGCCAGGCGATGAGCCGTGCTGCCGCGGGCGCCAGCGTCGTGTCATCGGCAGCCAACTGATGGGCGGCCCGTGCCGCGCCGGGCGGCACTTCGGGCATGCGATTGAAGACCAGCAAATCCGCGTCGCGACCGAGCTGCGCACGGAGTTCAGCGCGGAGCTCGAGGGTCTCCGAGAGCACCAGTGGCTCGGGCACGCAGGTGACCACCAGCGCTGTCTGGAGCGGGTCGCGCAAGGTCGCATCAAGTCGGTCCGCCTGTTCGCGCGAGCGACCCTTCGGCACGAGGCGCGCGAAGCGTTGTGCCGCTCCGAGCCAGGACAAGCCGTGGCCAGTGGCTGGCATGTCGACGATGAGCCGGTCGCACGGGACCGGCAGGTCGGCTCCGACGAGGTCGACAGCGTTCAGGAGCAGCGCGTACTCGTGGATGCCTGGCAGCACATCGAGCAGACGCTTGACCGCGAAGTTGCCCAACGCGGCCCGCGCGAGCGCACGCGAACCGAAGACCGGTGCGGCCGCATTCTCGAGGGCTTGTCCCCGGTCTATCTGGAGCACGCCGTCCGAGGCGCCTGATTGTCGCTGGGCAGGTGAGCCGCCTGCCCGCAGGCCAGACCCGGGACCGAGCTCGACGCAGCGCGCACGCAAGCCAGCATTGCGAGCGGCTTGCGTCAGCGCTCGTGCGACCGTGCTCCTCCCCACGCCGCCTTTCCCGAGTACCAGGGTCAGCGGCGGGGAGAGGGCACGGATCGCCATCATGATCTCACCAGGACGCGCGTCACGGAGTCGGCATGAGCACGGTGTCGATGATGTGGATGACCCCGTTCGAGGCGGCGACGTCGGCCGTCACGACGGTCGCGTTGTCGACCTTGAGCTTGCCGTTCACGACCGCGAGCTTGAGGCTCTGTCCCTGCACGGTCTTGGCCTCGGTCAACTTCACGGCTTCCTTCGACATCACGGCCCCGGCGAGCACGTGGTAGGTCAGGATGGCGGTCAGCTTCACCTTGTCCTTGAGGAGTGCCTCGACCGTGCCCTTGGGCAGCTTGGCGAAGGCCTCGTCGCTCGGCGCGAACACGGTGAGCGGGCCCGGGCCCGACAGCGTCTCGACGAGGCCGGCCGCCGTTGCCGCCGCGAGGAGCGTCTTGAAGATGCCCGCTTTGCCGGCGGTCTCGACGATGGTGCCGGGCTTGGCGGGCATCTTGTCGCCCGCCTCGGTAGCCGTTCCGCCGCCACCGCCGCAGGCGAGAGCGACACTCATGGGGAGCAAGCCGATGCTTGCGGCGACGGTGGATGCCAAGAAGAATCTTTTCATGGGTTCAACTCCGGGGTTCGAAAGACCAGAGCAGTCTAGGGACACCCGGGAGCCGTTCAAGGTTTTTCTACGCAAAAAACTCCTCGCCACTTAAGAGCAGGCCGATTCTTCGTTCGTTGAGTAGATATTACAGCTTCGTGTCGGTCGCCCCCCGCCCTGATCGGTGTTGCGAAAAGTGCGCGCGATCCGCAGCATCTCACCGCATGACGAGCGACCCCATCTGGCAGCCGACGGCCTGTATCCTGTGCGAGTGCAACTGCGGGCTCGAGGTCCAGCTCGGCGGCGAGGACGATCGCCACCTGGTGCGGCTGCGCGGTGACAAACGGCACCCGGCCTCGCAGGGCTACGCCTGCGAGAAGGCCCATCGCCTCGACCACTATCAGCATGGGCGGGATCGCTTGACCGGTCCGTTGCGGCGGGGGTCCGACGGCAGCTTCGAATCGATCGACTGGGACACCGCCATCCGCGAGGTGGCCGAGCGGCTCGCCGCCGTGCGCGACACCCATGGCGGTGATGCCATCTTCTATTATGGAGGTGGCGGACAAGGGAACCACCTGCCCGGTGCCTACGCGACGGCGACCCGGCGTGCGCTTGGCTCGCGCTACCGATCGAGCGCTCTCGCGCAGGAGAAGACCGGCGAGTTCTGGGTGAGCGACCGCATGATGGGCACCGCCACCCGTGCCGACTTCGAACACTGCGACGTCGCCTTGTTCCTCGGCAAGAACCCGTGGCACTCGCATTCGATCCCGCGCGCGCGCGTGACGCTCAAGCAGATCTCCGCCGACCCTCAGCGCACGCTCATCGTGGTCGACCCGCGCCGCACCGAGACGGCCGAGATGGCCGACCTCCACCTGGCGCTGCGGCCTGGGACCGACGTGTTCCTGCTCGCCGCGCTACTCGCGATTCTCGTCGGCGACGGGCGCATCGACCACGACTTCCTCGCCGCCCACGCCGACGGGGCCGAGGTGGCAGCCACGCTGGCCGCGCTTGCTCGCATCGACGTCGCGGCGTGCATCGCCCGCACGGGCCTCGAGGCAGGGCTCGTACGCGAGGCCGCCCACGCGATCGGCAACGCGCGCGCCATGGCGAGCTTTGAAGACCTCGGCGTGCAGATGAACCGCGACTCGACGCTGGTCAGCTACCTGCATCGCCTGCTGATCCTGCTCACCGGCAGCTTTGGCAAGCCCGGCACCCACTTCGTCGCGACCACGCTCGTCGACATCGGCAATGGCTCGAGCTCGCGCACGAGCCCGGTCGTCGGCGCGCGCATCGTCGGTGGCCTCGTGCCGTGCAATGTCATCGCCGACGAGATCCTGACCGACCATCCCAAGCGCTATCGCGCGATGATCGTCGAGGCCGCCAACCCGGCCCATTCCCTCGCCGACTCGAAGCGCACGCGCGAGGCCCTGGCGTCGCTCGACACGCTGGTCGTCATCGACTGCGCCATGAGCGAGACCGCGCGCCTCGCCCACTACGTGCTGCCGGCGTCGTCCCAGTTCGAGAAGGCGGAGGCCACCTTCTTCAACTTCGAGTTCCCAAACAACGTCTTTCATCTGCGTCGTCGCCTGCTCGAGCCACCGGCGGGTCTCCTGCCCGAGGCGGAGATCCACGCGCGCCTGTGCGAAGCGCTCGGCGCCGTGAACGAGGTCGACCTGGCGCCGCTGCGCGCTGCCGCCGCGGCCGGGCGGGCGGCCTACCTCGGCATGCTGGTGACGCGCGTCATGCCGAACCCACGGCTCGCCGGGATGGCGCCGGTGCTGCTGTACCGCACGCTGGAGATGCCGGACGGGCTGCGCGAGGGCGCGGTCGTGTTGGGCCTCGTGCTGAAGGCCGCGCTCGAGCACGGGCCGTCGCTCCGACGCGCCGGCTTCACGGGGACCCCGCTCGAGGTCGCCAGCAGCCTCTTCGATGCGATCCTCGCGAACCCTTCGGGAGTCGTCTTCGCGGTCGACGAGTGGTCCGAGGTGTTGCGCCGGATTCGTACTCCCGACCGCAAGCTGCACCTGCTGCTGCCCGACCTGATGGCGGCGCTGGAGGCGGCGCTGGCAGCGTCCGAGACGGTCGATGTCGAGTTCCCGTTCGTGTTGAGCGCGGGCGAGCGGCGCTCGTTCACGGCCAATACGATTATCCGCGACCCCGACTGGCGTAAGAAGGATCCGGGCGGCGCGCTGCGCATCCACCCCGACGATGCGGCGTCGCTCGGCGTCGCGACGGGTGGACTCCTCCGGCTCACGACCCGCCGCGATTCGCTGCTGGTCGCGGTCGAGCTGAGCGACACGCTCCAGCGCGGTCACCTGTCGTTGCCCAACGGACTTGGCCTCGCCTACGAGGCGACCATCACCGGCGTCGCCCCGAACGAGCTGACCTCGACCCGTGAGCGTGACCCGTTCGTCGGCACCCCGTGGCACAAACGTGTGCCCGCGCGGCTCGAGCTGCCGTCGCCGGATAGCTCGGTCTGAACTGTCGGCCTATTGGGGACGGGCTCTGCCGGCTGGGAATCCACCGCGGTTGGGATCGGCGACGGTGACACTGATGGTCGGGGTAGGCTCGCGTTCACGGAGGTCCTCGGCATTGGTTTTGGGGGTCGCCTACACCCGGCGAGGTCGACCGATCGCCTGCGCGACGAGCAGCCCGGCGGAGATCGCCATTGCGATGAGCAGCATACGCAACGCCGCGTCGAGCCCGCTCGTTACATCCGAACCGAGGAACAACGACACGCTGTGAAAGCCGAACGAGCCCGGCACCAGCATCAGCGTCGCCGGCACCAGCGTCACGAGCTGCGGGCAATCGGACAGCTCGGCATGCGCCCGGCTCGCGAGCCCGACGACGAACCCGCCGACCGCGGCGCCGAGCTCCGGCCCGAGCGCGTCCCCGCCCCAGCGCGCGCCGAAGTAGCCGAGGATCGACACGACCACGATCGCGAACAGTCGCTCGCGCCGCGCATTCAAATAGACCGCCATCACCACCGCGGCGACCGGCAACAGCGCCAGCTCGCTCCACTCGGGCAGCGCCACGGGCGCGACGCTCGGCGTCACGCCGAACACGGCCTCGCCGATCTTCGATCCGAGCGCCACGCCGACCGCCATCTGTAGCAACGTCGACGCTGCAGCGGTGGCGCGCGCGGTGCCCGACGCAAGGTGGCGCGAGGCGAGCTCGGTCACCGCGACCGTCAACGTGAATCCCGGCAAGAGGCCGACGACGCCCGACAGCATGGTGACGTACTCCGACAGTGCCAGGCCGTTGTCGGCCGCGAGCCTGGCCGCGCCCGATGCGACCGCCGCGGCCACTGCCGACGCGAGCAGCTCGAACACAGGCGCGCCGGTCGTGACCTGTGGCCAGGCGATCGACAATGCGCCGATGAGCGCACCGATGACCGCGCCGGCCGCGATCTCGAGCAGACCTCCGCCGAAGAAGCGCGCCAGCGTCGCCGACAGGAGGAGCCAGATCAGGATCAACATCGCGGCGCGCTTACCGGGCGACACCGGTTTTTCGAGCTTCAGCCGATCCAGCGCCCGCACACCCTCGTCCGGCGGCCACGCGCCGGTCAGCACGCGCTGTGCTATCTGATGGAGGTCGTCCAGGCGCTTCAGGTGCACGTCCGCAGGCTCGACCCGCAACAGCACCGTGCGCTGCCTCTCATCGGGCCCGAAGCCGAGCATCAGCATGGTCGGCGTCGAGTAGGTCACCGCCTCGAGCCCGATGCGCGCCGACAGCGCACCAACGGTCTCTTCGAGCCGGTGCGCGGGCGTGCCGGCGGTATGCGCGGCGTGCGCGAACGCGACGATGAACGCTTCGGCGTCTCGCACGGACGGGGTCGCGGCTGGGCTGGGCGCGGGCAAGGACTCGATGGCTCCTGCAGCGCGGCTACCACTCTGCTCGTCACGACGCTACCGTCTGCTCACGGGGTGCGTTCGCAGTCTCCCGACCAATCGAAGGCTTCGCCCATGTCGACCACGGCGAAGTCGCTCACGTCGAGGGTCGCGAGGTCGTGCGGGTCGAGCAGCCCATCCCAGCGCGCGACGGTGGTTCGGTCGCTCGCGGCGGTCAGCGCGATCTCGCCGCCGTCCGCCAGGATCATGCCGTATCGCTTCAGTGCCCGGGCGACGACGCGCGCTCCCTCGCTCGGCAAGGACGCAACCGGGAAGTCGGCGCGCAGGCGCAGGCGCACTCCATAGGGCATGCCGTCGACGTCGGCCGACGCGGCCCCGGTCGCGTGCGTGGCCGGCCGCACGTACTGGCGATGCGCGATGCGCGAGTTCGGCAGGATGAAGCGGATCGCGTGCGCGATGGCACCGGCCGCGACCTCGTCGGCGCTGAAAGTGAGGGGCGCAATCGGCAGGCCGGCGGCGTCGGCCGAGGTGCAGCCTTCGCCGCGCAGTTGTTCGGGCCAGGTGCGCTCGAGGTCCCATACCGCGAGGCAGCCGCCATCGAAGACACCACTCGCGTCGATGTTGGCGCGCCACATCTCGTAGAGCGTGTCGCCTGCGCGCACGATCAGGTGGCAGTCACCGTCGCCTTCGCACGCGTAGCCGTCTTCGCCCTCGAGCGCGCCGCCGGTCGGCACTGGCATCGGGACCTGGTCGCAGTCGCCTTCGTAGAAGTCGCCGTTGGGCGTGAAGGTGCGCATCGGGGTGTCGTCGGCGGCTGCGAGCACGGTCAGCGAGAAGTCGATCTGGAAAGCATTGCGGTTGCCCCAGCCGCCCCGCTCGGCGAGCGCGGCGATCATCGCATCCGAGCGCGGGTGCGGTGGCAGGTCGGCGACCGGAACCTCCCAGGCCATCGTCTGGGTGAACCAGGCGCTGCTCGCGACGTTGGTCGTTTCGCCGGTCGCAGTCGTATCGGTCGCAGTGGTGTCGGTCGCGCTCGTGTCGCTCGCAGCGCTCGTGTCGGTCGCAGCGCCCGTGTCACCGACTGCGGCGTCGTCCGCCTCGACCCTTGTATCGCCCGCGACCTCGCTGCCGCCCGTCTCGGCCGCGCCGCAAGCGGCGTTCGCGCCGACGACGCAGGCGCATGCAATGAAGCGATAGCCGAAGAATTGGAACGCGTTCATCAATGACTACTCCGATGCGGCCGCTGGGTTGGGTGTCCATTCGCAGGACCACGTTGCCTGACATGCGTCCCACGAGAACTCGCGGCCGCTCGACGCGAGGTAGCGTCCGATCTGGCTCAAGAGGTAGGCGCCGAGGTCGAACGGCTTGGACGCATCGGGGCGCCGGCCGCGACCGTGAGCACGTTGCCGAGCGAGAGGCGCAGCGACGCGACGCGCAACAAAGTCTCGTCCACGTCGCTGCTATAGGGCACGCCAACCCCGTCGAAGGCGGCCGGCCCGCCGCTGTACCCGTGCACCAGGCCGAGCGGCGTTGGCGCTGCGTCCTCACCAGCGATCCGCACCTCGGGCGCGGGCCGTCCAGGTGGCCCACCTGGCTCAGCGTGGAGCGCTGGAGCGATCCCCAGCAAACCCAGGCCGGCCAGCGACGACAGGCGCGACACACGTGACATCGGCGTCCTCCACGACGGTCGCTTCCTCGCTACCGCAGTCGTGCCGTCGACGCCACTGCGCGCATGACTTTTGCGGCTTCCACTTCCACCAAGATTGCCGAGGGCAGGCGGCACTGTTACGTTTGCCGCATGGATCACGGGCCGACAGCGCGCTGGACGGGCATCTTCGCGCGTTGGCACGCCGCGGATGAGGCTCGACGCCGCTTGCTGCTGCAACGTCGCGAGCAGGCGGACGTGTTGGCTCGAATGCTGGTCGCACGCTTTGGCGCCGAGCGCGTGGTGCTCTTCGGGTCGATTGCCCGGGGCGAAAGTCAAGGGCGTCTGGACATCGACCTTGCGGTCGCGGGTGTCTCGCGTGACCGCGAGCTCGGCGCCATCGCACTGCTCGGCGACGAGGCTGGTTGCTCGGTCGATCTGGTGCGGCTCGAGGACGCCAACCCACGACTCGCCGCTGCCATCGAACGCGATGGAATCGTGCTGTATGAGCGCGGCTGATGCCCCCCCATCGCCTCCTCAGAATCGCGGCTGAGGCGCGCGCGGATATCGCGGATCTCGATACAGTGCGAGCGCGCTTGGAGACCCACTATCTGCGACTACTGAGGGAGCCTTCGGACGCGTCCGTGCTGGCCGCCGTCGCGCTGTGGCTCGACCACTACTATACCGCCAGCGAGGCGACGCTTGGCCGCCTGTCAACGGCGTTCGACGGTGCTCTTGCGACTTGCGATGACTGACACGCACGGTTGCTGCGGTTCGCAGCCCTGGAAGTGCCTTTACTGCGGCCGGCTATCATCTCGGCCGGCACCCGCGCTGCGCTCGACGAATTGCGTGGTTTTCGCTACAAGTTGCGGCACACGTATCTGCTCGAACTCGACGGAACCCGGACGATGGCGTTGGCAGCGATAGCCGCCTCGACGCACGCGGATCTCGTGGTCGACCTCAAGCACTTCGCCGGTTGGCTCGCGGCGCTTGCGACCGCCGCTTCAAAGGAAGCAGGCGACTGACGACGACCGCCCTTCCCCGGGCGCCACGCCGAGCGTAGGGTGCGCATCGCCCCTGCGCATCCGGGCCTCTGGACAGGCTGGCGCGCTTGGCACATCTGATTTCTCACGGCTCGGCATCGGTGGTCTTGCTTGAACGGGCTCCTCCTCACCAACCTCGGTACCCCGGATGCGCCGCGCGTGCCCGAGGTGCGTCGCTACCTCGCTGAGTTCCTCTGGGACCGGCATGTCATCGACATCAACCCCGTCGGTCGCTGGCTGCTGCTGCACGGCATCATCTTGCGCACCCGCCCCGCCAAGAGTGCGCATGCCTACGCGCAGGTGTGGACGCCAGCAGGTTCGCCGTTGATGGTGCACTCGAAGGCCCTCACGGCCGCGGTACAGGCGAAGCTCGGCGCCGACTGGAACGTCGCGCTCGGCATGCGTTACGGATCGCCGTCGCTCGCGGCCGGCCTCGACGCGGTGCTCTCGAAGCCGATCGAGCGACTCGTCGTGTTGCCGCTCTATCCGCAGTATGCGACCTCGTCGACGTACTCGACCCTCGAACGGGTGCGCGCGCTGGTCGCCGCCCGTGGCCTGAAGATCCCGGTCGTGTACGTGCGCGATTTCTTCCAGGCGCCGGGCTTCATCGAGGCCCAGGCCGAGGTCGCGCGTGATCGGCTCGCTGAGTTCGCGCCCGACATGGTGCTGATGTCGTTCCATGGTCTGCCCGAGCGCCACCTGACCGCGCTCGACCCGGCCAAGGGCACGGCCTTCGCCCATTGCCTCGCGAGCCCGTCGTGCTGCGACGCGGTCGATGCACGCAACGCGCTCTGTTATCGCGCCCAGGCGTTTGCCACTGCGCGCGCGCTGGCCGCCTCGCTCGGCCTCGCCAAGGACCAGTATCGCGTGGCGTTCCAGTCGCGCCTCGGGCGCACCCCCTGGATCCGACCGTTCACCGACGAGCTCGTCGTCGCACTCGCGAAGTCGGGCACCAAGCGCCTCGCGGTGATGGTGCCCTCGTTCACCGCCGACTGCCTCGAGACCCTCGAGGAGATCGGCATCCGTGCGCGCGCCGACTTCAAGGCCGCCGGTGGCGACGAGCTGCTCGCGGTGCCCTGCGTCAACAGCAACCCGAGCTGGGTACAGGCGGTCGCCGAGCTCGTCAAAGCCACGGCAGCCGGAGGCGATACGGCCCGAGCCACGGCAGCCGGAGGCGATACGGCCCGAGCCACGGCAGCCGGAGGCGATACGGCCCGAGCCACGGCAGCCGGAGGCGATACGGCCGCGATCGGCGTGACGACCGAGTCATGATCATTTGGCGGCCCACGAATGAGTTGGCATCGTTCGCGCGTTTCGCCGGCATGCGTGCCCTGCCCGTCGTCCTCTTCATCTCCCTCGTCGCCGTGCGACCCGCCTTCGCTCAGGCCCCGCCGCCCGCCGGCCGCTGCGAGGGAAGCGTCACCTGGCTCCCGTCCAACGCGGCGCCCGACGGCACACCTGCCGCCGCCCGCGAGCTCGCGACCTGGCTCGACGGACCTCTTTCCGCGACGCTCGACGACGAGCTGCTCGACCCCCGCGCCGTCGCGACGCTGAACCAGCGCAACGTCGACGTCCTCGGCGCCTGGCGTGACCCGCTGGCCGACATGGCACCGTCCCTCGACGGGGTCGATGCCGAGCTGCTCGAGCGCTACGATCACATCGGCGCCAAGCTCGGCAGCGGCGAATACGTGCTCGGCCCCGAGCCGACGGGCACGACACTGCCGCCCCCGAATGCCTTCAGTCCAGGCTTCGCCATCCTGCCGAAGGCCTTCGACGTGGTGCGGCTCAGGATCGAGAACGCGATCCCGGTCGACGTCGTGCAGGCCATCATCGAGCCCATCGACCTGCGCTGCATCCCGCTACCGGCCGGCCTCTACCGGGGGCGCATCGACCGCGCGTTCGACCGCAACCAGTGCTCGCGCCTGCACCCGGGCGACCTCGTGCGCGTGCTGCGCCGCACCGCCGACGGCTGGCTCTACGTGCGCGCGGGCCACGGCGTCGGCTGGCTCGAGGACGCGCTCCTGTCGCCCCCGATGACGCCCGTCGCCGCGCGCGAGCTGCGCAATCGCCCACGCCTGTCGATCGTCGGTGACCTCGTGCCCGCCGTCACCGCGCGTGGCGAGCTCGCGTTCTTGCGCATGGGCACCGGCTTCCCGCTGGTCGCCGTGCCAGATGCGGCCGGTGCGGTGAACCCTGGCGGGGGCGCTGGCGACTACCAGATATTGATCCCCACCGCGACCGGCTGGACCGATGCGTTTGTCGCGCGGTCGCGCGCCGTGCACGAGGGTTTCCTGCCGATGACGCGGCGCAATGTCTTGTCGCTGGCGTTCGCGCGCCTGGGCGATCCCTACGGCTGGGGCGGGCTCGGCGGCTTTCGCGATTGCTCGGGCCTGCTCCTCGACGTGGCCGCGAGCTTCGATCTGCGCCTCGGCCGCAACTCCAGCGTGCAAGCACAGGCCGGCGCCCAGGTGACCAACGTCGCGGGCCAGAGCCCCGCCGACAAGCTCGCGGCCATGCGCGCGGCCAACGTGAACGGCGTGGTGTTGCTCTACATGCCAGGCCACATCATGCTCTACCTCGGTGTCTACGAGGGTCGCGACTACGCCTTGTCGGCGATCAGCGAGTACCTCCTGCCCTGCCCCGAGGGCGGGCATCGCACGGTGCGCATCGACCGCACCGACGTGACCGACCTCGAGCGTGGTCGCGGCACCGAGCGCACCGCCTTCATCGAGCGCATCACGACGCTCGCGGTGTTTGGCCCGTGAGGCGCTGACAGGCGCCGACACGCCTTTCTGTACAAGCACCCCCGCCTCGTGTTGGATCCGCCGCCGATGACCTTCGCATACCCGATCTGGCTGGCGCTGCTGCCCCTCTTCAGCGAGAAGCCCGCGCTCTTGCCGGTTGCGCCAGCGGCGCCGACGGACCTCTTCGCGGCCAAGGACTGCATCGATTCGCTGGACATCGCGATCTTCAACTCGCCACGGCGCCCGCACACGCGCGCCCCGATGCGCATCCTCGTCGCGGGCGAAGTGCCCTTCCCGGCGGGCGTGCAGATCCTCGCGCAGGCGAAAAAGTCTACCGATATCGAGTCGTTGCCGCTCACGACCAGCGGCGGACCGCCGTACGGTCTCATCGGCGTCGTCGCCAAACCGCAGCTCGGGATCGTGCGCGTCGCGGTCGTCGGCAACGGGGCCGTGCTCGCGTGTCAGGAGATCGAGGTGCGCTCGGGACCCTCGGGGCCGGGCACGCTGGAGGTCGGCGTCGACCCCCACTGGGAGACACGCATCAAGTGGGAGCGCGACACCGAGAACCTCTACAGCCTCTGGATCGAGCGTCTCTTCGATGGGCCAGTCAACGAAGACCTGTCGTGGAACCCGCTGGCGCTCGTGCTGAAGGAACCGGCGCGCAACCTCCTCTATGACCACCTCGGCATGGACGAGGACAGAGACGGCGTGCGCGCCGACCCGGACTGCGCCGACTTCCCATACACGATGCGAGCCTACTTCGCCTGGAAGATGGGCCTGCCGATGGCGATGCGCCAATGCCGCCGCGGCAACGCCAACCGCGCCCCGACGTGCGGCGACACGCTCATCACCAACGAGCTCGTCACCGAGGAGTCCAACCGCGTCGCCGCCTTCAAGGCGTTCTTGCGCAAGCTCGAAGCCACCGTGCACTCGAGCTCGCTGCGCGGCGCCCCCGGCGACGAGGGCTCGGATTTCTACCCGGTGCGCCTCGACCATCGCGGCCTGCGGCCCGGCACCATCTACGCCGACCCATACGGCCACACGATGATGATCCTGCGCTGGTACCCGCAGACCGCGGACGCCGCCGGCCTCCTGATGGCGGTCGACGCGCAGCCCGACGGCACGGTCGGCCGGCGCGTCTTCTGGAAGGGCGCCTTCCTGTTCCCGAAGGACGACGACATCGCGGGCGCGGGCTGGAAACGCTTCCGCCCAGTGCGACGCGGTGGCGATAGCTATATCGAGCTGTCGAACGCGGCGATCGCCGAGTCGATCGACTACGGCGACTACTCGACCGAACAGTGGTCGAAGGGACAGGACGGCTTCTACGAGGCGATGGACGCGCTCATCAGCCCGCGCCCGATGCCGCCCGAGGCCGCTCTGATAGCCACCCTGGAGGCGCTTTACCAGCAGGCGCTGCGCCGCGTGGAGTCGATCGAAGCGGTGCGACCGTACTTCGACAAGGGCGGTCGCGTGATCCCGATGCCGAAGGGGTCGGACATCTTCCTCACCGCCGGCCCGTGGGAGGACTTCTCGACCCCGTCGCGCGACATGCGCATGTTGATAGCGATCGACACCGTGCTCGACTTTCCGGCCCGGGTGGTGCGTCGCCCCGAGCGCTTCGTGCTCGCGAACGAGACCCCCGATGTGCGCGCGGCGCGCCTCACGGCGATGACCGAGAGTGAGGCGAAGAAGCGCCTCCTGAGCTATCAGCGGAGCGATGGCACCACCCAGACGATTACCCTTTGGGACCTGATGCAGCGCAAGCTCGGCATCGAGCTCGCCTGGAATCCGAACGACTGTCCCGAGCTGCGCTGGGGCGCCCCCGAGGGCTCGGCCGAGCTCGCCACCTGTAAACGAAGGGCACCCGACGAACAGCGTCGTCAGATGCTCGACGTGCGCACGTGGTTCGAGAAGCGTGCGCGTCCGCTGCAGCACTGAGATGCCGTCACCGCTCTTTCAGATTGCCTGCATCGCGGTGTTGGCGTTCGGCTATGGTTGGCTGCTGGTCACGGCGGACCGATCGAAGCGGCGCGCGCTGGTCATCGAGATTTTTGTTATCGCGTTGTCGGCCTGGGCAGCCGAGGAAACGTCGATCCTGCGCTACCGCTTCTATGGCTATCCGGACGCGTGGTGGCTCAAGCTCGATGAGATGCCGCTGCTCGTCGCGTTCATCTGGCCGATGGTCATCCTGTCGTCGCGCTCCTTGGTGGACGTCTTGTTCCCGGGGCTCGGACCCGCCAAGAAAGCGCTCGCGGTCGGGGTGGCGGTGGTCATCGACGCGTCGCTCGTCGAGACGATCGCGGTCGCCTCGGGACTCTGGTCGTGGGTCGAAGGCGGCTACCTCGGCGCGCCGCTGATAGGCCTCGTCGGGTGGGGCGCGTTCGCGGCCGCCATGACCTGGTCGCTCGCCCATCCGAAGGTCCCGCTGTGGCTATCGCCGCTGACCGCGCTCGCGGGCACCCATCTCATCCTGGTCGTGACCTGGTGGGCCTTCTTCCGGCACGTCCTGCGCGGCGAGCTGCCGACCTGGGCGAGCTTCATCGGCGTCGCGGCGCTTGTCGCTCTCGCGGCCTGGCTGCGCTTTCGTCCGCTCGGACCTACGCGCCGCGTTCCGCTGACGCTCGCGGTTCCGCGGGTCGCCGCGACATCGGTCTTCGTGGTGCTCCTGTTCTTGAACGCGAGCCCGCATCTGGTGCTGCACTTCGCGGCGGTCGCCCTGCTCTACCTGGCGGTGCTCGACCTGCCGTTCGCGTCTCGGCGCCGATCGTAGCAGCCACTTTACCACTCGGTTTAGCTCACCGCAGCCTTACAAATAGCCCCCTCCCATTGGGGTCAGGACGACTCGATAGCCACCCATCCGGCCAGCGTGCTCATGGCGTCTGAACCACTCGGTTAGTTCGTGTGGGGCCCGTGGATGGCCGCAGTGAGGTCTAAAACGGGTAGGCCTGACCCCATCGGGTCCCCGCCCGACCCCGACTAGACCCCGATCGACCCGTACGACAAGATCGACAAGCGGCACGTTCGCGTGCAGGGTACGCGGCGATGAATGGCGCACGCGGCTCTGATCGGGGCACTCTCACGGTTTCGGTCGTGCTCATTGCGGTCATCATGATCTGCGGTGTGCTCTACCTTATGCGGCCGGTCGTTCTGCCGATTGTGCTCGCGATCTTCCTCGCGTCGCTCGCGCGCCCCGTCCAGGTAAGGCTCCAGCGCATCATGCCGTCGCCGCTGGCGTTGGTCGCGACCGTGCTCGCCACCGGGGCGATCCTCATCGCGTTCCCGATGGTGTTCGCGGCGAACCTTCAGGTCGTCATCCAGAAGCTGCCCGCCTACGGCCCACGCCTGGCCGCGATCGTTGCCGACATCGAGAAGGTCGCGCGCGACGCGGGTCTCGATGCAACCATCCTGGACCTGTCATCGGCCAAGACGGTCGACACGCTGGTCGGCGTCGCGACCGAGTCGCTGCAAGGCCTGGCCAGCTTCTTCACGACCTCGGTGCTGATCATCTTCCTCCTGATCTTCCTCTTGTCCGAGGCGAACATCATCAAGGACAAGCTCGCCATCGCGCTGAAGCCGAGCAATCACGCGACAGTGATGTCCTCGGTCGCCTCGATGCAGGAGCGCATCCAGCAATACGTCACGACCAAGACCCTGTTCGCGGCGCTGAACGCGGGCGTCGCGGGGGCGTTCACCGCGGTCCTCGGCATCGACTTCCCGCTGCTCTGGACGCTCCTGACGTTCATCCTCTACTTCATCCCGACCTTCGGCACGCTGATCGCTACGCTGCCACCGGTGCTGCTGGCGCTCGTCCAGTTCGACACACCGACTATCGCGGTCGTGTCGCTCATCGGCCTCATCGTCATCTTCAACGTGCTCGGCAACGTGCTCGAACCGCGCTTCATGGGTAAGACGCTGTCGCTGTCGCCGCTCGTGGTGTTCATCTCGTTGATGTTCTGGGGCTGGTTCTTCGGCGTCGTCGGCGTCGTGCTATCGGTGCCGCTGACCGTCGGCATCGGCATCATCTGCCAGCACATCGAGCCACTTCAGCCGATCGCCGTGCTGCTCGCCGACAAGCCGCGACGTCCCGGCCCGGAGGATATCGCGCGCGGTGAGAGCACGCGCTGATCCTCACTGCCGCCGACGAGTTTCGGCGAGAACGAACTTCCCACGGGACGATTGGCCGCCTATCTTTGCAGATGTGATGACCAACAAAGGTTCGAAGCGCGTGGGGTTGAAAGTCGTGCTGACGATGGTGGGGCTCGGAGCGGTCGGTGCCCTTGGCTGTGACCTGCCGCCCTATATCCCTCCGTATGAGGCGCCCGAGGTCCGGACGGACACCCTCAGCGACACCACCGGCGATGCTGATGGCAGCGGCGGCTGCAACATCCAGCCGACCCTCTCGGACATCAACGCGAAGTACTTCTCGCTCTCGTGCGTCTTTGGGGGCTGCCACGAAGCGGCGAGCGCCGAGGGCGGGCTCGACATGGAAGCCGCCGACCTGCGCGCCCAGTTCGTCAACGTGCCCGCCAGCGACGACAAGGCCGGCCCGCGCGGCAAGGTCCGGGTTGTGCCAGGTGACCCCGACGCCTCGTTCCTCATTCAGAAGCTCGAAGGCACGCAGGCCCGCGACGAAGGCAACATCATGCCCGACGGTACCGACGTGCCGATCGACCCCAACTGCCGCATCAAGATGATCCGCCAGTGGATAAGCGACGGGGCCCTCGATAACTGACGCACTGGCCATCGCGGCGGGCGCCTATCGGCATGCACACGAGCTGCTCGCGACGCTGCCGTGCCCGCTTGCAGGCCGCTGCGGTGGTTGTCCCGAGTATTCGCGATCGTTGGAACAGCAACGCGCCGACAAGGGCTCGCGGCTGACCTCGTTGCTGCACGACAGTGGGGTGGCCGTGCCGAACGCGCCGCTCGTCACGCCGGCCGGGCTCGCCTTCCGTGAGCACCTCGACCTGCGCTGGGACGGGCAACGGCTTGGCCTCCTCGGCCGCGACAGCGACCTGAGCGACGCCGGAAAAGGGGTCGTCGACATGGCGCACTGCCCGCTGGTCGTGCCAGCCCTGAACGCGTGGCTCGCCGAGGTGCGGCGCCATCCCCTGCCGATCGCCCGGGCAAGCTTGCGTTTGCGCGTGGCTGACGGGCCAGGTGGGCCAGGTGGGCTCCGCGGGATCTGGATCGACTGCGCTCACGCGGACGTGAAGGCGCTGCTCGATCACCCGACCTGGCTGCCGACGCTCGCAGCGCTGACGCCCGCGCCGGTCATCGAGCTCGGTCCCAAAGCGCGCAAGGTGGTCGTGCGCGATGGGCACGCGCAGCTCGTCGAGCCCACGTTGGAGCCCTGGTCGCACACCTTCGTGGGCCGTCCTGCGACCGCACTACCGCTCTACACAAGCGTGCGCGCCTTCTCGCAGCCAGGTGCCGCGCCCAACCGTGTGCTCGTCCAGGCGGTCACCGAGGCGGTGCTCGCCACGTGTGGCAAGCAGGTGCTCGAGCTCGGCGCCGGGGCCGGCAACCTGACCCTGCCGCTGCTTGCGGCGGGGCTCACGGTGCGCGCGGTCGAGCTCGACGGCGCGGCGCTCGCCCGCTCGGCGCATGCAGCCGGTCTCGCGCCGCGGCTCGAGATCAACGCCGCCAGCTTCGAGCGGGTCGACGACCTTGCAACGCTCGTGCAGGGCATCGACGTCATCCTCGCGGACCCGCCGCGCCAGGGCCTCGGTCGCTTCATCGACGGGCTCGGGCGCTTATCGCGCGGCCTGCGACCGGGGCATCTCATCTACGTCTCATGCCATCCCGAAGCGCTCGCCAGGGACAGCGCGCGCCTCGTCGGGTTGGGCTACCGCCTCGCGTCCGTCACTGGCATCGACCAGTTCCCGTGGACCCCTCACGCCGAGTGGGTGGCGACGTTCGCCAAGGCCTGACCGGGGGGATGCGCGGGCGCGCGCTTCAGTCGTGGCTTCGCCATCCTTGCGCATCCTTGCGAAGAGCTTCAGCCATCGCCATCGCCGACCGTTTCCACTGCCTTGACGCAACGCAGCCGGACGAGGGAGTGTTCGCCAGATGAAAGCGGGCTGGTGGAAGGGCGTCAGACCCGACCGGCGGAGACTCCGATGAGCGAGGCGGCGCAGCAAGACGGTGAACGATGCGGGGCGATGGCGCCCCGAGTCGCCGTGTGCTTCTTCGTCGCCGACACGCGCCACCGAATACCGCGACGCCCGTGGTGGCGGTGGCTCTACCGCAAGACGCGAAGCGTGTTGCTGCGTGCCGTCGCCATGCGAAGAGGGCCGGAGCCTCGCGAGGTCGACTACGCTGCCGGCCTCGAGTACGCGCTGGCTTCACTGCGTCGACGCTCGCCAAATCTCCCCCGCGTACTTCTCCTCTGCCCCGACGATATCGCGCGGCCCGAGGGAGTCGACGAAGTCATCCGCATCGATCCGAAAACGTATCGCGACGTGCGCGGCGTGGCCTATGAGTTCGGCGTCACGGTCTTCTACAAGCTGGAGCTCTTCCGCCTGCGAGGCTACGACCGCATCATCTACTTCGACAGCGACCTCCTCTTCGTCGACGACGTCTCGGCGCTCTGGGATCCGCAATGCTATGGCGAGCGCGACCTCTGGGCCGTTCGGGAATCGCCCGCGAACGGCGCGACCTTTGCGCCGTCCTTCGGGACGCTCAACAGCGGTGTGCTCGTCATCAACGCGGCCATGCTAGGCGACGATGTTCACGCGAGGCTGCTCGCGACTGCGACCGCCGGGCTCTCCTCCGACGGCGGCGACCAGGGTGTGCTGCATCGCTTCCTCGAAGCACCTGGGACGCGGCAGCGCGCCGGCGAACTCGACCCCTCTTTCAACCTGTTCGCCCACTCGGCTTCGATCACCGGGGGGCTCCTCGACCTGGGCGCGAAGGTCCTGCATTTCACTGGCAGCGAGAAGCCCTTCGGGCGCGCACAGGCTCGAAGGGACGACGACGACGGGCACGACGTCGACGAGCTCTATTTCGCCATCGCCGGGAGCACGGCACCTCGCCCTCTCGCCGAAGGCGTCGCGGCGCTGCTGGCCAGCACGACGGTTCGGGATTGAAGATCCTCTTCGTACAGCCCACGATCAATCCGCCGGGCGGCGGTGAGCTCGTCGCTGCCTGGCTAGTCGAGGCCCTGAAAGATGAGCACGAGCTGACCCTCCTCAGCTTCGACCGGCCGCGCCTGCACGACTGCAATCGCCACTTCGGCACCACGCTCGCTGCGCGCGACTTCCGCGTCGAGCTTGCCTGGCCCGCTGCTTGGCGCGTGCTTGGTCGATGGCCACTTCGCGTGCAGCGGCTGAAGGGTGCCATGCTGACGCGGACCTGCCTGCGCCTCGCCCCGCACTACGACCTCGTGGTCACCGCCAACAACGAGATGGATCTCGGCGGGTGCGGCGTGCAGTACGTCCACTTCCCTCAGCCCTTGCTGTTCACTCCGGGCCATCGTCTCGACGGCCAACCACCCCCGAGCCTCTCGCTGCGCCTCTACCTCGCGGCCTGCAGCCGTATCGCCCGCGACTCGGTGGAGCGCATCCGCACAAACGTCACGCTCGTGAACAGCGACTGGACCGGTCGCTGGACGGAGCGCGTGCACCCCATCCGGACACGTACGGTATATCCGCCGGTTCCGACCGACTTCCCCGGGGTGCCTTGGGAGGATCGATGGGACGCCGCCATCGCGATCGGGCGCCTGTCCCCCGAGAAGCGCTTCGAGCGCGTCATCGATATCGTGAGCGCCCTGCGCGACGCTGGAAATCCACTGCGCCTGACCATCGCCGCCTTCGCCGGAGATCCGATCTATGCGGCGAAGATCCGCTCGCTGGCCGCTCGGCGACAGGAGTGGGTCACCTTGCGAGAGAACCTCGACAACGCGGCCCTCAATGCGTTGATCCCCCGGCATCGCTATGGCATCCACGCGATGCAAAACGAGCACTTCGGCATCGCCGTGGCGCAGATGGTGAAGGCCGGCTGCATCACGTTGGTGGCGCAGGGCGGAGGCCCCGAAGAGATCGTGGGAGGCGAGCCGCGGCTGCTGTTCTCGTCGGCGGCGGACGCGGTCGAGCGTTGGCGCGAGATCCTCGCGAGCCCCGCGCTCCAATTCCAATTGCGGAGTCACCTCGCCGCGCGCGCGCCGCTGTTCTCGACCGAGCGCTTTGAGCGCGAGATCCGTGACGTAGTGCGCGAGGCCGGCGAGGCCCGAAGGAATAGCGCCTCCGCCGATATCGTGACGCAAGGCGCTCATCATCGCTCCGACCTCGACTTATGACGGCCGCCGGGGCGCCTCGCAGAAGCTCCTCCTCGACACCGTAGCCAACGACATCGCAACGCTCAGAGGAACTGCTGGATGTAGTCGCAGACCCAGTGCCCGGGGCAACACACCTCATCACCGGCGACGCCGTTGCCGATCGAGCCCGGCGACAAGCACAGGCGATAGCCCTGCGAGGGGTAGTAGTAGGCCCACAAGAAACACATCTCCCGACGCGCGCTCTCACCGAAGCCAAGCGCTTCGTCGGTCGTGTTGTCCCAGCTGCAGCGGTAGCGCAACCCCTGGCTGCCGTCGAAGGTCATCGCCGGGTCGAAGCGCTCGACCGGGGGCTCGTCCCAGGTGAACGGGGCCTCCGCGGTCGGGTAGATCGACATGCCTTCGTCGTCGACGCTGGTCGAAGCCGTGATCTCGACGTTGGTGCCATACGCATGCGTATGGCCGGTCACCGCGAACACATGGGTGTCGGGCAGGACCGAGATGTAGCGCCACGGCGTGCTCGACTTGCCGACCGGGATGTCGAGGTCGGGGTTGCCGTAGAACAGCATGTTCGCCTCGGCGACCACGTCTTCGGCGGCGATACCGTCGAAGTACACGTCGCCATGCGCGGTGATGACGGTGTCGGGGTAGTAGTTGTTGTAGTGGGCCTCGAGGCGGACCATCTGGTTGGGCTCGAACTTGAAGGCCACGCCGTTTGGGAAGGTCAGCGTCTCTTCCCGGATCTGCGTAATCATCAACGGAAACGTGTTGCCTTTGAGGGTCTGAACGAACGGGTCGCAGTTGAACGGCGTCGGCTTCTCGACGGTCTCGTCGGACTTGTAGATGACGAGGTGATGCGAGCCCTTGGCGAGCACCGTGCGGATCTGCGAGATCCAGAGAGCCTCGGTGTTGTCGAGGCGCTTCACGACGCACTTGGTCGTCTCGGCCCCACTCTGCATGTCCCAGTCACCGACGAACGTCGACACCGTCGTCGTTATCGGGGGACGCACCGTCGGGAGCACGATGCCGGTGTCCGGCTCTGTCGTATCGGGCGTCACCGTTGTGTCGGCGACGGCTGTGTCTGCCGTGTCGGGCGCGACGGCTGTATCGTTGTCGACCGTCGTGTCGGGCGCGACGGCCGTGTCGTTTTCGACTGTCGTGTCGGGCGCGACGACCGTGTCTTCTTCGACCGTCGTTTCGGGCGCGCCATCTTCGCCGGTCTCGGCGCTGGTCGCGACGTCGTTCAGATCGGGGGTCGCCGTCGCGTCCTGGGTGACACCGGGCGCTTGCGCCTGCGTGTCACATGCGCTCATCGCTGCAGCCAGGGCCGCGATCAGCGTGGTCGTTCGGGACTTCATGAGGGGGAGGAATGGGCGCACGGGCGTCAACATGGCGCGCACTCTCGCACAAGCGATTGGTTCAGCTCAAACGATTCTCGCACGAACGTGGTTCGTGATTGCGGACGGCCCCCCGGTCAGCCCGCATGCGCGACAAACCCTTCGAGTTCATTACGGATTCTTAGAAGTGCCGCGGCGCTGTCGGCTTCCGCCCGGAGCACGATGACCGGCTGGGTGTTCGACGCCCGGATGAGTCCCCACCCGTCTTCGAACGCGATGCGCGCGCCGTCGATGGTCACGACCGGGTGGTTCCGGCCGTAGTGCTCGATGGCCAGCGTCACGACTCCGAACTTGCGCGCGTCGTCACACTCGAGCCGGATCTCCGGCGTGACATGCGTGACCGGCACGTCGGCCAGGAGCTCCGACAACGGCCGATCCGAATGCGACAAGATCTCGAGCAGGCGGCCCGTCACGTAGACCGCGTCATCGAAGCCGTACCAGCGGTCCTTGTAGAAGATGTGGCCGGACATCTCGCCTGCGAGGAGCGCGCCCTCCGCCTTCATGCGGTCCTTGATGATCGAGTGACCGACGGCGCTCATCACCGGGCGGCCGCCGTGCGCGGCGATGTCCGCAAACAGGGTGTGGCTGCACTTCACCTCGCCGACGATGGCGGCGCCGGGATGGCGGGCGAGCACCTCGCGCGCGAGCAGGATGAGGAGGCGATCGCCCCACAGCACCTCGCCGCGATCGTCAATGACGCCGATGCGGTCGGCGTCGCCATCGTAGGCGATGCCCACGTCGAGCTGGCCGTCGAGCACCGCCCTACGCAGGTCGACGAGGTTCTCCTCGACGGTCGGGTCGGGGTGATGGTTTGGGAAGCGACCGTCCATCGGCACGAACAGCGCGGTCTGTGCGCTCATCGGGATGCCGAGGAGGGCCAACAGCGCCGCCGCGGGCGGGCCACCGGTGCCGTTGCCACCGTCGATCGCGACCTTCGGGAGGCGCGGGCCGAGCTCGAGCCGGCTCGCGATGTCGCTGACGTAGGCGGCGGCGAGGTCGTGATGGGTGACCTGGCCGGCGCCACTCGAGAACGTGCCGGCGTTCGCGAGCGCCGCCAACTCGACGATGCGTTCGCCGTGGAACGAGCCCTGGCCGAGCATCATCTTGAAGCCATTGTGGTCGGCCGGATTGTGGCTGCCGGTTATTTGCACGCCGCCGTCACTGCTGAGGTGATGCACGGCCCAATAGAGCTGCGGCGAGCCGCCGACGCCGATGTCGTCGACGTCGAGTCCGGCGGCGGTGAGGCCGGCCAAAAAGACGCTGTGCAGCCGGTCGGACGAGAGGCGGCAGTCGCGGCCGAGCGCCACCCGGGTGCCGCCGTGGTTGCGCACGATGGTCGCGTAGGCGCGTGCGATGCGGTCGGTCGTTGTGTCGTCGAGATCGCGCTCGGCGATGCCGCGGATGTCATAGGCACGGAAGATCTGCGGGTTCAGCATCCGACGGAATCCTTTAAAGGAGCTCTTTGCGACCGCGGAACTCGAGCAGCTGCACTACCTCGCGCGCGCGCTGGGCGGATTCGCGCGGGCATACGAAGGTCGCGTCAGGGGTGTGCACGACGACGAGGTCGGAGACGCCGACGGTCGCCACCAGGCCACCTTCGGAGAACAGCACGTTGCCGCTGCCGTCGAGCTCGATGACGTCGCCCATGTGGAAGGAGGCCGCGTCTCCGCGGTGGTCATAGAGCGAGCGCCAGCTGCCGACGTCGGACCAGCCGAAGGCGCCTGGCAGGGTGGCGATGCGGGTCGAGCGTTCCATCACCGCATAGTCGATCGAGACCGACTCGAGCTCGGCCCAGACGTCGAGGATATCTCTAGCCGCGACGATGCGGGTCGCGAGTGTCGGCCGGTGGACCTGCAGCTCGGCCATGAACAGAGCGGCCGCCATGAAGAACATGCCAGCGTTCCAGAGGTGCTCGCCGCCGGCGAGGTAGGTCGCGGCGGTGGCGAGGTCGGGCTTCTCGACGAAGGCGCGCACGGCGTAGGCAGTGGCCCCGGGCGTCAGCGGCGCGCCGCGCTGGAGGTAGCCGTAGCCGGTCTCGGGGTGGGTCGGAACGATCCCGATCGTGACGAGGTGGCTGTCGGTGAGCGCCAGCGCCGCGGCGGCGGTCGCGCGAAAGCCCGGCACGTCGGCGATGTGATGGTCGGACGGCAGCACCATGAGGCGCGCCTCGGGGTCGGCCGCGAGTGCTAGCTTGGCCGCCCAGGCGATGGCGGGCGCGGTGTTCTTGCCGGACGGCTCGGCCAGGATCTGGTGCGCCGGCACCTCGGGCAGGAGCGCGCGGATTGCCGGGGCGAGCGTCTGGGACGTGACGACGATGGTGCGCTCCGCCGGGGCGAGCGGCAGCACGCGCTCGAGCGTCGCGCGCAGCATCGGTCCCTCGCCGAAGAGGTCGAGCAACTGCTTTGGGCGCAGCGCGCGCGACACCGGCCAGAAGCGGCTCCCGACACCGCCCGCCAACAACACCGACCAGACGTGCTCGCTCATCCGCCTTGGCGTAGCGCACGCGCGACACCGGAGCAAGCTGGACAAGGGGGACCGGCCGACAGTAACAGGGACGCATGGTCTTCCGATCTTCAGCGCTGACAGGGGTGTGGGGTCCGATGCGTGCGGCATGGGTGATGGGCGCGCTGCTCGCGTTCGGCGCGTGTGGTGACGATGGTGCTAGCGGCGGTGAGGTCGCGGTCGATGTCGCCGGCGGTGACGCCGAGCTCGCGGGCGACATGGCGCAGGAAGCGACGTCCGAGGTCGCGGTCGAAGTGGACAGCGCGGCGGTCGAGAGCGAAGCGAGCGGCGAAACGAGCTCGGGACCAGCGCCCGGATTCGGTGTGATATCGGGTGATTGTGGCTTCGTCGCGGGCGAGCTTGGGTCGGCCGCACCGTCGCTGTACGTCAACCACTACGACTTCGGCAGTGACCCCTACGATGAAGGTGATCTCGCGAAGCTGACCGAAGGCGGGCGCGAGATCTTGCGCGACGGCAACGCCGGCGGCAGCTCGATCCTGTCCGAGGTCTTCGCGTTCGAGATGCTCGCGCGGTGCGATGGCGCGGTGCTGCTCAAGACCGAGACCGAGGTCATCTACGACGTGGCGGCCAAGATTACCGACATGGTTGTCGTGATCGATGGCAAGAAGGTCGGTGCCAACCCGACGCGCGCGGTCGGCTTCCCGTTCGACGCGCCCTACACGGTCGAGCAGGCGAAGAAGATCCTCGAGAAGAAGCTCGGCGACATCAAGAGCAGCAGCGAGACGGTGTCGGCCGACGACCGCTGGGTCAAGCAGATCCTGACAGTCTTCGCCTGGTCGGATGAGCACATCGCGCCCGTCGAGACCGCATGGAATGCGACCGATCCGGTACTGCGCGCCGACACCCTCGTCATCGTCACGGTCACCGACGGCGACGACCTGTTCATCTACTCGAACGACTGACCGTTCGCCACGTCGGCTTCAAGGTGCGGCGAAGGCCCGCAGCGCGGCATCGCTCGCGGCATCGGCAGGGTAGATGAGCTCCAGGTGCAGGCCATCGACGGTGACCTCGTGGCTCGGCCCGAAGTAGACGTAAGTCGACAGCGTCGTGATCGTGACAGCGCCGAGGCGGGCGCGGGTCAAGAGCACCGGGTTGTCGGCGACGGCGGGTTCGCTGGGTGGCGGCGGCAGGCCACGGGTAGCGGAGAGCGCGCGCGCAAGCAGATCGGCTAAGCGCGCGTCGTCCGCGGCCGCGGCGACGTCCCGGCGCAGGCGCGCGATCGCGTCCCAGGCGAGCTCGTCCCAGTTGAGCACTTGCGTGCGTAGCGGCCCGAGCATTACGTCGAGCAGGTTTGGAGGATCATCGGGATCGATCGGGCGACCTCCGTTGAAGAGGCGCTGACCCGCGAGGTTCGCGTCGAGGATGTCGTACCAACGATCGAGCACGATGCCCGGGTACGGCGCGTGCGCGGCAAGGAGTCGCGTGATGACGAAGCGGATGGGGCCGAGCGCCGCGTCGTCGAGCGTGCGTTGCGCGTAGGCGGGGCCGAAGCCGGCGGCCAGGAGCAAGCCGTTGCGTTCGTTGAGCGGCACGTCGAGCGCGGCTGCGAGTCGCAGCACCATCTCGCGGCTCGGGCGCGAACGGCCGGTCTCGAGAAACGACACGTGGCGGGTCGGCGTCTCGGCGCGCGTCGCCAGCTCGAGCTGGCTCAGGCGGCGCGCGGTCCGCCAGCGGCGAAGTGCCCGGCCAAAGGGTGTGCCGTGGGACTCGGCTCGGGCGGAGGAGGCAGGGGCGCCAGGCGGATGGGTCCTCGTCAACATCCGATGAAGATAACGCAGATGGGGAAGGCCGGCGCTTCCCTGCGAGGGAATCGCGCGGGGCGTCAGCGGGCGCGAAGGTCGGTGGGCGGGCAGGACCCGCCTACCCAGCCGAACGAAGGAGCACTTGCCATGAGACCCGTTTCCTCACTCACCCCGATGCAGCAGCGCGCGCTTGTCCTGAGCGGCGGGATTACCGGTGTTCTCGGTCTCGGCTTCGCCGCGGCCGCGGTGGTCGCGCCCGACCTGTTGCTCGACCTCTATCGACTCGTCGCAGCCCCGGGCACGTCGGTCGACCTCGGCGCCAGCGCGCGCCTCGCGACTGGCATCTACGGCGGCCTCATGGCCGGCTGGGGCGCCCTGATGTTCGGGCTTGGGCGCGGCGTCGACGTGCCGCGTGCGGCCGCGACCGGCATACTCACCTGGTATGTGGTCGACAGTGCCGCGTCGATCGCCACCGGCTTCCCCTGGAACGCCCTCTCGAACGCGGCGTTTCTGGTGCCGAGCCTACCGCTGTTGATGAGCCTTGGGCGTCGCACGGTCGCAACGTCACGATCCGCGTAGGCGCGGGCGGGCGGCGGCCGCCCGGAGCCGCGCGGAGCCACGCGGAGCGCTCTGTGGACGCGAGCATGGCGAGTACGGCGAGGACGGCTTGGCCTTGCAGAGACCGAGCACGCGGCGATAGTGGACGCGCCCACGAACGAGCCAACCTGGTACCGTCGGAGGCACCACGGGCCCCTCATTCAGGGGACGCGGGTGAGGGCGTGGGCGTGGGCGCGGAGGATGTCGTGGACCGGCCAGGGGCGACCGGGTATGGTCCGCGGCCCCCGGAGGTGGGTTTGATGGCCACGCACATGAAGAAGTGGACGAAGTTCTGGCTGGTGTTCGCCGTGTGGCTGACTGCGGACCTGTGGTCCAAGCACTGGGCCGACACCTCACTCGCGACGCCGTCGCACCCGTTGCCGGTGCTGATCGACGCGGCGACGGCCGGCAAGACGCTTAGCGAGGTGCTGGCGGAGCGGTTCGACTGGGCCCCGGCCGAGCTGACGGCGCAGCTCGCGCTGATGCAGAAGCTCGCACCGGCGCTGACGGCGAAGCCGGCGGATGCGCCGTTCGCGGTCGGTGGGGTGGCGGACGGTGCGAAGGGACTCTGGGTCTTCTGGCGGAACAACCGCGAGATGGCGCCCCGGCGCATCGGCCTGACCGATCGACGTGAGCTCGCCAAGTGGCTCGCGCTGGCAGTGCCCGACGCAACCCCCGAGGCGATTAAAGCGGTCGCGCAGGATGGCGCGGGTACCAAGACGTACGAGTCATGGCTGCCGCAGATGTTCCGCAAGATCGACAGCGACGAGGTGAGCGACCTCCTGATGGAGGGCCGCGTGCACGCGATCCCCTTCGCCGAAGCGCGCTTTGGGGCGGATACGAAGGTCGCGGCGGGCGAGACGTGGCTCGTCCTCGACCATGAGATCGACGTCATGGGCGACTGGTGGAAGTTCGTCTACGCCGAGAACCCGGGGGCGGCGTTTGGCTTTTTGAAGGGGGTCGCGCCCGGCCTGCGCCAGACCCTGTTCCTGTTGCTGACGCTCGTCGCGTTCCTCGTGATCGGTTCGATCGTGACGCGCCTGCCGGCCCGGGGCTGGCTCGTGGCGAGCGCATTCGGCGCCATCCTTGCGGGTGCCACGGGCAACTTCATCGACCGCATCCGCTTTGGCTACGTCATCGACTTCATCGACATGGATCTCGGCTTCATGCACTGGCCGACCTACAACGTGGCCGACATCGCGATCGCGGTCGGTGTCATCGCGCTCTTGCTCGACTTGTTCTTCAACAAGAACAGTCTGCTCGCGACGAAGAAGAAGGACCCGAAGGCAGACAAGCCCGTCGCGGTCTGAGTCGGGTAGCGCTCGCCCACACCCTCGCCCACGCCCTCGCCCGCGCGCTCGCCCTCGCGCTCGCCCGCGCCCTCGCCTTCGCGCTCGCGCTCGCCCGCGCCCTCGCCTTCGCGCTCGCCCACGCCCACGCCCACGCCCACGAAAAAAGGCAGCCCCTCGAGGCTGCCCTTTTTATCCGCGCTTCACACTTGAACCGTCAGCGGATGTTTG
>Ga0209591_10001160_pt1 | contig 33381 bp, 31 predicted proteins | sample MAT01_FD_187207 | JGI IMG/M metagenome (GOLD analysis project Ga0209591, IMG submission 187207) | Freshwater microbial communities from Lake Fryxell liftoff mats and glacier meltwater in Antarctica - MAT-01 (SPAdes) (version 2) | ecosystem: Environmental > Aquatic > Freshwater > Ice > Liftoff... | reverse complement strand
CGCGACCGAGCCAACGCATGGTGTTTTCCGCCCAAATGCGTGTGTCGTTTTCGTCGTAACGATCATCAATTACCATCACCCGAACGGAAGGATGTATCTCCCGCATCCATTCACCGCGAATTTCCCCAGGCACAAAATCGGTGGGTTTGGCGCAGACAATCACCATAACCTCCCGTGCTTGTCCCGCTGCGGTGTCGATCAGGAGCTTATGCCCGCGGTGGGGCGGGAGAAATTTTCCGATCACGACACCGAAACCAAATTTCATGGCATTGCCTTTTGAGACCGCCAACTGCGCGACCATTCACGCACCCCGATCAAGCACATGAGCAGGAACACCGTAACGGTCCGCAAATCGACCACGCGACATGTCGGACGCGACCGTCTTTGCCTCGAACCCAAAACCCGTCCGCGTCGAGAGCAGGGCGGCGGAGATGGCGCGCAGGGTGTCGCATGTCCTCGTCGAGCCTGTTCGATTCATCCTCACGCACGTCGGGGCGGAGTCCCGCGAAAAGACAAAACGCAAAATACTGCACCCACTGCGGAGCTTTGGCTTGCAGCAAGCGCATGAGCTCGAGCGCGGCCATGGGTTCGCGCACTATCGCTGGGGGCCGATGTTTCGCGCGGGGCTTGCGTGGGATACTCGCGCATGGGGACACGACAAGCCAGCCTCGTTGGACGGCTAAGGCAAAGGCCGAGGTAATATATGCAAATGCCTCGTTCCACGTTTTCACCGCCAGGCCTTCATAGCGTGACAAGAACGCGAGAATGTTCTCGCGAGTGATCGTGCCGGGATGGTCGCGCTGTTCCCGCTGCAACGAGTGAAAGAACAAGACAAGCCCAGCTAGCACGTGCCGGCGTTGGGAGTGACCAGTCGTGCGGTGGCGCATGAGCCGGTCGAGCTCGAGTAAGATTTTCCCGAGCCGGGGGGCAGCGGAAAGACGCGGCGTGCGCGAGGAGGTGCGCAATGGCGTCGTCGTAGGAGATTGCCTGCTTGTCGAGCATGCTGATGAGGTAGGCAGCAGCGAGGGGATCAGAGTTGTTTTGCACCCTCTCTAATAGCAACGTGATGGCACTTTTTTTCTTCGTCGATTGGCCGTCATAGTCCCGCCGGAATCGACTTAGCTAACCGCATGTGGCACAACGGCCTATGGGTGGAGGTGCGGGGCGGAATCGAACCGCCGGATAGAGCTTTTGCAGAGCTCGGCCTTACCACTTGGCTACCGCACCGTTTTACCCAAAGCGGGCGCAACTTGGGGCTTTTTTTGGGACGGCGCAAGTACTGAAATTTTATTGTCTGCACGGTTCCAATTCTCCTCTCAAGCCCCACCTTTTTGGTCGGCGTGACCTTATGGGGGAATCGCTTTTGTGGGGCGTGGATTGGCTGTCAGCCACCCGTGTCATGGGGTGCGCCTGCCGGGTGCGTTGTGAGACAAGCTCGCAACCTACTTCGTGTTGCGAGACAAGCTCGCAACCTACTTCACGTTGCGAGGCCACGGCGGATTTTTGCACGGTGCTTCGCCCTGTAGCCGCGATTCAGTTTCACGCAGAAAGAATCACAGTATGAAGCCGCTCCCACGAGTGGGAATTGACGTATCGCTGGCGGATTGCATTCCCGTGCAAAAATCCGCCGCGTTGCGAGGCTAGTTCGCGACCTGCTTCGATCTGTGCGTCAGCTTCAGTCTTTCTCGGGCTGCAAAGTGTGTAACGGCGGCACGGTGCGGAGGGCGGGGAGTGCGAAGGCCACAATAGCGACGACGGCGATCGTGCCAATGCCGCCGGTTGTGGCGGCGAGCACGGGGCCGAACAGCGCTGCGGCGATGCCGGCGCGGAACTCGGAGATTTCATTCGAAGAGCCGATGAAAAGCTGGTTCACCGCACTCACTCGGCCGCGCAGATTGTCGGGGGTTTTCATCTGCACCAGCGTGTGCCGGACGACGACGCTGAAGTTGTCGCACACGCCGCTGAAATAGAGCGCGATTAAGGAGAGCCAGATAGTGGTGGAGAGACTGAAGATGATTATCGTCGCGCCGAAACCGGCCACCGTCCAGAGCATGACCACGCCAGGATGTTTGGCCGGGCGAAGATGGGTGACGAGAAATGCCATGGTGATCGCACCCATCGCCGGGGCTGCGCGCAGCCAGCCGAGTCCGGCCGGTCCGACGTGGAGAATTTGATCCGCATAGATTGGCAGCAAGGCCACCGCTCCGCCCAGCAGAACGGCAAAAAGATCGAGCGTGATGGCGGCAAGGATGGCTTGATGGCGCCAGATGAAACGTACTCCTGCGAGCGTATCGGAGGCGGGACCGGCCGGCGTCGCTGGGCGATGCACGGGACGCCGAGCAAAAGCACGACCAAGGTGAGCGAGAAAAATACATCCAGCAGGTAGACGGAGGTGTAGCCGGATAAGGCGACGAGTAAGCCGCCCAGCGCGGGTCCGATCACGGTGGAGAGCTCAAAGGTGCTGGAACTCCAAGTGATGGCGTTGCTGATGGCCGTGGGCTCGACGAGGAGGGGAACGAGTGCGGCACGCGCGGGATTGCCGAGGACGCGGACGAATGCCTGTAAAAGCAGAATTAGAAAAATAAGAGGCAGGGCCGGATTATCAAAATGGAGCTGCGTCGGATCGACGTGCCGCTCGAAATACAGCGCAATGCTGCGGAGTAGTTCATTGACCAAACGCAAGGGCGCAGAGTTGGGCAACGAAGTATGGTACGTCGAGAGCAGCACGAGCGCGAGTGAGAGCGCGGCCGAGGCGACCGTGGTCCACATGAGGATTTTTCGCCGGTCCAAACGGTCCGCCAAAGCGCCGGCCGGCAAAACGAAAGCGATCAGTGGTAGCACGGAGACCAGGCCGACCAACCCGAGCGCAGACGCGGAATTGGTCCATTTATAAATCTGCCACGCGATGGCGACACTCAGGCCTTGCCGGCCAATATTAGAAAGAAAATTGCCCACCAAGTAACGTCGGAAGCCAGCGTGGCGCAGGGCGGAATAAGGATCGCGGACAACGGTGTCAGTCATGGGGCGAGGGAGCCGGATAGACAGTGGGGGCGAGGATGCTCGCTCCCACAGAACAAATTGCTTGGGATGAAATCGGATGTCGGCCGCCGCATATCGGCGCGCCGGATCTAAACCGGCGAAACGGCACGGCCACCAGGGCCGGCCCTAAGACATCCCCGCACGCTGATTCTCGGGGACGAGTATTGCTCATCGATCCCATCCCGGTTCAGCGGGTGAAGAAGGGATTATTCCGTTTCTCTTGTTTGAGGGTGGTGAGCGGGCCGTGGCCGCAGGCGAAAACGGTGTCGGTGGGGAGATTGAGGAGCTTGCGGCGGTTGTTGCGGCATTGTTCTTCGTAGGAAACGAGTCCGCCGCCCATCGAGCAGGAAAAAAGCGAATCGCCCACAATGGCCAGCGGCCACGAGAGTCCGGTGACGTAAAAGGATGTCTGGCCCACGGAGTGACCGGCTGTGAGCAGGGTCTTGATCGCGATTTCGCCGAGGTGAAAGTGGGCGTTTTCCTTGAAGAACTTGGCGCCGGGATGAGCAACCGGTTCGAGCTCGGAGGACCAGACTTCCGCCGGGGTGGAGGCGGCGAGTTGGGGGAGCGCCGCGACATGATCCTCGTGCGTGTGCGTGATGAAGATATAGCGAAGGTTGAGATTCTCGGATTGGATGACATCGAGCATCGACTCGACTGATGTACCGGTATCAAAAGCGGCGGCGTGCTTGGTTTGATTATCCCAGATGAGGTAATTGTTGACCGTCAGTTCGTCTCCATCTGGCGTGTTGAACATGGCGAAGCCACGGGGGAAGACGGGTTGCTCCGGGTACCATTTCTTCAGGGCCAGTAAGGTGAGGGCATCGCCGCCGAGTCCGAGGGCTCGGGCGATGGCGCGGAGGGGCTCTTCCTTGAATTTACCGCTCTGGAGAAGGGAAAGATCGCCGGGCGGAATGCCCGCTTTGGCGCAAAGTTGTTTGTCACTTAGCTTGAGGCCCCGTTGGGCTTTACCGATTACATCGGCAAAATTGTCCTCTAATGGAATTCTAGGCATGCGCCCACGGAGGCGTTAAACGCCAGAGACCGCAAGCGTCTTTGCCGGATTGGCTGCGGATACGAAGGCCCCCAGTGGGGGATTAACTTTGTTTTGGCTGAGCCGAGAGGCACAGGAAATAAAATTGCACCGCCCCGGGGGAGTTGTTCTGTTGCCGGACTCCCATGAAGTATTGGTCGCAAACATATATTCCCACACTCAAAGAAAGTCCGTCCGACGCCGAAATCGCGTCGCACAAATTGCTGCTGCGCGCCGGCCTCGTGCGCAAGCTGGGCGGCGGCCTCTACACGTTCATGCCCGCAGGTCTGCGCGTGCTCCAGAAGGTGAGCCAGCTCTGCCGCGAGGAAATGGATCGCGAGGGCGCCATCGAGCTTTCCATGCCGTTCATTCATCCGGTGGATAATTGGGTGGAAGGCCCTCGCTGGGCGGCGGCTCGCGAGATCATGTATCGCGTGGACCATGCCGGAGCTGGCAAGGGTCGCTCGAAGGAACCCGAGTTCGTCCTTGGGCCCACCCACGAAGAGGTCATCACGCCGCTCGTGAAGAGCGAGATCACGAGCTATCGCGACCTGCCAAAGAATTTTTATCAGATCGGAACCAAGTTCCGGAACGAGATCCGGCCTCGCTACGGCCTGATGCGCGCTCGCGAATTCGTGATGAAGGACGCCTACAGTTTCGATGCGACCGATGAGGCTGCGACGGAGAGCTACCTCAAGATGAAGCGCGCCTACACGGCGTTTTTCACCCGCTGCGGTTTGAAGACCATCGCGGTCGAAGCTGACACCGGCGTGATGGGTGGCAGTTTTTCGCATGAGTTCATGGTTCCAGCTCCGGTCGGGGATGATGATGTGGTGTATTCAGACGCGGGCTACTCGGCAAATCGCGAGAAAGCGACCAGTGCGATCGTGCCACCCGGTTTTCAGGAAGCGGCTCCAGCCGGTGCCGTTGAAGAATTCGCCACTCCGGGCTGCGTGACGATCGCGGCGCTCGCCGCGGCCCCGTACAACGTCGCGGCCGACCAGCAATTCAAGACTCTCGTCTTCATGGGCGACGGCAAACCGTTTCTGGTGATCGTGCGCGGCTGCGATGATATCGAGGAAGCCAAACTTGGCTCGCTCGGCTTTCAACTCTGTCGGCAGGCCACGGCCGAAGAAATCGAACCAGTGCTCGGGGCGAAACCCGGCAGTCTCGGTGCTGTTAAAGGTACGATTAAAAATCCGGATGCCCTCGCTGGCATCTTTGCCGATCAAGCCATCCATCTCATCGGCAACGGCACCACGGGCGCCAACAAAGACGGTTTCCATTTGCGCCACGTCAACGTCGACCGGGATCTCGCGATCACGAAGTTCGGTGATTTCCGTCGCGTGCGCGAAGGCGAGCCCTGCCCGAAATCCGGCCAGCCCCTCAAGATCGCGCGCGCCATCGAGGTTGGTCACGTTTTTAAACTTGGGACGAAATACTCCGAAAAGTTCGGCGCCGTCTACACCGACGACAAGAAGCAGTCGCACCTGATGGTGATGGGTTGCTACGGTATCGGCATCAGCCGGACGTTGCAGGCCGTCATCGAGCAGAGCAACGACGCGGACGGTATTATCTGGCCGTGGAATGTCGCGCCGTGGCAGGTGCTCATTGTGAATATGGATCCCCAGGACGCCGCCGCCAGCGAGGTGGCCAAGAAGCTGGCGCTGGCCGCTGAATCTGCAGGCGCAGATGTCCTCATCGACGATCGCAACGAACGTCCGGGCGTGAAGTTCAAGGACGCTGATTTGATCGGCTTGCCCCTGCGCTTGACCGTGGGTGGACGCGGCTTGAAAGAAGGGATTATCGAGCTGAAATGGCGCGCGGAAAAAGAAGTCCGCAAGGTCCCGCTGGCCGAGGCGGAGACCGTGATCGCTGAAGCCGTACGGACTGCGGCCGCGAAGGCATGAGATACGTCGCGGCCAGTCCTCGCGAATCCACTCAGCAGGCGACTGTCACTGAAACTGCGTTGCAGGATGTCTGGCGGGTGGTGGTGTTGAATGACCCGGTGAACCTCATGTCGTATGTCGTGATGGTGTTTAAGCAAGTGTTCGGTTTCGATGAAACGAAGGCGCGCAAGCATATGTTGGAAGTGCATGAGCAAGGCCGTTCAGTGGTTTGGTCTGGTGGGCGTGAGCAGGCCGAGGCCTATCTTTTCACCCTGCATCAATGGCATTTGAACGCCGTGCTGGAGTCCGATGATCGAGCTTAAGCCCAGTTATTCTTTGCGATGGAATTATGTAGAGCTGCGTCTGCAAGACAGACGCTCTCGGGCCAGCCGCCTGCTTATTCGCGGCGTCTGCTGGTGTAGGGCCGGCGCTTGTCGCCGTGCCGTTACGCGTGTCTCGGCACGGCCCCAAGGGCCGACCCTAGGCGTATTTCCGAATGAGTGGAAGCCCACCTAAAGCATAATCCAAGAAAGCATGAAACGCGTTGAAATCAAACTGCACCTCGAGGTCGTTGCGCCGTTGCTCGATGTCATGAAGCGGGTGGCGGTGGACTTGGAACCGAGGCTCGCGCTCGAAATCAATGTGCCGGGCGAGGATAATGAGTTTAAAGATGGCTGGGAAGCTGAACTGCTCGAAGGGCAAACCAGCGATATTCAAAAAATGCTGGGGATGTTTGACCGGGAGTTTTTCGTGAGCGGGACCATTGCGTTTGATCCCACGAATTGCGAACCGATCCTGCGCGCCTGTTCGGCGTTGCGTCTGCGTTTGCGGGAGAAGCAGCTTCAATCGTTGCGGGATGAAAATCTGGAGAGCAATGAGGTGGGGTTGGCGGAGATGTCGGAGCCGCAGCGCAAAGCATTCGGGGCTTATGTCTTACTCGCGACGTTGCAGGAGCTGCTGGTTCATCATCTCGATCCGAACGTGATGGAGGAGTGAGATCAATCGCGGCTCGTGATCGAACATGCGGGGTAGGGCGGGTTATATCTGACCCGCCGTGAATGAAGCAGGGATGCTCTCAGAGCCGGATCCATGCAGCCCAAAACCGCAAAACGCGTCTTACGCCGGACGGAATGAAACATGGCCTGTTTTTTAGGTAGGGCCGGCCCTTGTGGCCACGCCGGGCCACGGTCCGGCCACAAGGGCCGACCCTACAAAGGAGTCATTTCCTCGAAGTTTTGGTGGGCGTCGGTTTCCACACCGACGCTCTAGCGCCGAGGGGTCTCAGCCTTCGCCTGGCTTCCATCATCGCCGAGGCTTTGGCGGACGAGTCGGCCCGACAAGACTCGGCGAACACCTTTCAGTTTGCTTTCACTCATTCAGTAATTCGCGGTCGGCTGCCGCGTTCCGACCGAGCAGCCAGCGTTCTTTTTGAGAGAGCCTTTGCTTCGCGACAGAAAATTGTTCTCCTTTTGATCATGACCAAGGCCGACATCGCCACTGTGCTGACTGATATTGGGACTTTGCTGGAATTGAAGGGAGAGAATCCTTTCAAGATTCGCGCTTACCAAGCGGGCGCGCGCGTACTGGAGTCGTTGCCTGAGGAGGAACTGACGCAGCGGGTCGCCGCTGGCACGCTCGGGGAGGTGAAGGGACTCGGCGAGGCGCTGGTGCAAAAAATCACGGAGCTGAGCCAGACGGACCGGTTGGAGTTTTATGAAAAACTGAAAGCTTCGATCCCTCCAGGCTTGGTGGAGATGCTGGGCATCCCGGGTGTCGGGCCGAAGAAAGTGAAAGCGCTGCATGAGCAACTCGGGATCGATTCGATCGCGGCGCTGCAACAGGCGTGTTTGGCTGGCAACGTGGCGACGCTCGCTGGCTTCGGCGAGAAAACACAGGACAAGATTCTCGAGGGCATCCGCAACCGTGAAGCCTACAGCAAACGTCACCTCTGGCTCGAGGCGTGGGAAGTGGCGGAGCCGATTCTGGCGGGCTTAAGAAAATTGCCCGAAGTCGCACAAGCCGAAGCGTGCGGGAGTTTGCGGCGCAAGATGGAAACGGTCGGCGATTTAGATTTTCTCGTGGCGACGAATACTCCGGGGCCAGTGATCGAATGGTTCGTGAAGCATCCGTCCGTCAAGGAAGTGACGGCGCAGGGCGAAACCAAAGTCAGCATCCGCACCGAAGACGGCATTCAGGCCGATCTGCGGTTGGTCCCGCCGGAACAATTTGTTTTTGCGCTGCACCATTTCACGGGCTCGAAAGATCACAATGTCCAGATGCGGCACCGCGCGTTGCAGCGCGGACTCTCGATGAGCGAGTGGGGCTTGGTTCCGGCCGAGGGCGAGGGCACGGCCAAGGAGAAGGCGGAGAAACTGGGTCCACCGCACGACATCACGACGGAAGCGCAGTTGTTTCAAAAGCTCGGTCTGGCCTACATCCCGCCGGAACTGCGCGAAGGATTGGGCGAAATCGAAATAGCGGAGAGCGGCACGCTGCCACGTTTGCTGGAGGTGGAGGATATTCGCGGGGTGTTTCACAACCACACGACGGAATCGGACGGACACAATACGTTGACGGAAATGACCGGAGCGGCCCAAGCCTTGGGACTGGCCTATCTCGGAATCGCCGACCATTCGAAGTCGAGTGTGCAGGCGCGTGGGCTGGATGAAGCGCGGCTCTTGAAACAAGTGAAAGAGATTCGTGCGTTGAATGAATCGGGTGCGTTTCACACGCATGTTTTCAGCGGCATCGAGTGCGATATTCTGCCGGACGGTCAGCTTGATTTTGCCGACGAGGTGCTGGCCCAACTGGACTACGTCGTGGTGTCCGTGCATTCGGTGTTTAAACAAAGTCGTGATGACATGACCCAACGGATCATCCGCGCGCTTGAAAATCCCCATGTTACCATGCTCGGACATTTGACCGGGCGACTGCTGTTGGAGCGGGAAGGCTACGGGGTCGACACAGAAAAGATCATCGATGCGGCTATCGCGAACCGCGTCATCCTCGAACTGAACGCGAATCCCTACCGGCTTGATCTGGACTGGCGGCATTGGCGCCAGGCGGCGGCGAAAGGTCTGCTCTGCTCGATCAATCCCGATGCGCACCGGATGGCCCAACTGGAGTTTTTCAAGATTGGCGTCGGTATTGCGCGGAAAGGTTGGCTGACCAAGGAGCAGGTGGTGACGACTTATACGCTGGAGCAAATGAAGCAATATTTGGCGGCGAAACGCCGGTAAGCCGGGAACGATTGCGATGCGCGAACGATTGGAAAAATTAGCGGGAAAAGTTCAGCGCGCCCATCGGTACGAATGGCTGTGGGAACCGTTGGAATCCGATCCGGGCTTTCTGCTGCGCGCGATGTTCGGGGCCAAGACGGTTTACCTCGACGGGCAGTTAGTGGTGGGATTCATCGCGAAAGACGAGCCGTGGCGCGGGATGCTGGTGTGTACCGAGCACGCTCATCATGGCGCGCTGCTGGTTGATTTTCCGGAGCTTTCACCCCATCCGGTTTTAGCCAAATGGCTTTATCTGCCGGAGAGCGCCGACAGCTTCGAACGCACGGCGACGCGACTGGTCGAACTCGCGCGACGCCGCGACCCGCGAATCGGAATCACGCCCAAGTCGAAAAAGCGTCGGAATGAAAAACCAAAGGGAAAAGTGAAAGTGCGAGTGAGCTAGGGCCGGTTTGGGGGTGGTCGCCGATTTCCCTATCGGCGATCAGCGTCGGTGTGGAAACCGATGCCCTCCAGTTGGCTGCCTTCCCCCCTCAATGCGCGTGCTCGAAGAGGAGCAGCAGCACGCCGAGCACGGTGAAAATCGTGCCGAGCAGCGCAGCCTCATAGCGCTCGAATTTTTGCACCTGCACTTTTTCCAGTCCAACCAAAGTCAGCCAGGTGAAGACCAACATGCCCGCTAGCGTGCCGACGGCGAGGATGAGGCTGAGCACCACGAATCCGCGCCAACCGTATTGCACGCCGGAAAGATAGACGGGGAGAAATCCCTCACAAGGCGAGAGGGTCAGCATCATGAAGAGACCGCTGATGGCGGCCCAGTCGCCGCTCTTGTTGGAAAGCAAGGTCGTATCCTTCATCTCTTCTTCCAGATGGATGTGATCGGAGCCGTGGCCACAGTGCTTGCTCGGTTGGTGATGGCCGCCCGGCGCATGGTGGTGCAGGACGCCACCACGCATTTGTCGCCAAAAATAAAAAGCGCCAATCGCGAGAAGAGCGACGCCGGCGATTTTGGGGAAAAGTTCCCCGACTTTCTCATCGAGTTGAAAACCGATGCCGGCGATCACGAGTCCAAGCAGAGTTGTGAGCGCCACATGGCCGAGACCGGCGAAAGCGGAGACCGCCAACGTCTTTCCTCGGCTCCAATGGCGCGCCCGGGAAACCAAGACGAAGGGCAGCCAGTGCGTCGGGATGATGGCATGAAAGAACGCCACGGTAAAACCGGTGGTGGCGATCGTGGCGAGGAAGGCTTCATTCATGGAGTGGGTGCGGGGAGAAAAGACGGGGTAGTGGGCCCTGTCGACAGAGAAGACTAGCATAGTCGTCAAGGGGGGCGGTGTGCTTCATCCTAATTCCGCTGAGACCTCCAGGGCAGGGAGTTTGTCTGTTGTCGGGCCGTCTTGTCCGCCAAAGCCTCGGCGACGGCGCAAGCCTAAGCGAAGGCTGATGCAGACGCCGCGCAGGAGCCATCACGTCCGGTGCCCATTCGACTTCGCTCCGTGCCTGTGGGCATGGGATGATTCGTAGGTTGCGAGCTTGCCTCGCAACGCGCCCGTGTCTGTGGGCACGGGATGATTCGATAGGGGTAGGGACGGAGCATTGGTTTGCTCCGTCCCTCCTGCCGAACCGGACGGGCGGATTTCCCGCATCCGGCTCTCCAGTTGGTGAGTGTCTCTCATCGAGACTGACGGGCCAAGACTTGAGCTTGCGTGAGACTGAACAAGCCCAGCTCGGTGAAGTAGTGGTTGCGCCACTGTGGATGATCGGTGCCGCGCGCGCGTCCCCGCTTGCCGGCGCGTTGGCGCAGGATGGAGCGGAGCCGCCCTCGGACATAGCCGTCTATTCTGGGGAACGTGGTACGATGGCTGTACTGGAAGTAGCCAAACCAGCCGCGCAACATTTGATTGAGGCGCGTGATCGTGGCTTCCCGTGAGTGCCCGCTGGTGCGGGGAGTCAGCTCTCGCACTTTGTCCTTCAACCGGTCCATCGCCTTGCGGCGCGGCCAGCGGTACTTCCGCTCGAAGTGATACCCCAGGAAGTCAAAACCTCCGGGTTGGGTAACATCCACGAGCCGGGTTTTCTCGGGAGGCAGCGTCAGGCCGTTTTCCTCGACCCACGTTTGCCCGCGGGCCAAGGCGGCTTGCGCTGCCTCCTCGCTCCGACACAGGAGCACGAAGTCGTCGGCGTAGCGGATCATCTCCACGCCGCTGTCGGCGAGCAGATGATCGAGTGGATCGAGGTAGATGTTCGCCAGCAAGGGGCTGATGACTGCTCCTTGCGGCGTGCCTCGGTCGGTGGGATCGTGCTTCGTCAACTCCTCCATTACCTCTTGCTCGAGGTAACTGCGGAGGAGCGCGAGCACGCGTCCATCGGCGAGACGCTCCTCGACCCGGCGCATGAGCCGGTCCTTCGGGATCGTGTCGAAGTAACTTTTCAGGTCCGCGTCTACGATCCATGTGCAGCCCTCGTCCAGCAGGGTTTGCACGCGGCGTAGCGCGTCCTTGCAACCAAGTCCGGGTCGGAAGTCGTAGCTGTGCTCCGCAAAATGGTGCTCGAAGATTGGTTCGATCACCATCCGCAGCGCCGTCTGCACGATTCGGTCGCGCACCGCTGGGATACCCAGCGGGCGTTTCTGATTCGTCCCGGGCTTCGGTATCCAGACCCGTTTCACGGGCAGGGGTTGAGAGCGCGCGGTTCGTTCTGCTGGCCAGCAGAACTCTTTCAGGTCGAGCAGACCACGGGGGCAGTCTTTGGCGAAACGCTCTATCGTGATGCGATCCACGCCGCGGCCACCTGCGTTGGACTGCACTTTTTCCCAAGCCTGTTCCAGCGTCCGGTCGGCATAGACTTTGTCGATGAGCCTGAACCACTGGTTTCCTTCCAGCCCTCGGGTGAGGGCGATCAGCATGCGCTCCGTCCACACCGCTGGTTCCGCTCCCGCCAGTCGGCGGGATGCGTCTCCTCCTTGCTTAGTCCGCGCGGTCGCGAGCACTGGCGAAGGTTTTGTTTCCGGTGGTATGTTCATTGCGCGTTCACCTTCCTGGGTCCCTTCGCTCCCCCGGAGTTACCCGGCTTCGACGCTACTACGGACCCTCTGACTCCGGCGCAGGTCAGTCGCCCGCGCCGGTCTCTCCACTTATGCCATGGACCCTTCGGATCGTTCCCGCTCCACCCACACCTACCCCGATCTGTCTCCAGTATTGGCAATCCTTGGACCGGGACAGATTCGCCGCTTACGCGGCAGGCTTCGCCTTTACCTAGCAGGCTCGCCCGTGGTACATGCCGTATCGAGTTCACTTGCGTTCGGGACCAACCTTCCGTCTCGGGCTGCGCCCCACCCCGCCTTGCGGCGACGCAGTTGCCTCCGACTGCACGCCGGTCTTTGCCTCCGGCGTGGTAATGACTTTCACATTCTGAGTTCATAGTTTCATGGACTCACTAGGTGGCGCGCTCGTCGCGCCATTCTGCTGGCCAGCAGAGCGAGACAAGCTCGCAACCTACCGCAACCCCACAAGCAGAGACGCCTGTGGCTACGCCAGAACGGCCAATGCATTTTCCTCCGCTGACGCGTTGGACTACGATAAACACTCTGCTGCGTTGACGCATCTGAGTGTGCAGCGCCTCGCTTAGCGGCGATGCTGACGCCGCGCGCCCGGAGGTGGCGGCGGAGCGGAAGTATCGCGGAGACGGAACGTGATGCGCGCCTTATCGAGATCGTAAGGACTCATCTCCATCTTCACCTTGTCGCCCGCAGCGATCTTGATGAAATGCTTGCGCAATTTTCCAGAAATGTGAGCCAGCACCATGTGGCCATTGTCGAGTTGGACCCGGAACATCGTGCCGGGGAGCACTGTGATGATCTTACCTTCGACTTCGATCGATTTGCCGTCAGACATAGTGTGGGTGCTGGATAATGATTTGCTGCATGCGTGGGGAAAAGCTTTTCTAAGTGCTTTTACCCTCACCGCAAGTCAAGGCTTTACCCTGCCTTTCCCACCGACAACCTCAACCAAGCCCAACCCGCTCTGCCCAAATCCCGCCCGTTGATGGATGCCTCCCGCCCCACTCTCCCCTGTCCTTTCGACAAGATTTTCCCTTCGCAACTGAAACGGGACGACGAGTTTTTCATGGCACAGGCCTACAATCAAGCCATCGACGCTTGGCGCCAAGACGAGGTCCCCATCGGAGCCGTGGTCGAGCTCAACGGGGAAGTCATCGCCTCCGCCCATAACCAGCGCGACAGCACCTGCGACCCCACGGCCCACGCTGAGATTCTGGTTCTCGGTCAGGCCGCCAAAGCCATCGGCGATTGGCGCCTCAATGAAGCCACGCTCTACGTCACGAAGGAACCGTGCCCGATGTGTTCCGGTGCCACGCTCATGTCGCGGGTGAAACGCGTCGTCTACGCCGTGCCCGATCCCAAGATGGGCTGCCTCGGCGGTGCCACCGACCTGAATGCTCTGCCCCGCGTCAATCATCACCTGCTCATCACCCAAGGCGTGCTGGCCCAGCCCTGCCTCGAACTCATCCAAGCCTTCTTCAAACTGAAGCGACAGGATGATTAAACCCACTTTACTGTCTTAAATAACAATAATGGGGGATGCGGCACCCTCGCCGCGTCGCGTTTGCCCTTCCGCGCCGAGGGCGTCGCGGCTCCCACCAACTCCGGGAGATGACACGCACCGCAGTTGACGACGCCGACTTTGCGTGCATTTTCTCAAAACTCAATTCAACCCACGATCACCATGGCATACGAACTTCCAAAACTGGCTTACGCCAACAACGCCCTCGAACCGCACATCGACGCCCGCACGATGGAAATCCATCACGGCAAGCATCACCAAGCTTACATCACCAACGCGAACAACGCGCTGAAGGATCACGCCGCCCTCGCCGCGCTCGACGTTAACGCGCTCATCGCCGATCTCACCCAAGTACCTGAGGCCATCCGTGGCGTCATCCGCAACAACGCCGGCGGCCACAGCAACCACTCGTTTTTCTGGACCATCATGGGCGCCGGTAAAGGGGGCGCTCCGAAAGGCACGCTCGCCGCAGCGATTGAAGCCCAGCTCGGCGGTCTCGCCAAGTTCAAGGAAGACTTCGCCAAGGCCGGCGCGACCCGCTTCGGTTCCGGTTGGGCCTGGCTCGTGGTCGGCGCGGATAAAAAACTTTCGATCGGCTCCACGGCGAATCAGGACAGCCCGTTGATGGGAAAAACCGTCGCCGGCATCGAAGGCAAACCCGTCATCGCCCTCGATGTCTGGGAGCACGCGTACTATTTGAACTACCAGAACCGCCGCCCCGATTACATCGCCGCCTTCTGGAACGTAGTCGATTGGGACGCCGCCGAAGCCAACTACCAAGCCGCGCTGAAATAAGCGCCGCTCGTGAGTGAACCGAAAGCGGTTCGCCCTCTCGCATCCGTTAATCCAAGCCGCGTCCGCCCGACGCGGCTTTTTTATGCACAAGCCAAACGCCTTAAGGTGGAACCCGACCTCTGGGCGGGTTTGTCTTTGACGCGCGTTTTTAAAACCCGCCCGGAGGTCGGGTTCCACCTTCAATCCATTCAACCCGCGTTCCGTCCAAAGAGCAGTCGCAGCGAATTCAAGCACACGATCAGCGTACTGCCTTCGTGCGCGGCGACACCGACGGCCAGCGGTACCGCGCCGAACGCGGTCGCGATTACCATCACGATTACCACTCCAAGCGAAATGGTCAGATTCTGGCGGATGATTGCCTTCGCCCGACGGCTCAGGCGCTCGGCGGCGAGAAAGTTTTCAATGCGATCATGCATCAGAATAACCTCGGCCTGCTCCAATGCGGCATCGCTGCCGCGCGCGCCCATCGCCACGCTGACATCCGCCGCTGCCAAACACGGCGCGTCGTTCACGCCATCTCCCACCATCGCGACCCGGTTGCGCGGCGAAGCTTGGCGCAGTTCCTGGATCGCCGCGACTTTCAGCTCGGGCGTGAGATGCGCGCGGACTTCATCGAGACCCAGTTCTTTCGCCACGGATTCGGCAGCCTGTCGACGGTCACCGGTCAGCATGACGGTGCGGATGCCCATCCGTTTTAATTCCAGCAACACGCCCTTCGACTCGGCGCGAATCTGATCACGCAATAAAACGCGGCCCAGAAAATCCGAACCGACCACCCAGACTTCCGCGAGCTCAGCGGGAGCAGGCGGGAGTTTCTCCGCCCAAGCGGCCAGCGGACCCGCTTCCAAAAGTTCGCGTCGGCCCAACATGGCCTGGCCGCCGTTGTAACTGCCCCGCACACCCTGCCCGATGATGTTTTTAAAATCCGCCAGCTCGAGCACGCGCACACCGCGTGCCTTGGCATCGCGCACGATGGCGCGGGCGAGCGGATGCTCCGACTTGGATTCCAAAGCGTAGGCCAGTTCCATCACTTCCGTCTCGCGGCCCGGTGGAAAACTTTCGTAGCCCACCACTGCCAGTTCACCGGTGGTGAGCGTGCCGGTTTTGTCCATGGCCACGATGTTCACGTCGGCGAGTTTCTCGATGGCGGCACCGCCTCGGAAGAGCACGCCGTGCCGCGCGCCCCAAGCAATCGCCGCGAGTATGGCTGAGGGAATCGAGAGTACAAGGGCGCACGGGCTGGCGACGACCATGAGCGTCATCGCCCGGTAGAAAGCTGAGCGCGTTTCCGGCGTGTTGGTGAAAGCTGGCAAATTAAAACCCAGCCACCACAACAAGAACATCGCAGTCGATCCGCCGATGACCGCGTAAGTATAGCCGGTGCCGAATTTGTCCGTGAAGCGCTCGCTCGGCGCTTTGAGTTTTTGCGCGGTCTGAATGAGTCGGATGATTTTTTGCAGCGTGCTTTCGGCGGGCAAGCGCTCGACGTCGTAATCCAGCGCGCCCCACATATTGATCGTACCGCTGAAAACCTGATCGCCCACCGATTTTTCCACCGGCGTGGCCTCACCGGTCAGCGCGGATTCATCACTCGCACTCCGACCGGCCATGACAACGCCGTCGGCGGGAAAAGCGTCGCCGGGTTTGACGCGGACGCGCTGTTTCAGTTGAAGCGTCTCCACCATGACTTCTTTTTCCGTGCCATCCGGCAGGAGCAGCATGGCTTTTTTTGGCGCGGACTTGAGCAGCGAGCTCACCTCGCGCTGCGTGCGATCGAGCGCGTATTCTTCCATGGCGCCAGAGGCGGAAAAGAGAAACAGCAGCAACACCGCTTCGCCCCACGCATTGATAAATGTCGCCCCCAGGGCGACTGCCAGCATCAGGAAATGAATATCGATTTCCCGCTTCTTCAGGTTGGCCCAGGAATCAACGCAGGCATCCCAACCACCCGCGACCAATCCGATGAAATAAAAAACCTTGGGCAACCAGGGCAGCGCGGGAAAAAACTGACCTGTGATCACACCAGCAATACCCGCCGAACCGCACACCGTCGCGAAGATCGCCAAGGTGCGCCACTCCTGATCCTCAGGCTTGGGCTCAGCCTTGATTTCCGGCCATTCCATTTCGCGCCAGAGCCAGAGACTTTCAGCGGTCACACAGGTTTGCCGACCAATGACCAAAGTCTCCCCTTCCTGTCGCAGCGAGAAACCTGCGGTCAATTTGGGCGCGCCTTTGGCGGCCAACCCGGCTTCGACCGCCGCAATGGTGGCCGCGAGCTTTTTCTCAAATTCCACGGCATCAATCCGGCCGAGCGTGGCCACCGACACCTGATGCGCAGCTGGATTTATCCGGACGGCACCGACTCCGGGTTCATCCCGCAAAAATTGCACGAGTTCCCCAATCCATTCGGCGTTGTTTCCTGTTGGCGCGGACATTTCCCCGTAAACTGTCTGTCCCTGCCCGCGGAGCAAATTCATTTGGTCCGCATCATTTGAATTTGCTACGCATGCATTGAACGCGCCTCATGGGCACGAATGATCGGCTTCAACGACAGCGGGGAAACCCTCGCCCCGCCTCCGCCACCGCCCTCCCGGGTGCGTGAGCTGGCGCTGGAGATTTTCGCCGAGGGCGGGCATCTCTGCGAGGCCTTGAGCCTCGAACATCGGCCGCAACAGGAACACATGGCCCGGTCCGTGGCCGAGGCATTCTTCAGTGATAAATCCCTGCTCTTCGAAGCCGGCACCGGCGTCGGCAAGAGTCTCGCCTACCTCGTGCCCGGCATCATCTACGCGATGGATGCGTCGCGCCAGTTGGTCGTCTCCACGCACACGATTTCACTCCAGGAACAGTTGGAGAAAAACGATCTGCCCCACTGCCGGCGGCTCTTCACCGGCACGCCGGCCCTGCAACGTTACGCGTCATTCCGTTCCGCCGTACTCGTGGGCAAATCCAACTATCTTTGCACGACGCGGCTCGCCCAAGCGCTGCGGGACAAGGCCGAACTTTTCTCCACGGCTGATCAGGTGGAACTGCACCGCATCACCAACTGGGCGGAGCAAACCCGCGACGGCCTGCGCCACGAATTGGTGCCGCCACCCAACGACGAGGTGTGGGAACTCATCAACGCCGACTCCGGCGCGTGCTCGAAGCGCAACTGCGATTGCGGGAAATGTTTCTACCAAAAAGCTCGTGCGCGCGTCGAAGCGGCACAGGTACTCATCGTGAATCACAGCCTGTTTTTCTCGCTGCTGAACATCGGTCCACCCGGCGGCGGGGGCCGCGAGAAAGTGCGCGGCGTATTGCGTCCGGATGATTTTGTGGTGCTCGACGAAGCGCACACGGTGCCGGAAGTCGCCACCGATCACACCGGCACGAAGGTCAGCAACGTCGGTCTAGATCGGCTGCTGAAATCGCTCTATCACCCCGCCAAGAAACGCGGGCTGCTCGCGAAGCACGGTTCCTCCGCCGATCAGCAAGCCGTCGAGGATGCGCTCGAAGCTTCGGCCGTGTTCTTTGAATACGTGCGCGAGAAGCTGCTGCACACGCAGTCGATCGTACGCGTGCGCTCGCCCGACGTCGCCGAGCCGCTGATGGAGGAACCCTTGCTGAAGTTGATCAATCGCGTCAGCGATCTCTGGAATCGTCTGCCCGATAACGGCAGCACGGTGCGCGATGAAATCCACGACAAACTTGATCGCGTGCAAAGCTACCGCAGCGACATCGCCCTCTGGTTGAACCAGACGACGCCGATGTCCGTCCACTGGCTCGAGCGCACGGGACGCCGCCAGACCACGATCATGCTGCGCGCCGCGCCCCTCGACGTGGCACCGTACCTGCGCGACAATCTTTTCCGGCGAAAAACCTCGGTCGTGTTGAGCAGCGCCACGCTCACCGTGGCGGGGAAAATCGAGCCATTTCAACAACGCGCCGGAGCCGATGACGCGCGGACGCAGGTGGAACATTCGCCGTTTGATTTTGCGCAAAACATGCGTGTGTACATCGCGCAGGACATGGCACCCCCGACGGCCGAAGCGGCCAAAGTCGATCTGGCAGGGTTGGCGGATTACATCGAATTTTGCACGCAGCGCGTCGCCGGCGGCTCGTTGGTGCTGTTCACGAGCTACACGGATATGCGGCACATTGCGGGCCGGCTCGCAGGAGTTTTTGCGCGGGAGAAACGGCCGTTTTTCATGCAAGGCGTCGATGGATCGAGGACTGAACTCACTCAACGTTTCCGGGCCGCGGGCAATGGCGTTCTTTTCGGCACCGATAGTTTTTGGACGGGTGTTGATGTACCGGGAGACGCGTTGTCGCAGGTGATCCTCACGCGCCTCCCCTTCGACCCGCCGACGCACCCCGTAACCGAGGCCCGGGCGGAATGGCTCCGGTCGCAAGGTCGCAACCCGTTTAACGAGCTAACGCTGCCCGATTCCCTCATGAAATTCCGCCAAGGCATCGGGCGGCTCATCCGGAGCAAAACCGACCGGGGCATCATCACTTTATTGGATGCGCGACTGCTGACAAAAGCTTACGGACGTCAATTTATTGCCTGTTTGCCGGTGAATAACTTCACCCGGCTAACCAGAGAAAACCGAGAAAGTCATTTTCGGCCTTTCCCTCGCACCTCAGGCCCGTCAAGTTGACCTGACATGACTCTACGTTCCTACGCCCTCACTGACATTGGCCGAGTCCGACCTGAGAACGAAGATTCTTATATTTGCGATGATCAGCTACATCTGTATGGAGTCGCGGATGGGATTGGCGGGCTGCCCGGCGGAGCACAGGCCAGCAAAACGGCGGTCTTTGCGTTGACCGCTTGGTTTAAAAAAAAAGACACCCCCGGCCCCTTTGACTACTCCAGTGCGCTCGCGGAAGCGAACGAGAAGGTATTCGTGCTCGGGCGCGTCCTGAGTCCGCGAACCGGGATCGGTACGACCCTGACGATGGCCCATTTTGAGAATGAGCAGGTGGTCGTTATCCATGTAGGCGACTCATTCATGTTTCGCCTCCGCAGCGATATCCTCGATGCGCTCACGCAGGAGCATAACGTCGAAAACGAAATGAAAGCCCGCGCGGCCCGGGGCCTGCCCACTTATATGATGGCGGAAAACCGCGCAGCCTTGACCCGTTGCGTGGGGCAACCGCCCCCGGTGGAAGGCGATATTCACGCCCATAATGTGGAAGCGGGCGATCGCTACATCATGTGCAGCGATGGTATTACCCGTTACGTCATGCCGCCGGAGATGCAGCGCCTCGTTGCCGCCGCCGCCAGCCCCGAGGCCATCTGCCGCCGCTTGGTGGAAATCGCCAACAAGCGCGGCGGGGTGGACAACTCAACGGTTGTCGCGGTGTTTGCTGAGTGAGCTGGCAATGAGTGTCGAACGTTTCACCAAGCTGGTCGCGCAGCAGCCGGAGAATGAGCTGTTCCGCTTCAGCCTCGCGCAAGCGTTGCTCAAGGAAAGTCGCGGAGAGGCCGCGCTGCCGCACTTGCATAGTTGTGCCGAGAAAAAAGCAGACTGGATGATCCCGCGAATTCTGCTCGGAAAAACGTTACTCGCGCTCGGCCGCAAAGCGGAAGGACGTCCTTGGCTGGAGCGCGCCCTTGAGCTCGCCATCGAGCAAAACCACGAAGATCCCGAGCGGGAATTGCGCGCATTGCTGAAGGAATTTTGAGGAGATCAAGTAGCAGCAGGCGTCCCTGCCTGCCGAAGTGGGAGGATTCGCTCTGTAGTAGGTGGTGCGCTTGCCTCACCGTTCTGCTGGCCAGCAGAACGAGACAAGCTCGCAACCTACCCAATCCCACAGGCACGGAGGCCTGTGGCTACTCCCACAGCGGCGTTGGATAACGCCCCGCGGCGATCAGCGAGCGGATCGCCGCCTGCGCGGTCGGCAGATCGTCGCGGTACGTGATCCCAAACCACGCATCGTCGCTTTGCAGCAAATCGATCGAAGCTTCGCCGTGTTCGTTTAATTCGCTCAAAGTCGTCGGAAGATAGAACTCTGCTTTCAAATCGGCTTGGTTGCGCTGAAGAAAATCCGTGAAGCGCTTTTCCAACTGTGGAAACACGGCGGGAGTCAGCCCCCAGAAATTCATGGAGACAATCTCGTCGCCGCTCAGAGTGCGGGCCGTGCCTTGCGCATCCGTGTAGGTCGCTCCGGTCGCAGCTTTTTCGATCTTCGTAATTTCCGTAATCGTCTGCAACCGCCCGGTGGAATCCGTCGCGCAAAGTCCGCGGCTGACCGTGCCATGTTCGGAAAGCGTTTGCCGGAGCGGATAGCCGACCATCGCGTAGTGATTGCTTCGGGAAAAGTGAGCCGCGAGCGCGCGGTAGCCGCCGGCTCCGTAGAAATCATCGGCGTTGATCGCGGCGAAGGGACGCGTCACGGCATCGCGCGCTACGAGGACAGCGTGACCCGTGCCCCAAGGTTTCGTGCGCCCAGTCGGAGCTTTGAAACCGGCGGGTAACGAATCTATTTCTTGATAAACATACTGCACGTCGATCCGTGATTCGAGGCGCCGGCCAATCGACGCACGAAAATCCGCTTCGATATCTTTGCGGATAACCAGCACGAGGCGGTCAAAGCCGGCGCGCAGCGCATCGAACACCGAGTATTCGATGATCAGTTCGCCGTGCGGGCCGACCGGCTGCACCTGTTTGAGGCCGCCGAAACGGCTGCCCATGCCGGCAGCGAGAATGACCAGGTCGTAAGATGATTTAGCCACAGACTGATACTGATGAAGAGGGAGGAGCGTGCCGTAAAACAAAAATCGTCCAAACGCGATCAAGCCGGGGCGGGGCGTGGCCGAGCCGAGATCAGCTTGCCGGCGAAGCGCTTGACACGCGATCAGGCGCAACCATTTTGGGTGCATTATGCCAGCTATCACTTTGAAAGCGATTCCCGCGGCTTTGCACCGTCAGCTCAAAGCCCGGGCGGCCCGGCATAAACGCAGCCTGAATCGGGAAGTGATCGCGGTGCTGGAAGAGGCGGTGGCCCCCTCCCGCCTCGTGGATGTCGAGGCCATGATTGCTGAGAATCGCCGGTTTCGGGATAAATTTAAATTTTCCACCACGCCTGAGGAAATTGATCGGTTCAAGCGTGAGGGCCGTGAATGATTGTCGTTGATACGAACATCCTCGCCTATCGTTGGCTGCCGGGCCCACGCAACAGCGAGATGGACTCGCTGCTCCGTCTGGATTCGGAATGGACGGCCCCGTTACTCTGGCGTTCGGAGTTTCGCAATCTACTCGCCGGCCTCATACGCGCCGGAAAACTATCGCAACATGACGCCGAGAGCGTGCTTCAGCGCGCCGCCAACTGCCTGACGGGCGGTGAACGCGCCGTGTCTGACTACGCCGTCCTGAGGCTCGTGGCCCAATCCCGCTGCACGGCCTACGACTGCGAATTCGCCGCGCTCGCGGCCGCGCTCGACACCGTGCTCGTGACCGAAGACAAGGCACTGCTGACGGCGTTTCCCAAGCTTTGCCGCTCGCTGGGGCAAATGCTCAAGTGAACTGACTTCAAGTTATCCGGGTCATGGCAGCCACGGAAATTTTTCGGCTTTCGGCTTACGTTTTTCTTTTTGCGCGGTCATGAACTCTTTCGCTTCCTCGGTCATGTAGTAGAGCATCGTGGCGTTGCCGGCTAATTCCTGAATGCCACTCTGGCCGTCGAGCTCGGCGTTGAAGGCGGACTTGAGGCAACGGATCGCGAGCGGACTGCGCTGCAAAATCTCCCTCGCCCACGCCACGCCTTCGGTTTCGAGCTCAGCCACGGGGACAACTTTATTGATGAGGCCCATGGTGAGTGCCTCGGCCGCGCTGTATTGCCGGCAGAGAAACCAGATTTCCCGGGCCTTCTTTTGGCCGACCATGCGGGCGAGATAACTGGAACCAAAGCCGCCGTCGAAGCTGCCCATCTTGGGACCCACTTGGCCGAAGATGGCGTTATCGGCGGCGATGGTGAGATCGCACATCACGTGAAGCACGTGACCACCGCCGATCGCGTAGCCCGCGACGAGCGCGATGACGACCTTGGGCATCGAGCGGATCAGTTTTTGGACATCGAGGATATTGAGGCGCGGCACGCCCTTGCCGTCGATGTAGCCGCCGTGGCCGCGCACGGATTGATCACCACCGGCGCAGAAGGCGTATTTGCCATCCTTGGCCGGACCAGTTCCGGTCAGAAAAATCACGCCGATCGTTTGATCCTCACGCGCATCGAGCAGCGCTTCATGGATTTCGACTACGGTCTGGGGACGGAACGCATTGCGCTTCTCCGGCCGGTTAATCGTGATGCGGGCGATACCCTCAGCCTTGTGATAAACGATGTCGTCGTAGGTTTTAACGGATTTCCAAATGGGAAGCATGGGCGTAGTTCATCTGAAAAGACCTGCACGGCAACCGTTTTTGCCAAAGGCCTGATTTTTACGAAAACCAGTCAAGCAACTTTTGGTGCGAATGGGAATACTGCTTGGAGTCGCGAGCTGCTTAGGGAGAATCCCCCGCTCACATGTCTACCCAAGTACAGGCAATGCATACCACCGCCAAGGCCGGCCTGACCATCGGCGCGCTCGGCGTCGTGTTTGGCGATATCGGGACGAGCCCGCTGTACACGATCAGGGAATGTCTCGCGGTGTTACCTCCGGGTGAACATGCGCATGCCGTGCTGGGCGTGCTGTCGCTGATCCTCTGGTCTTTGATTTCCGTCGTGAGTGTGAAGTACACCCTTTTCGTCCTCCGGGCCAACAACCGGGGTGAGGGCGGAATCTTTGCGCTGCTCTCGCTGAGCCAGCTCGAGCGTTCGGGCAAACCGGTGCTCAATCTTGGGGTCCTCATCGTCCTCATCGGCGCGGCGATGTTGTGTGGTGAGGCGATCATTACTCCGGCGATGACCGTGTTGGCCGCAACCGAGGGGCTCAAGGAAGTCTGGTCCGGCGTCGATCCCTATGTGGTTTGGATCACCATCGCTATTTTGATCGTTCTCTTTGGTTTTCAGCACCGTGGAACCAAATTTTTTGGCGGCATCTTTGGTCCCGTGATGCTGGTTTGGTTTGCGACCCTCGGTGCGCTCGGCTTCTGGCATGTACTCAAAAACCCCATCGTACTGCAGGCCCTGAATCCACTCCTCGGCCTGGAGCTTCTCGTCATGCATCCGAGTGAGGTTTCGGTGCTGCTAGGCTCGGTGGTGCTGGCCATCACCGGGGTGGAAGCACTGTACGCGGACATGGGGCACTTCGGCCGAAAATCCATCACCATTTGCTGGTATGGCGTGGTTCTACCAGGATTAACGCTCAACTATTTCGGCCAAGGTGCCAACGTCATCGCCCACGGCGGCCATATCGCCAATCCCTTTCTCGCCCTCGCTCCGGAAGGGCCGCTGCGCTACGGGTTATTGACGCTGTCCTTTTTCGCCGCCGTGATTGCTAGCCAGGCCCTGATCTCCGGAGCTTTTTCGCTCATCCGTCAAGCGATACAGCTGGGCTACTTCCCCCGCCTGACCGTCAAATACACCAATCCGGATCAATCGGGACAAATCTACTTGCCGCTCGTCAATATGGCTCTCGCCATCGGCTCCATCGCCACGGTGTACGGCTTCAAGACCAGCTCCGCTCTCGCGGCCGCCTACGGCATCGCCGTCACCGGCACCATGATCGTCACCACCTTGATCTTGTTCATCGTCATGCGCCGCGCCTGGAAATGGCACACTTGGCAGGCGGCACTGCTCTGCGTGATTTTTCTCGCGGTGGACGTGATTTTTTTCCGGGCGAATCTGCACAAATTCGAGGCTGGAGGCTGGCTCCCGGTCTTTATTGCCCTAGGTCTGATCGCAGTGATGACCACTTGGAAATTGGGTAAGGCCGAGATTTTTCGCCGGATCTACGCCAACGAGATCACCGAGGACGAACTCTGCAAGATCGCCCGCAGCCCGCATATCACTCGCGTGCGCGGCACCGGCGTGTTCATGGCGGGCAGCGCCAAGGGCACCCCACTCGTGTTGCTCCATCACGTGAAATCCAACAAGGTTCTCCATGAAACAGTAATTTTGCTCAGTATTCTCACCGACGAAATCCCCTTCGTCCCTCGCAACGAGCAATTCGCCACCTCCGAACTCGGCGAAGGCATCTGGCGCGTCGTGGCCCGCTACGGCTACATGGAATCCCCCGACGTCTCCGATCTGATGGACCGCGTCCGCGATATCGGCGTGCCGGTTAAACTCAACGAGGCCACCTACTATTTCAACCGCGAGATGATCATCACCGGCGGTGACGGCAAAATGTTCGAATGGCAGAAACATTTCTACGCCTTCCTCAGCCGCAACGCCCGGCCCCCGCGCGATTATTACCAACTCCCGCACATGCAGATCATCGAAGTGGGCATGCCGATCCAGTTGTAGGAAACGGCTGAATGGCTGAAGTACTGAACGGCTGGACGGCCGGCATCCGTCCAGCCTCTGTCGTTCGCTTCCGTGGCCCGCCGCTCGTGGCGGACGCAGCCGGACCCACCGATCAAGGCCTGCTTGCTTGGCTATATGTTGCACGGCCGAGGCCTTCGGCCTTTCAGTCCTTCAGCTTTTCTGTCTTTTTTCGGTTATGGATGTCAGCTCGCACCCGTTCATCAGCCACTTCCCCGCAGCCCAGGGCGCGCTTCTCGCCAAAGCCGTCCGCTCCGTCCGCTTCCCGCACAAGACCGTCATCTTCGAGGAGAACGATGTCTCCGACTCCCTCTATCTCGTCCTGACCGGTCGTGTCGCGCTCTCCAAAAAAAATCCCGGCGGCGCCCCGCAAATCATCGCCTACAAAGGCCCGTCCGATTACTTCGGTGAACTCGGTGTGCTCGATGGCTCCGGTCGCAGCACCGCCGCCATCGCGGATGGACCGGTGCATCTGGGCAAGATCAACCAGGACATTTTCCTGAAAATTCTTTCGGATTCCTCCTGGCACACCGTGCTCCGCCTGTTCAGTCACGTGAGCGAAAACCTCCGCGCGACCAACACCCGCTACGTCACCGAGGTCGTCCGTCAGGAAAAACTCAGCACCATCGGCGGGATGGCCAACGCGATGATCCACGATTTTCGCGGCCCCTTCACCACCATCTCACTCGCCACCGAATCGCTCGCCCAACGCAACGCCGACCCCAAGACGCAGGAACTCTGCGCGATGATTCTCCGCCAAGTCGGCCGCCTCGGCGGCATGGTCGAGGAAGTGCTCGAATTCGCTCGGGGCGAGACGAAGCTGAACCTGAAAGCCACCCCCTTGCGCGAGGTATTCGCCCAGCTCAAAGAGAACAACGCCGCCACTTTCGCCCGCACTCAGATTAAACTGGTGATCAAGGACAGCGACCTGAGCCTGCTCATCGATCCCGATCGTTTCCAACGCGTGTTACAGAATCTCGTGACCAACGCCCGCGAGGCCCTCGCAAAAAAAGATCGCGCCTGCATCACCGTCGCCGTCGTGGAAAAAGACCACCGCTGCCTCATCACCGTCCGCGACAACGGCCCCGGCATCCCCACGGAAATCCGCGAGACGTTATTCGAACCTTTTGTTTCCCACAGCAAATCCGGTGGCACCGGCCTCGGCCTCGCCATCGCCCGCTCCGTGGTCGAAGCACATCAAGGCTCCCTCTCCTACCGCACCGCCCGCACCGGAACCACCTTCACGATCCAGCTCCCGCTATTGCCGTGAGTGACGATGATTGAGGTGGGCGTCGGTCTCCGCACCGACGCTTATCGCCGATATGGTTCGGCCTTCGCCTGGCTTTGGCCCAACAAGAATCGGCGACCACTCCGTCGTAGGTGGTGCGCTTGCCGCGGCACAGTCACGTTGCGAGACAAGCTCGCAACCTACCCTGCAATACCCGCTCCCTCGGCCGCTTCCGCCAGCAACTTTTTTCTAAACGCTGCATCACGCTTCCGATCAGTGCGAATCTCCAACAGGCGCACGCCATGCTTGGGCAACTTGGCCACGAGCCCGGCAAAATGCTTCCAGTCGCGCACGAGCGTGTGCGCTACGCCGTAGGCCGAGCTGAGTTTCTTGAAATTCACCTGCTGCGGGGTGGCGAAAAACGTCTCGAACGTCGGATTAAACTGCGCCACCGGCAAGTGCTCGAAAATGCCGCCGCCATTATTGTTGATGAGCACAATAGTCAGGCTGCCCGTAAACTTCGGCACCGAAAGAAACCCGTTCGTATCGTGCAACAACGCGAGATCACCCGTCAGCAACACCGCCGGCTGCTCACTGACGTGCGCGACGCCGAGCGCGGTCGAGAGCGTGCCGTCGATGCCGTTCGCGCCGCGATTACAGTAAACGGCATGACCACGATCATTCGCCGGCCAGAAATATTCCAGATCCCGCACCGGCATGCTGTTGGCGACGAATACCGGCGTGTTCACCGGCAAATGCGCCGCCAGCAGCCACGAGGCTTTGCCTTCAAACATCCACTTGGTGCCGGCAAGTTTTCGATTTAGTGCCGCGCGCACGGCGACTTCGGCACAGGCCCAGTCGGTGCAGAAATCAATCTCCACTTCCCGCTCGATTAAACTCTCCGCCAAATTCTCAATGCTGGTGTGGACCGTTCGGGTCCGACCATGCAACGCGTCCTGATTTTTATCCGACTCGGTGATGATCCAAGTCGGCGCATCGCACGCTTCCAGCCATGCCCGTAAAGTTTTGCTGATCGGCCAGCCGCCCACCGACAACACAAAATCCGGCCGCAATTGCCGCAGCAACTTTTCATTGCGCGCCAAAACATCGTAGGTGGTGATGAACGGCTGCCCGGCCGCCGCATACGAACGCAGCGGCGACAAACTATCCGCCAGCACTGGCCACCCCGTCTTGAGCGCCAGCAGTTCCACCATCATCGCGTAGCGCGCCGGATCACTGGGCTGAGCCGGGCCCGTGACAATCAATCCGCGCTTGGTGAGCGGGAGTTCCGGCAACGCGGCAGAAGCTATTGCTACTGGTGCCGCGACAAGATGCGCAAAAAAACTCTCATTGATTTTCCTCTTCAGACCCGACACCGTCCCGTCCTCGATCGGAGGCAACGGATCGCGAAACGGCGCATTGAGATGCACCGGGCCGGCCACCGGCCACTGAGTCCGCTCCACCGCGTGCGCCACGGTTTGCCGCAGATAGCGCAGCAGCTTCAACGACGCCTCCGGCACCGCCATCTCGTGGTAGAAATTCACGTGGCTGCCAAAAAGTTTCTGCTGGTTGATCGTCTGACCCGAGCTACATTCCCGCATCTCCGGCGGACGATCCGCCGTGATGACCAGCAACGGTACGCCGCTCTCCTGCGCTTCAATGATCGCCGGAAAGTAATTCGCCCCCGCCGTGCCGCTCGTGCACAGCAACACCACCGGCCGATGCGTGCGCCGCGCTATGCCGAGTGCAAAGAACGCCGCCGAGCGTTCATCCAGCATCGGAACCGCCTCAATGCCGGCATGCCGCGCAAACGCCATCGTCAGCGGCGTCGATCGCGAGCCGGGCGAGACGATCGCATGCGTCACGCCGAGCCGCACGAGCGTCTGTACAAGCACGCTGCCCCACAGGCTGTTGGTGTTGCGGAAATCGAGAGTCGTGGCGGGTGGTTTGCTCATGCGTTGGTCAGGGCTTCGATCAGAGCTTTGAACTTTAATTCCGTCTCCGCAAATTCCTTCTGCGGGTCGGAACCGGCCACGATGCCTGCCCCAGCATACGCGATCGCCGTGCAGCCGTCGATCAACGCCGAACGAATCCCGACAAAAAATTCCCCACCGCCCCGATGGTCCACCCAACCGAGCGGCCCAGCGTACAACCCGCGATCAAACGGCTCCAGTCGCACAATCGCGGCGACCGCCGGCGCTCGTGGCGTACCGCCCACGGCAGCGGTGGGATGCAGCCGCTCCACCAAATCCAAAATGTGCGCGCCCGCCGACAACTCAGCACTGATCGGCGTGTGCAAATGCTGGACGTTCGCCAAACTCAGCACGCGGGGCGTCGCCGCCAATTCCAATTTCAAACCAAGATCGGCCAACCGCCGCTCTATGGAGCCGATCACGACGCGGTGTTCGCGCAGATCTTTTTCGCTGTGCAGCAAGGCGCGCGTGATCGCGGCATCTTCGCTGGCGGATTGCCCGCGCGGCGCCGACCCCGCGAGCGCCTCGGTGTGCATCCGGCCATTCGCCACCCGCACCAGCCGCTCTGGCGTGGCGCCGATAAAACTCTGGCCTTTTCCGTTCGCCACCGAGAATGCGTAGCAACCCGCATAGGCTTGCCGCAGGTGATTCAATACGCCGAGCGGATGAAATTTTTCGTTCGTCGTGAGCTGCTGCGCCCGGGCGAGGACAATTTTCTCGCATTTGCCCTGTGCGATTTCCGCGAGCGCTGCGGTCACCGCCCGTTGATAGGAACCGGCTCCGCCAATCTCGACAATTTGTTTCGGTGCGGAGGGACGGCCGTGATCGGGTGTGACCGAATAATCAAAAGCGCGAAACTTGGTGTGCGCTTTCCAGACCTTGGCCGTCACTAAATCCAACGGCAAATCAGGGGTGATCACGAGATTCGCCACCGCCACCGAACCATCACCGTGCCGCGACACCTGCCAGCGCGGTACGAACAAGCGGAGCGCCGGAAACGGTGCTGCGGGAGCGGCCTCGGTAGCGAAACCGCCCGCGATAAAAAAATGCGGTCCGGCAAAGTTTTGCTCAAGCGGACCGACGGCGATCGTGTTCTCCAGGGTGCGTGCGATGAACTCCTTCGCCTCGGCAAATCGCGTTGGGCCGCTTGCACTGAATTCCAGCACGGCTTCCGCACCGGCCACAGCAAATCCCTCGGAAGGTCGCTCGACGTAGAAATGAAGTTGAGTGGGTTCGAAAATCGATTCGAGCACCGCGAGCGGATCGAGACTATCCACCGCGACACTGATGCTCGCCAATTGCGGTCGGCCGGTGGCGCGGGAGGCTTCGGCGCACTCCCCCAAAAACGCCCGCAGCGCAGCCGGCGTGGAATTTTCCGTGGGATTGAGCGGCAAGATTTTCATGAGAACACGGTAGGGGTCGTTGCCCTCAACGGCCTAGGCGCTTGAGGGCAAGCGCCCTACCCTTGCAAGCTACGCTTTCTTCTCCACCGCTGGCGGCGCCGGCCGCGGGAACAGCACGAGCGACTCCGCCACCTTGCCGCCGGTGAGTTTCGTACCCCAGATGAGTTCGTCGCGCCAGACGGGACCGGATTTGTAGCCGAGCACGGCGTTGATTTTTTCGGTCGTTGAAGGCGTGACGTGCTGAATGAGTGCAACGGCCAGACGCAGCGCCTCGGCCATCGTGGCGAGTGAGGTGCGCAGGAGCGCCTGATCAGCCGCCTCGGTGGATTTGCCGAGTTTCCATGGCGCACGTTTCTCGATGTAGGCGTTGGTCTCGGTGAGGAAAACCATGGCGCGCTCCAGCGCAGTATGAAACTGGAAGCCTTCGCACAGCGGAATAAATTCGTCGCGAGTCTTGTCCCAGAGGGCGCGCAGATTCAGGTCGAGCTCCTCGGAAACTTCGGCCGCCGGCACCACGCCGGCGGAGAAACGCGTCGTCATGTTCAGCGTGCGGTTGACGAGATTGCCGAGATTGTTGGCGAGTTCGCTGTTGTAGCGGACGAGGAATTGCTCGCGTGTGAAGTCGCTATCCTGGCCGACGTTCATTTCGCGGATCAGGAAGTAACGGAAGGCGTCTGTGCCAAACTCGGTGACAAGATCGAGCGGATTGAGCGCGTTACCCGTGCTCTTGGACATTTTCGCGCCGCGTTGCAGCCACCAACCGTGAGCGATAATTCCGCCGGGCAACGGAAGGCCGGCGGCCTGCAGCATGATCGGCCAATAAACCGCGTGAGGCGGCACGAGAATATCCTTCCCGATCACGTGCCAGGTCGCGGGCCAGACGCCGGGCAAATCCGCGACGGCCGAGTAATAGTTGAGCAGAGCATCGAACCACACGTAGGTGACGTAGCCATCATCAAACGGTAGCGGGATACCCCACTCCAGCCGTTCCTTTGGGCGCGAGATACAGAGATCGTTGAGTGGCTCCTTGAGAAACTCGACGACTTGCTTCTGACGAAACGCCGGGAAGATAAAGTTTTCGTTCTTCGCGAGGAATTCGATCAGCCAGTCCTGATATTGCCGGAGCTTGAAGAAGTAGTTGGACTCGGTGATCTCGGTGACTTCGCCAAAGATCTCCGGCCACGTGCCGTCGGCATTGCGATCCTTGTTTTGGAGAAATTGCTCCTGCCGCGCGGAATAAAACCCATTGTACTCCGCCTTGTAGATCTCGCCCTTGTCGAAGAGCTGCTGAAGGATGCGCCGCACCACTTTCTTGTGCCGCTCCTCGGTGGTGCGGATGAAATCGTCGTTGGTGATATTCAGCTTCGGGAGCAGCGCGCGAAATTCGGCACTCACCTCATCGCAAAACTGCTGGGGCGGGATGCCCTTTTTCTTCGCGCTGGCCTGAACCTTTTGTCCGTGTTCATCGACGCCGGTAAGAAAATGCACTTGATCACCCATCTGCCGCCGGAAACGAGCGATGACGTCCGTCAGGACTTTTTCGTAAGCGTGACCGAGATGAGGCGAGCCGTTGACGTAATCGATGGCAGTCGTGATGGAGAATGACTTCATAAAAGGGTCAAAAGAAGTAGTGGTTAACGGGCCATTGTCGAAGGTTTTGACGCGGACCGAAATCTACCCTACGCCTAGAACTGCGCATGAGCCCCCTTACCCGATCACTGAGCCTAGCCCTATTGCTGGTCGCCATGTTTCTCGGCATCGTGCTGGCCTTGCAAGGCTGGCTGCAACACGAGTCGACCCGCCTGCAACAAGAGTTAGCGATCACCAAACAAGCCCAACTGGCCCAAGCTTGGGACCTGTTCCAACGCCCGCCGGATAAATGGGACGGCGAGTATCAAAAAAAACTAGGCGATCTCCTTGGCGGAAAAGTCAGCCTGCTGACCGCCACTGAAGCCAAGCGTCAACTGCCAGCCTCCGCACCGAAAATGATAACGCTGGAACAAGAGTTGAAATCCCCCGCTGGGACGATCATTCGCCTCGCCTATGCGCCACCAGTCGCTCAGCGTATCGCCGCCCTGCATCGCCGGGTGCTGGTCACCACGATTATTGTCGCCCTGCTTTTGTTGATGGTTCCGGTGTTGCTGAATCTCGTGCGCCGCAGCGACACCGACACGCACACGCAATCACCCTGGCACCGCGCCTCCGCCGAGATGACCGGACTCGAGCAACTCGCGCGAATCACCGTGGAACGAGGAGAAAAACTCGCCCACGAATCCGGGGCCCGCATGCGGGCTGAAGAAAACCTTCAAGTAAGCAGTTCTCTGCTCACGCAGTCACAAGCTGAGCGCGCCCGACTGGGCCGGGAACTCCACGATAACATTTGCCAGACCTTGTACGCTGTCAGTCTGACCTTGGAAAGCGTCCGTCGAAAAATCTCCGCGACTCCGGAAATCTGGCAACGGTTGGAACAATCCATCAGCGAACTGCGGCGACTGAACCAAGAAGTGCGCTCCTACCTCAGCGAGCTCGGACCCGAGAAAATCCGCATGCAATCATTCACGGATGCGATCAACCAGATGCTCGAAATTTTGCCTGTAAGCAGCGACCTGAAAATCAGCCGCCAGTTGGAAGAAGACGTCGTGGCCCTGATAAAACCCCAGCAAACGGCCGAGATCGTCAACATCCTCCGCGAAGCCATCAGCAACGCCGCGCGCCATGGCCACGCCCGGCACATCACGATCCGTGCGGAGCAGGATGAAAACGTCATCGCCCTCGCCGTGCAGGACGACGGCACCGGTTTTATTGAAACCGCTCAGCAAATTTCCCCCGGACATGGCCTCGGGAATATGCAAGCCCGCGCGACGGCGCTCGGCGGCACTCTCAAGGTTGAGTCTTCCACCGGAAAAGGAACTCGCGTTGTTTTACTGCTCCCCGTTGCCTCCGCGCTATGAGTCCCTCGTCTTCCCCCAAGCCCATCCGCGTATTGCTGATCGACGATAGCCCGATCATCCGGATGGGACTGCGCATGGTGATGGAAGATCGAGAAGACCTCACCATTGTGGGTGAAGCAGGCAACTGCGCCGATGGCTTGCTGGCCGTAGATAAACTCAAACCTGATGTCGTCCTGCTCGATCTTCATTTACCCGATAAACCAGGCTTCACCGTCTGCCGCGAAATCCTGAAACGACAACGCAGCACCAAGGTTTTATTTCTCACCTCGGCGACCGAAGAGAGCAATGTCCACGACGCGGTCGCCGCCGGGGCCCATGGTTACCTCACGAAAGACAACGAAGGCGACGCCCTCGTGCAGGCCATCATCCGGGTGGCCGCCGGGCATTCCGTGATCGATCCCTCGCTGTCGAATCACCTGTTGAATTTGGTGAAGCATCCCCACGGCACCCGCGCCGTGGATAAACTCTCTCTCCTCTCTGGCCAGGAACGTCGCGTCCTCGCCCACCTCGCCGAAGGGCTCACGAACAAAGAAATCGGCGACCAGATGAACCTGACGGAGAAGACCGTGAAAAACTATCTCGCCACTGTCTTCGACAAACTCGGCATCACCCGCCGCGCCCAAGCCGCCGCGCTGTTTGTCCAAGCCAAGACAGAGTAAAGATCCCCGGGCATTTGATCAAAACCATCAGGCCAACCAGCGTTCATCGCTTCGGTTGTGGCCGGGTCTCCCGACCCGTGAGGGATGGGATCATGGGTCAGTAGACCTGTGCCACTTCCCCTCCAAGTCAGAGCCAATTCGACAGGCTCACGGTCTTCGACAAGCTCTGGGATAATGGGCCC
>Ga0209591_10001158_pt1 | contig 33403 bp, 26 predicted proteins | sample MAT01_FD_187207 | JGI IMG/M metagenome (GOLD analysis project Ga0209591, IMG submission 187207) | Freshwater microbial communities from Lake Fryxell liftoff mats and glacier meltwater in Antarctica - MAT-01 (SPAdes) (version 2) | ecosystem: Environmental > Aquatic > Freshwater > Ice > Liftoff... | reverse complement strand
GATGCTTTGGCATTTCTCAAAACGCTGCCCGATGAAAGTGTCAATACCATTATCACTTCGCCGCCTTATTACGCACAGCGTGATTACGGTTCTGAGGCACAGATCGGCTTAGAAGCTACGCCGTATGCGTATATTAATGCCTTAAAGCAAGTGTTCCATGAGGCGAATCGCGTATTGCGAAAAGATGGAACATTATGGCTTAACATTGGGGATAACTATGTAGGCGCAACGAGCCAACATCGTGAAGGAGGTTCGCAAGGTAAAACCTCGCGTTACAGCCGAAAGCACATGAATGGCGTGCCAACAACAGGTCGAGCAAAACGCAATAAAACTTTTTATGAGATGGGCTTACCCATGAAAAGTCTTGTGGGAATGCCTTGGCGTGTTGCTTTCGCGCTGCAAGACGATGGGTGGATTCTTCGAAGCGATATTATTTGGCATCGCCCTTCTACGAGCGAAAGTGTCAAAGATCGCCCAACTCATGCTCATGAATATGTCTTCATGTTTTCAAAAAAACAGCATTATTATTATGACCGTTCCTGTATGTTAACTGAAACAGGGGCAAATATTCAATCTGTCTGGCGAGTTACGGGCAGCCCTTTTACGGGCGCGCATTGTGCCGTATTTCCAGCCGAATTAATTGAACCGATTGTCCTCGCAGCTTGCCCAGAAGGAGGGATTATCCTTGATCCTTTCGGCGGCGCTGGAACAGTAGGTTTAGTATCTCGCCAATACAACCGCCAATTCATTTTGTGTGAAATTAACCCGGAAATTGCAGAGTTGGCACGTAAACGTATCAACGTAGGCATTACAAAAGCTGATAAAAGCCGGTTGAAAGAAGTGAATTTTAAACAAGAAATGTTGATTCCTGCACTACTCGATCCTCAAGAATCTGATGAAACAAAAATAGCCGTTCCACAGCCTATATAGTCCATTAATAAGCTCATTTTGAGCATAATTTGACGCTTGCCTCTGCACTATGTAATCTCTGCTGATGCGTATCGGCAGTATTGAAAAGAGGCAGATGATGGCACTCCAACCCCAACGGACGATTGACGAACTTAAAGAACTACGCGCACTTACTGGTAATGCGGACGGCGCACAGCGCGTCGCATGGACGGAAACATGGGATAAAGCGCGGGCGTGGATGCAAGAAAAATTAGCTGGGCTGCCCGTTGAAGTAGAAACGGATGAAGCAGGTAATGTATGGGTGACACTGCGTGGCGAGTCCGATAAAGAACTGCTGATCGGCGGACATCTTGATTCTGTGCCGAATGGCGGTTGGCTGGATGGTTGCTTGAACGTCGTCGCTGGCATCGAGGTGCTGCGGCGGATCGCCAGCGAAGGCAAGCCGCCCGTCACGATTCGGTTGGTCGATTGGGCGGACGAAGAAGGCGCACGTTTCGGACGGAGCTTATTCGGGTCGAGCGCTGCTTCCGGCAGTATGAATCCTGATGACTTAAGGAATCTGGCAGACCGTGATGGAATAAAACTCACCGAAGCGATTGCACGCTATGGGCTGGATTTAGATCACGCCAAAGAAGCAACTAAGCAGTTAAAAAACGCCAAAGCCTATTTGGAACTGCACATTGAGCAAGGCCCGGTGCTGGAAAGCATGAATCTACCTTTGGGGGTGGTTCTAGGGACGTTTGGCGTGGAGCGCCATGCGATTCGTTTTATCGGACAATCGGCACACGCCGGTTCGACTCCGATGAATCAGCGACGGGATGCGCTCGGCGCGGCGGCGAAACTCGCGCTTGAGATTCGAGAAATCGGCAAGCGCAATGGCGGCGTGTGTACCGTCGGGAGCGTCGTGACCAAACCAGGCATCGTCACTGCGGTGGTAGGGCAGTGCGACATCACACTCGATCAGCGCCATTTGGATGCGTCCGGTTTAGCGACGATGCTGCAAGAGGCGAAGGCCGCCAGCGAGAAATTTGCTGAAGAGGAAAAAGTCAGCGTCGAATGGAATCGCATCTGGCAGATTCACCCGATTTTGTTCAACACCGATTTGATAGCGCTGTGCGATGAATCTATCCGTGAGACCTCTGGCACAGTGCATCGTCTGCCGAGTGGGCCTTTGCATGATGCGGCGGAAGTGGCGCGGGCGGGTGTGCCGACGATTATGCTATTCGTGCAGAGTTTGCGCGGCCTTTCCCATGCTAAAGAGGAAGACACCAAAGAAGAACATCTGCTGATGTGCGTAGAAGCGCTGGATAAGCTGACGACTAAGGCGATGGCATGGGTGATGGCACAAAAGTAACCATTTCTAAACCAAATACGAACACTTAAAATTGGCTTATGTCATTTTGTCCGCTCCCAATTTGCGCTATGATTAAATCAAATAGTATTTTGGGAGTTGGGAAAAATGATTAACGTTACAGAACGCGATGAAAAAGGGGTAGCGATCTTCGCGCTTGAAGGTCGGGTCGATACACAAGGTGCTGTCGATATGGATTTAGCGCTGCAAGCCGCCGTCGCCAGCGGGAAGTCGCGCATGGTGCTAGATATGTCTCGTGTGACGTATATCAGCAGCGCGGGCTTGCGGACTTTGGCGGATGTGCTGACGCGCAACACCAACGAGGGTGGCGATCTTAAGCTGGTTTCCGTCAATCCCCGTGTGGCGCGTGTCTTGGAGATTATCGGGTTCATGAACTTTTTCTCGATCTATGAAAGTGTACCAGCCGCAATTGCGGATTTCGCGTAAATGACGTTTTTGGGTGAACTGCGGGTGGAGGCAACGATAGAAAACCTCCGCATGATCTCCTATTTTTTGCAAAGCATCGGGCAGCGGCTTTATCTGACAGAAAAGACGCTGTTCGATTTTGAATTGGCGGTAGAAGAAGCTGCCGTCAATATCATCAAACACGCCTATAAAGATCATCCGTATGGGGAGATGTTGATTGGGGCAGTCGTCATAGACAGTACGCTCTCGATCAGCCTGACGGATTGGGGAACGCCATTTAACCCGTCTGAACTTCCTGCTTTTGACATGACCGCGCCCATCGAAAGCCGTATTGAAGGCGGCATGGGACTGCATATCATCCATCGCCTGATGGATTACGTGGTGCGCGATGTTTCCCCAGACGGATTGAACATCCTCACGTTGTCGCGCCACATCGAACAGCTTCCGCCTGATGTCCATCTGCCGAGTACCTTGCGCGAACTCAACGCGATGTTGAGCGTCAGCCAATTTATGTCGGCTGGCGTGGAATTAGACGCGCTTTTAGCGATGATTATCGACAAATTGGTGGAAACACTTGGTGCAGAAGGCGGAACGCTGTTTTTGATTGATGAGGAACGCGGTGAATTATTCTCGCGGGTGCTGTTGGAACATACCAGCGGCTTAGAGGAAATCCGCATCAAAATTGGCGAAGGTATCGCCGGATATGTCGCCGAGACGGGGCAGATCATGAATATCGGCGAAGCCTACAAAGACCCGCGTTTTGCGCGTGGTTTCGACCAGCAAACAGGCTATCAATCGCGCACCATCCTCGCCGCGCCGTTACGCAATTCACAGCAAAAAATCATCGGCGTAGTGGAACTGCTGAATAAAAAAGGCGGCGAATTTTCCAGCCGTGACGAGCGCTTGCTAATCGCTATGGCTTCGCAAGCGGCGATCAGCATCGAGAATTCGCGTCTTCATGCTCAGGAAGTGCGCCAGCAGTTGGTCAATAAAGACCTCGAAACAGCGCGGCGCATTCAGCAAAGTTTTCTCCCACAGAGCGTCCCCCAGCGACCCGGATGGGAAATCGCAGCGTACTGGCAGCCGATGCGGGCTGTTGGTGGCGACTTCTATGATTTTTATGCGATGGATGACGGACGGTTAGCGGTAGCGATTGCCGATGTCACCGATAAAGGCGTTCCAGCGGCACTCTTTATGGCCTTGAGCGTAACCGTCCTACGCTTTGCGATGACGTTGAATTTTTCGCCAAGCGAGATGATGAATCGAGCGAATCAAGTGATTCTTGCGAATCAACGTTCCAGCATGTTTACGACGGCTTTTGTGTCCTATCTCGATTGGGAGACAGGCATAATGGATTATGCGTCTGCTGGACATAATCCGCCTGTGTTTTATCATGCAAAGACACGGCGTTGCGAGCTATTGAATGTGCAGGGGGTGGCGCTCGGTGTGTTTAAAAGCGCGACGTATCAAGAAAAGCGCATTCAACTTGAGTCGGGGGATGTTTGCGTCCTGTATACCGACGGCATCACTGAGATTATCAATTCGTCTATGGAAGAATTTGGTGAAGATCGGTTGGAGCAGGTGATTTTGCACAACGCGCACCGCTCAGCTTATGAGTTGGTGGAGGCGATTGCGGCAGCAAATGATGATTTCTCCGAAGGCTTGGGTGATTTCGATGACGAGACGCTGATTGTCATCAAAAAATTATAGGTTATTTATAATTAATAATTGGGGAAAAATTAACACTTCTATTCTTTTTTGCGTAATATAATGTGTAAAGCTGCACTTTTATCTTACGTGGATAAGGACTTTAGAAATATGTTTAACGCACTACTTGGCAATGCTTCAGAGTTAGATGTTCAAAAACTTGAAAACGAATTTGCCAACATCATAATTGATGGTGAACAAATTGAGCGAGCATTCAAGATTTTTCGAGACTTGTTTGTTTTTACCAACAAAAGATTGATTCTGGTGGATAAACAGGGTTTTACAGGCAAGAAAGTCGAATATCATTCTTACCCTTATAAATCAATAACCCATTTCGCTGTAGAAACGGCTGGAAATTTTGATACAGATGCTGAAATCAAAATATGGATTTCAGGCAATCACGAACCAGTTCAACGGGAACTGAAAAAGGGGGTTGACATACTCGGTTTGTAGAAGACTTTAGCTAAATATATCTTAAAATAATCTTTGTAGTGACAATCAGTAAAGTACTGGTCTTGACCCTTATTTTGTAGGGGAGGGTTTTAAAACCCTCCCCTACGGAAAACCTCGTTGAGGTGCGTAACATCAGTTACTTATTTCGCTTAGAACCTATCTTTAGCGTTGGAACAAGACTACCGGATCGAAGAAGCCTTTTTCGATAGCGCCCCAACGGGTGAACTTGTCGCTGAAGTCTGCGCGGCATTCCAGATGCACATGCGGCCCTTCGGAATTACCACTGTTGCCATTAGCGCCAATCTGCTGATTGGGCGTGAGGATTTGCCCAGCTTCGACTGTACGTCTTTGGAGATGGGCGTACATGACATGGAATGCGCCACCCGGAAAACCATTCGCGGCTAAGAAATTTTTCGTCGAGGGCGGCAGTTTGTCGTTGGAATAGGTGATGATGACATAATTGCCGTAGCCATAACCCCAGCCTTCGTCGGTAAAAAGGCTCGGATCGCCGACCTTCAAGCCGTGATCCATCACACTCGGCTTATCAGGGGTGCATTTGGGGCAGTCGAACACTTTAGCTACCACACCACCTGCTGGCCCGCATAAGACGGGTTCACCGACGGCTGCACCTAAATCCCAACCACTATGATCCCAAATTGAAGTATCCTTCTTGGGGTCGCGGTTAACGCCGCGAATCCACCAGCGTTTTTCGCCCATTGGCGCGGGATACAAATCCCATTGCAGGCCATGTGTTTCGCCGTCGCCTTCGATGGTGGTGAAGTCCTCGCGCACCCAAACATTCTGCCCGTTATAGCTCACCTGTAACCAGCGCAGCTTTTGGCCTTGATTTTCTTGCTTAACACCGATCACCGGGACAACTGTATCACGGGGGATAGTCGTTACCACTGTGGTTCCAACGGTTGTGCCATCATTGCGGCCTTTCGCCGCGCTAGATACCTTAATCTTGGCTTTCGCAGGGTGCGCCGGACGAATGGGCTGCCATGTGCCAGTGAGGACGGGCGCAGTCCCCGACGCGGCGACCTGCTGACCGGACGCGGCGGCTTGGACGGCGGCTTGTTTTTCCGCTTCTTTGGCTGAATTATCAGTTTTCTTTTCTGGTTGGGCGGCAGCGGGTTGTTGTGCTGCCTGCGCTGCTTGCGCCATTGGATTAGCGGGTTGGGCAGTTTGTTCGGCCTGTACCATCGGATTGGCGGCGGGTGCAGCAGCAGCAGCCGGGATGGAAGCGGGATTGCGCGTTAGGGTGTATTCATGCACCAACGTGGCAACATTCCCGTAGCCAAAGGCGGAAAAATCGCCAGAGATGCCGATGACGTGTCCGCGCATCCAACCAATTTGACTGTTGGGAAATTTAATTTTAAACCAGTTATAAACACGTCCCAAGTCACTCGCGGTATTTTGCGAGTCAGGCTGGACTTCTAAGACTTCAAGATTACCTGTCCCTTTTGCAATTTTAAAGGGTGCAGTGTCAAACGTAGTGCCAGGTCCCATGCGGACAGGAAATTCTACAGTGGGAGAGTCATAGGCGAAGCCGAGGCAGGTTGCGTAAGTGGGCATAGCGAAGCTCCTTAAGATATTTATTGCGCCATATTCTATTATATGCAAAAATGATCTTTTTGTGCATTAATATCGTTAAATTAATTTGTATTGGGGCTGATTACAGGTCGATATTGTGCGGTAGGGTACAGGATGCTATCCTTTTGCCTAGCTTTGTTTCGCTTTTAGAATTGGTTGAATAACGACCTTGAAAAAACCTGATGTGCTGCTGATTATTCTCGATACGCTGCGGCGTGATCGTCTTTCCATTTATGGCAATCGGCGCGAGACCTCGCCCCATTTTGATGCGTTTGCGGCGGAAGCCACCCTGTTTGAGCGTGCTATCGCACCAGCACAGTGGACAGTGCCTGCCCATGCTTCAATGTTTACGGGGCTATATCCGAGTACACATCAGCTTACCCAAGCTAATGGATTGCTTTCTGGCAATTACCCCACCTTAGCGGAGATTTTACAGGTCGATGGCTATCACACGGTTGGATTTTGCAATAATCCTTTGGTTGGCGTATTGAATAACGGCCTCCAGCGCGGTTTTAGTGAATTTTATAATTATGCGGGGGCTGCGCCTAATCGCCCAATTCAGTCTCACCAACCTGCTTGGCGGCAGACGCTTTCCACACGCTATCAACGCTTGGCGCGTGATGTTGGTAATCGCTTTGCCCAATCCGACAGATTGTTTCGGCTGGCGCTGAATCCGCGTTTTGTCCCTTTCTGGACGCGCTATGTCAATTATAAAGGCAACACCGCCCGTTCTATCGACGATCTGATCGGTTATCTCGGTCAGCACCGTGCAGGTGGCAGGCAGCAGCCCTTGTTCAGCTTCTTGAACCTGATGGGCGCACATCTGCCTTATCATCCACCGCAAGATATGTTAGACCGCTACGCGCCGGAAATCAGCCGCGATAAAGCCGCTTTTAAGTTCATGCGTCGTTTTAACGCGGATGCCGCCCGTTGGGCAAGCCCCGATGACCCGCCTTTAACATTGTGGGAACGCGAGGTGATTGATGGCTTTTATCATGCGGAAATTGCTTATCAAGACGCGCATTTAGGGCGGCTTTTGGCGTACTTAAAACGCTCTGGTACGCTTGATGATACGATGGTCATCATCGCTGCCGATCATGGCGAAGGACACGGCGACCATCACTTTTTTGGGCATAGTTTTGTCGTTTATCAGGAATTGGTGCATGTCCCGCTGGTGATTCATTATCCTGAGCGATTCCCAGTGAGCGCACGAGCGAAAAGCACAATTTCCACCCGGCGGATTTTCCATACGGTGTTAGAGGCTGCCGGACTTAAGCCACCGCTGGATGAAGCGGATCCGAATATTGATGTCACGGGTTTATCACTCGCTCGCGCTGCCAAGGGTGCATCTCCCCTCGCTGGCGAATTGGTTTTCGCGGAAGCGTTTCCGCCGCATACTTTTCTGAACGTGATCGAGCATCGCAATCCGGCTTTGATCGAGCGAATGCGCCTGACGCAAATCCGGCGCGGTGTATATCAAAACGGGCATAAATTGGCGGTGGTGGGGGATAAAGTGGAAGGATTGTTCAACGTTAATGCTGATCCCGCCGAGACAGAAGATATTTCTGGTGCGAATGCCACCCTTACCCAAGATTTACAGGCCAAAATCGGGCAGTTTGTGGCATTAGCGGAAAAGAATCGTGCCGAAAGCAGCGCCGTGAGCGAAGTCAGCCCGGACGTTTTAGATCATCTACGCGCCCTCGGCTATATTGAATGAATCCGCAGAACCAAAATAATCCAATATTTCAGGCTACACCCTCGCACACGGCTCAATAGATCGCTTTAAACCACTGTGCCTGCCGCGCCGAGTGCCTCTTTAAGAAAGTTTTTGACGACGTGCGACGGCACCGCGAACCCGACTTCAGGGCCGCTAATCATGGTATTGATCCCGACTAAATGCCCGTCTGTATTCACTAAGGGGCCGCCGGAATGCCCCGGACGCAGCGTAAGATTCAGCGCGATCCATTCACGCCCCGGCTGCATTTCGGGCAGATTATTGCCCGCGCCGATCACGACACCTGCCGTCATCGAATCACGCACGCCCCAAGGATGCCCTAACGCCATCACCCATTCGCCCGGACGCAGCGCTTGGGAGTCGCCGGGTTCGATGACGGGTAAATCCTGCGCGTTGACCGCCAGCGCCGCCAGATCATTGGCCTCATCAATGGCGAGAATGCTGGCGGGTAAAGTGCGGCCATCGGGCAAAATCACTGAAAGCTGACGCTGCTGGACAAGTCCGCGCCGATCATGTTCGATAACAACATGCGCGTTGGTGACGATTAAGCCATCCGAATGCCAGATTGTACCTGCACCGATGCTGCCGCGTCCGTCGGTGATTTGCACGAGTGTATTTTGGACTTGGATGGCGACACCCGCCATTTGGTCACTGAGTTGTTGGAAGATGTTGGTCATAGGGTTTTCTCCGTAGAATTGAGGATTGCGTGTAGGGGCGAAGCGCGCCTCGCCCCTACCGTCAGTTTAAGGGGATAAATGGATTTACTGCTTTTCGCCGATGGTGACGTTCACTTCTTGTACCTGTCCGCTGCGGACAATCGTCACGGGGACGGCCTTGCCTACGCGCTCTCCATTGAGCAGCGCCAGCAGTTCATCGAGGTTGCGGGTCGGCTGACCATCGAGCTTGACGATAATATCGCCTTCATACAAGTTGGCGGCTTCGGCAGGGCTGGATTTTTCGACAGAGGCCAGCATCAAACCTGTTTCTTGGCCTACCTGCTCAGAAATATTTTCACGCAGGCGGACGGGCTGTGCGCCGATGCCGAGGAAACCTTGCTTCATCTTGCCATGCTTGAGCAGGACATCGACGACGGAAGTAATTTTCTCGGTGGATACGGTGACGCTCACGCCGCGCATAAAGCCGGAGGTGTTCATCCCGCGCACAAAGCCCGAAGCATCGACCAACGGCCCGCCGGAAAAGCCCGGATACATGACCACATCGGTTTGAATCACGCCGTCCATTTGACCGCTGCCAATGGCACTGACCACACCGAGAGTTGCTTGAACGCTTTCACCGGGACGACCTAATGCCAGAACGAGATTGCCTACGCGCACAGGCTGATCTGCCGGGGCTTTGGGGATCGGTTGGAGGGTGCCATTAACGCGCAGTACTGCCAGATCGCTGTTGGGGTCGCGGCCTATGAGGGTGGCGGCATGAGACTCGCCGTTGGCTAGGACGATGTGAATGTCGTCATCGCGGCGCAGGACATGATGTGCGGTGACGATTACGCCGTCATCTGACCAGACGATACCCGTTGCGGCGAGACGCTTACGCCCTTCGACGCGCACGATGCCTGCGCTGGCTTGCGCGACGGTATCTGCCATCGCATCGGAAAAGGATTTGAGGACTTCGACCATTTTGAGGACTCCTTGATTAATGGTTTCGGTAGGGGCGATCCAGTAGGTCGCCCTTACAAAATTTGATTGTCTATTCGATGTGGGTATCATCGCATAACTACGTGGGGAAAGCGCCGCCTATGTGCAGGGGAGGCTACCGTTAAATCGGGTAAAAAATGAGCTATCCGAATGGGTGGGGTATGTTAAACTGGTGTTCATCCAAGGAGGCTCTATGACCGAAAATGCCCTTTATCCCGGCTGCACATTCATCCATATTTCAGACACCCACATCAATGCTGATCCGGCTTATTCCAGAGATTATGCCGAGGCTCATCCCCTAGCGGGTGCAAAGGCGCTCGTCAAAGAATTGAATCAACTGCCGTTTACGCCGGATTTCGTCCTCCACACCGGGGATGTCGCGTTTGATCCTCATGCTGAAGCCTATTTGACGGCGTTGGAAGTCCTGAGCGAGATCAAATATCCGGTTTATTATGTGGCTGGGAATCATGATGATTCGCCCACCTTGCAGCGCTTGATGCTGAATCGGGATGAACCGCAGCCTGCTTTGCATTATGCTTTTGAGGTAAACGGCGTACAGATTATCTGTGTGGATAGCAACGGCCCCACCGATCCTCCGGCTGGATTGATGACGAAATCCGAACTCGAATGGCTTTCTGGGTTATGCAGCGCGGAGGATGACCGCCCACTCGTGATTGCGGTGCATCACAATGTCCTAGCCGTCGGGATTCCTTGGCTCGATCAATTTATGGGGATTCGTAACGGGGAGGCATTTCATGAGGCGATTCTGCCTGCCCGTGATCGCATCAGAGGCGTGTTCTTTGGACATGTGCATCAAAATCTCGACATGGTGCGCGATGGCATCCTTTACAGCAGCACTTTAAGCAGTTGGACACAGTTTCAGGCCTTCCCCGGCATGAGCCAAACGACCCCAGATCGCGGCGCGGAACCGGGATACAGCATCGTGACCGTGACCGAAGATCAAACCTTCATCCGGCGTTGCCGTTTTCCGCTGCCGAAATAACTAATTGCTTTTCAAATTCTCGAATATTTCCGCCATGATTTGCTGGAATGTCTCCAGCTTTTCGGCTGAATCCAGGGCGCTTAGGGCGATTGTCGGGCGGCGATCCGCCTTGTCTTCCAAAATCTTATTCTCTGGCGAGAGCAGACGGTTGAGCGAGGCCAGCGTGGAACGGCGTAAATGTGCGTCGGTATAAGGGGCGTAATCCGCTAGATATTGAAAATAAATTTGCGCGGCAGGTTTGCGTGGATAAGCCCATACGGAAAAGACCGTGAGAGGATTGCCGTCCAATTTAATGCGGACGTGATAAGCAGGCGTTACCTTCCCGCCAAAAGTCACTTCGTCGGCCTGTTGCTGCGCCCAATGATACAAATCGCGGGCGATGAGGGCTTCGCTTTCGCTGCTGGTAATTTGCGCGATGTACGTGAAAAAATTGCTTTCCGTCGGTTCCGGGGAAAGCGATGTAGGTGTGGTGGTCTTTCGCTGGTGTAGGGCGGCGGCTAAATCACCAACTGCCTTATCTTGATCTTCGCGGAAGTCGATAAACTGGCGATTAATCAGGTGCAACGGCAGCGGTAACTCACCGATGAGGGCAATATGCAGCGGCTTGCGGAGTTCCATCGCCATGAGCGTTTCGCGTTCCACCCATTCCGAATCGCGGGCGGCACGAGACATCACCACGACGAAAGCATCCGACGTTTCAATGCCTTCTTGAATCCGCTTAAGCCATTGTGCGCCGGATTCAATTTCGGCAAAGTCGATCCAGCAAGTGAAACCCGCTGCTTCGAGCTGCTCCGCTAAAGAACGGGCGAAATCAATATCTTTACGGCTGTAACTGATAAAAATTGACGACATAACGATCCATAGATGAACTTCGGTCTAATCAGGCTCATTCTACACTGATTTCCAGCGGGAGTCGGGCATGATCGGTGCCGTCAGCGGCAGGAACACGCTGGAAGTTGTTCGCCGCGTCATAAAATCCCGCGATGAGATAAGCGTCCCCGCTGTAATCGGTAATATTCCATGTCAGTGTGTGTACGTCAGTGAGATATTCGCCCGTCACCCATCCCGTCGTGGGACGTGTGCCGCTGACGGGCTGCGCGTCACTTTGCGCGAGAAGTCGTCCATCCGCTGCGATCAACTGCACGAATACGGTGTAGGCTGTTTCGGTAGCTGCCTCGGCTTGCCAGATTAAAGTGACTTCAGGCGGATTATCCGAGGAAAGCGCGGTTTGTGCAGATACACCGACCAATGTGCCAATCGTGGGAAAAGTCATATCTACAGGGACATCAAAGACGGGCGGCTCGAATATGCGTGGTACATCGACAACAGTATAACGGGCGATTTGGGTCGAATCGACGCGCAAGATAGCTTCACCACTGTTCCCCGGTGGGACGATAAAACGATGCCACGTCAGCGTGGGCATTCCCGATTCGAGCGCGATTTGTTGCAGCGTCCAGCCATCACCTTCCAACACGACTTCGACAGTTGTATCCGAAAGTCCCGGTAGCATCACGGTGACATCAAACGGCAAGCCTGTCCTGATGATGCCATCTTCGCCAGCCGTATCCGATTGTACAACCGGTATAGTCGGCGGATTTTGCAGTGGTGGCCCGGCGGCTTGAATCGACTCGGCGGCGTTGTATGTTTTGCCAGCAGGTTCGCCGGAAAGATTGAGCAGATCAAAGCCGGAAGGCTGCGCCGCGTTATAAAGATTGAGCGTGAGATCGTAATAAAGCAGGGGGGCGCCTTCTGGCAGCGAGAGTAAGTTATATGCCTCTCCAATGTCATCTTGATTCCATTCTGCCGTGCCGACCTGATCGGGACGGGCGATCATGGCATCATCACGGGCAAGTGAGTCGCCAAGCTGATCGACCAAATCGGCGGCGACACTGACGTTTTGCATCGGCGGCTGAATCAGCGACCATTCCGTCCGTAAGCAAACACCAGCGCGTGAGGGGATGTATCCGGCTGAGTTTAATTCAATTTCACCATAAACGGGCGAAAGCACTAAAGACCGCATTTCTGGACGGGCTTGTAAGATAAAGGCTTGTGTTCGTAAGCCGAAGAAATCCTGCGGTGGATGGGCTTCCGCGCTGATGCCTGTCAGCAAGCAGGGGTACATACCGCGTGTATCCGCTGGAAGCTGGAACCACGTTAAAAATTCAATCTGACGTGTGCCGCTGGCGAAAAGCTGGTCAAGTTCTTGCAAAACGGTCTTTTCATCCGCATACAGCGGCATGTTGACGAACTGCGCCTGAATATTCAACTGTTTTTCAAAGTAGATTTGCAAGGCGGGTTCGGTGGGGAAGGGGAGAAGGATTACGGCATCTGGTGGCAGAGTCGCATAATAGGCCGCGAGTCCGGCGAAATCATCATGCTGATAAGTGCGGGTGGTGGTGATTTGGTGGAGGCTGGCAATTGAGGTGAGTCCTGCGAGGACGACTAAAGCAACCTCACCTCCCAACCCCCTCTCCAATAGATGGAGAGGGGGAGCAATACGTGCTGCTCTTTTTGCTATGACGTTCACACCTGCCGCCAGCAGAATTAAAGTCCCCGGTACGGCGGCGATATAGTAGCGCGGGTGAAAGTCGATATGGGCGGCGAGGAGCAGGGCAGTGGTAAGGCATGGGATCATCAGGACATGGGAGATAAGGAGGAAGTGGTGAGTGCTGAGTGCTGAGTGCTGAGCAGTTTTGCGATTAAATGCTTTGTGATCTTCGCGCCTTTGTGGTTCAAAAATTAGCGCGATAGCACCTAAAATGAGGGCTAACCCTAACCCATTAATGAGTAAATTATTTCCAGAATTGCGTAACTGCGGGAGGACGGGCAGGAAATAGCTGTACCAGATGTCGCGTAGGAGGCCGAAGCCGATTTGGGGCGGGGTATTCAAGGCCGTTCCAGACGGCGATTGTGTCAGCAACCAAGGGATATACAGGACGATCAGCGTGATTTGCAGACCTGCCCAGACGATCATCCGCCTCCACTGCCTTTGCAGCAGCCATAGGATACCGAGCGCGATATTGAGCCAGACGATCAGCGGGACGACGAGGTTATGGGTATACAGGCCGATTATTTCCGCGCCGAAGATCAGCGCCCAATTGCGCCACAGCGGGGATTTATGGCGTAAAAGGTTTTCCGCCCCGTAAAGCACCAGGAGCGCGATCAATGGGACAGCGATATACGCCCGGATTTCATGTGCGTATGACCACAGCAGGGGCGAAAAAGCGGTAAGCGCTCCGCCTGCTAATCCAACCGTGAAACCATACCAGCGCCAGCCAATTTTGAGTGCGAAGGCCACCCCGACCACGCTGAGCAAGACGGAGGTATAACGTAAGGCCAACGGTGATTCGCCCGCACCCATGCGCCACAGCAAACTCGCAGTCGCGTAATAAAAGGGCGGGGTGTTGTCGTCCGGCATGACTCCGGTGATGGCGCGGATGCTCCAACCTTCGTCATGCCAGACCGACTCGGTGTTAAGATGCCACATCCGCAGCGCGAAGGCCGCAAGAAGAATGAGTGAGATAAGAAGGTATAGAGACACGATACGGCGCGTCCCTACCAGCATGTTCTTTTGGGTCACAAATCAAATCCGTCAACGTCATGTCCAATTCAGTCCGAATTGTAACATAGCCTACTGGCGTTGTGCGGTAAAGACGATTTGTAAATTGTCGGCTGTAACCGTTACGGATTGCATCGTAATCAAGCCGCGATTATTCTCGGCGCGGCGGGCAAGTCCCTCGGCAAGACGGGCATTAAAATCCGCGATGCGCTCGTCGGTGAGATCAAGTCCTTCAATATCGGCCTGCGTGATTTGCGCCGTTAAAGCGCCATTTTGCACACTCAATGTTACGGTAACACTTCCGCTCACCGTACCGCCGCCGTCGCGCCGATCATGCTGCCCATTGATGACGATTTGACCCGCTTGCAAATCGACCTGCGGATCGCGCAGCAGGGGATTGGCGGATTGGGCGAGGGCGCTCTCAATGGCGGTGTTGACTTCAGCTTCAGTTAAGGTCGCGGTGATGGTAAAGCCGCCGGCGGGATTACGCTCGACATCAACATTGGCGCGGTTACAGCCAACGAGCAGCAGTGGAACGGCAAAGATGAACATCAGAAGGCGTATTTTCATGATTGATCCCCTTATTGTTTCTTGTTTGAATGATAGCTTTAGTCTAAAAGCATTTTGGGCGTGAAATCCTCAAATCTGTGTAAGGAGTTTGTAAATTTTTACCGTTCCAGCGTTCCGATAGTGGCGTAATTCTGTCCATCGCTGCTGAGAATATCGGTAAAGGTGTTGTCCGCATTCAGTAGGTAAATCTTCACGCCGACAGTGTATATCCCCGGCGCGAGTGTGGTGATGCCTTTAGCCAGCCGCATCGAGCGCGAATCATAAATTACCTCATCAGGCGACCATGTGCTGGTGGGACGTGCGCCATCAAAAGGATATGAGTCGATTTGGCCTACGAGTCGCCCACTTTGATCTAATAAAATAGCCGAAACCGTATAATCGTTGGTGGTTGATCCCGCGATCTGCCACCATAAATCGACGTGCATTTGATCGGGATAGATGATCGCATCGCGCAGAGTCATGCCGTTCTCAAAAGTCGCGGGCGCTTCCTCACTTGGCGGCAGCATATCATAACGGAACAGGTCTAAGGCGCTGCCGAGCCAATCGTAAGTGATATGGGCGGTTTGGACGTGTCCGGTTTGCGCGAGGGCATCGAATCCGCTCATATCTTTTGACCAGTGCATAAACCACACATGCGGATGCTGGTTTAGGAGGGCAGGGAGTCCGGCGGCGTAGGTATCGCCTTCTTCAAGCTGCCACTGGCGCAGTGAGCGCACGTCTACTCCGTCGGGCAGCAAACGGTCAAAGTGATAGACCATCTGCCAATCGCCGGAAGGGGTGATATGTGCTAACGCCAGATCACCGGGTTCGGCATATTCGGCGGTGGTTTTTGCAATTTCGCGGAAATCAGGGCGGGCGCGATCTGCTTGTAAATCATCGACTGCTACGCCATAAACGACGATCACGGCGACCAGAAAGCCAAGTGTCATACCGCGAAAATGCCCTAATCCGAAGGCAATCAAGAGCGCGACGGCAGGCGTGATTTGCGTCAGGCGATAATCCATCAGGATCGGGACGCGCAGATTGAGGAGATAGGTCAGCGTAATCGGGACGACCAACCAAGCGAGAAGGAGCAGTGAGGAGCGATGAGTTTTGAGTTCTGAGTTCTGACCTTCTCTCTTCTTGGCGCTCTTGGTGTCTTGGTGGTTCAATTTTTTGGATTGAAAAGTGAATAAGCCGATCAGGGCGAGGCCGATGAGGAGCGCCCACTGCTGTGTAAACCATTGGTCGCACCAATTCCAAAGTGAAGCCAGCGTCGAAGGCACGTTATAGCCTGTCCCGATGTTGGCGATCTGTCCGCTGACGACGATCAACAGCCAAGGAACAAAGGCCGCGCCGACGATAGCAAATCCGATGAGGGCTTCCGCCAACCGCCGTCCACGCAAAAACAGCAGCGTATAGAGGCCTTGCGCGGCGAGGGTGCAAATGCCGATGTAATGGGTATAGAGCAGCAGCAGCGAAACCGCACCCCAATCCAGCAAGTAGCCGCGTCGGTTGGTGCGAATCCAGCGCAAAAATGCCCACATGCTCAAGGCCGCCCATAGGACGTGCCACGTATACTGGCGCATTTGCTGCCCGATATAGCCTTCCATGTCGGCAAGCGCCATCATGAGTGCCGCCAAAATTGGAATGACGCTCTCGCTGTAGGTGCGACTCGCCAAGTCGCCCCTATGACGATTTGGCGCTTGTCGTAGTTGCTCCAATTCATTGGCGATTTGATACACCACCGCCACGCTCAAAAGGCTGGGAATCACCGAAAAATAGCGCAGCGCAAATTCACTGAGTCCAGTGAAGGCCGCCCACGCTCGCAGCGTGAAAAAGTAAATCGGCGGATGCACATCGTTGATGATAATTTCCCAGGCGCGGGTGATGTCTGGCTGGCGCAGTGTCCAATACGAAAAACCTTCATCCACGAGCAGGCTTTCATCAGCAATATGGATGACACGCCCGACAAAGGCGATCATAAAAATCAGGGTGAGCAGGATGTATTTGCTGCGTTTGAACATAAGGCCCATGATTGATGTCAGGCAATCTAGCGATTGTACAATCTATGCTAAAATAAAGGTATCTTTTTAGAGGCAAAAGTAAACCTCATGATCGATCATGCGCCTGTTCTGGATTTAAGCAAATATATTGAAAAACATTTTTTTGGCATACGTCCCCATCTGCGCGGACATCGGCTTCCAGTGGCGACTGTGGCTTATATGGCACGAGACAGCAAATATTCCATTGCTGATTTGACGGATGTCTTTACGATCAGCGAATCGGAAGTGCTGGCAGCATTACTTTACTACGCAGAAAATAAACAAGAGATTGATAAACAAGAAGCCGCATATCAAGCAGTAGCCATTGAAGACTGGATAAATTATGGCGACGATGCCCTTGCGTTATTACTTCGACGAAATGATGCCGCGTCCAGTAGCCAAGGAATTGACAAAACTGGGAATTGAGGTGGTGATGGCAGTTGATGTAGACATGACCGGAAAAAAAGACCCGGTACATCGCGCTTATGCTACAGAAAACAATCTTGTTTTGGTCACTCATGATCGGCCTTTCGCCGGACTTACCTCCAAGTTGACCAACCATACTGGCTTAATATGTTGGCTTGGCAAAACGGATAATTTCGGCGGTCAAATTCAGGCTTTGAGCAAATTCGCTAACGAACACACTGTTGAACAAGTTGAGGGACAAGTATTTTGGCTAAACCCTGATCCTAATTAATCTGTACCGTCGCCACGATGGGCAGATGATCGGAAGCGGTAGTCGGCGGAATTTGAAAATCCACAAACTTAAAATCCGGTGTCCCAAAAATCCAATCAATCCGGAAAAGTGCCTCTGTCGAGCTATACGTCATCATGGTGGGGTCGCCTGCTTCATCCTGTGCGCTGCTGAAGCCTGCATCCAGATAAGTTTGGACATCGGCCTTACCGGGGAAAGCATTCATGTCGCCTGCAATAATGGTGAACGGCGCTCTTTCCCAAGCGGTTAAGACTTCCTGCACTTCACCTTGTCGGCGTTCCGGCCCCACGCCATTCGATAGATGGGTGTTGATGACGGTGATGATCGTATCGCCTACATTGTAAGTTGTGAGCAGATAGCTGCGGCGGGTATTATTCCCGATGCGGGTGAGAAAGCCAGTGCGCGACTCGTTTAGCGGAAAGCGGCTTAAGGTGACATTGCCAAGCTGCCAATCGCGCCCCGGCACAAAGACATAGGGCATATCTAGCCGCCTTGCCAGCCACGTCGCCATATCCGCCCCTCCGCCTATGATAACGCCCCGCGCAACTTCTTGCAGCGTGACGACATCGGCATCTTGCGCTTCGATAATTTGCGCGATAGCTTCGAGATCGAGCGCCCCGAAAGCATTCACGCCATAATGGACGTTATAGCTCACGACGCGGAATTTATCTTTGGCGATGGAATCAGCTTTCGGCGCGGGATTCAAGAAAAATACCCCCGCCGGAATAATCAACAGTAAAAGTGGCGCAAGCAGCGGACGATAATCTAGCGATCCGCCAGAACGGAGCGCGACAAAGAGGCTGGCAATCAACAACGCTGCGCCGATGATTCCTGCAACAAGGCTCGTCAGCGGCAGTGCAATCGTCATCACGGCGTAATATCCGAGGCTGATCGCCGCCAAGAGGAGGCCGCTTAAGGTCATTGTGATCGCGGTGGGCAGTAGATTCGTGCTTAATGTTGTCTCGACGTTCAGTGCCGCCCCGATCAATAATGCGCCGACCAGTTGCCCGGCGAACAATAACGGGATAAAGGCGATGCCATGCGCGACTAAAGCGCATCCCGCCAATAGAATCAGCATAAGGCTTCCGATAATCAAGCCAACAGCCGGAATCGAGAGGGACTGAACGCGATAGATCGCCCACAGCGCGAGGGTATCCGCTAGTAAAATCATCCCTGCCGCGAGGGGAAGTTGTAAACCAGAAGCCGAAATCACAAAGCCGAGATTTTGAAAGAAAATGACCTGAATAATGACATAAGGCAGCAGCAGAATCGTTTTCCAACCGACCTCGTGAGGATGTTCCGCGAAGGTTCGGCTGGCTTGCCATAAACTGACGATCAAGGCCACACTCATGAAAATGGTTAAGAAAAGGGGAATAATCCCCGGCTGCCAGATGAAATCCCATGTTGAAAATAGCGTTAGTAGGGTGGTATCCAGCGCGAATCCGCACAGCATCCCTACAATAAAAATCATCCCGCCGTGTTCATCAGCCCGCAGCCATGCCAATAGCAGCGTCCAGACGATCAGGGTTAAGCCGAGTCCTAAAATCGCCAGCAGCGGCCCTACAAAACTTGGTGACAGCGTGATTTGCATGATGAGGCGAATCAAAACGAGTCCGATCACGGCGGCAACTAATGCTCGGAGCGGATTAAGTGCGCCATTCAGCGGGATAATCAGTAAGGGCGAAAGCATCACCCCCGCCATAATAAGTCCGGTGATGGTATTCCCATGTAAAGCGACGAAATTATTGACGATCAGCACAAAAAAGACGCGCAAAATTTGTAGGCCGATGATAAAACTCAGCGCGACGAGCGCCCCGCGCCAGAGGTAATCGAATGAAGAGAGGCGATTTTGCATAGATAAGCTACTTTTGGTTGCTGATGTTTGCATCGATTTTATCAGTAAATGCGCGTTACAGCGTACAATCAAAATACGCACATTCAAACATTTTTGGGTGAACTTATGGTGCTTAATTGGATGCTCAACCGTCCGACGTGGCGGCTTTACACAGAATTAGCCGAGTCATCGCCGCTGCTGGTTTTGAATCCGGGTCTGGTTGGATTTCGGATTTATAAAGTCGGCGGCAAACGGACTCGGTGGCGTTCATCCATTTTATTGATTAACGAGGATGGGATAACGGTATATCGCAATCAGGCAAAAACACCGATTGATTTTACCTGTAGACCAGAGCAGTTGCGCTGGTTCGGGCGACCCGATAAATATCATCCCGGCACAAATCACTTGATGATTCATGCCCAAATTGGCGACTCGTGGCAGGTGTTGTCGCTGTGGGCGTGGCGGGATAATATCGGCGACATCGTGCGGGCGCTAAAAGCTATCGCCACGCCGGAGCAGATTAAAGCCTATCGCCGCGCACGACCTTATATCCATTATCAGGTCGAGGCGGCCTATCCGGGTGTGCAGGATATTCACGGTGCATGGACGTTAGATGCGCGTGTGCGCTTGTATATCACGCCTGCATTTTTGGTTGTGCTTGCGGCGGATAAAAGCAGACGGTTTGTGGTTCAAAAAAGTATCCCGTTAGCGCAAATTCAAGAGATCGAAACCATGCTGCGATTAGATCGCCTCACGCAAGAGGGCATTGTGCGGTTTAAAGTCGGTGAGGAAAAGTTGGCTTATGCCATGCTGGATTTTCAAACGTTTGCAGATCGGTTAGCGGAAGCGGCGCGGCGGACGCTGGAAGACCCGATAATGGAACATGGTAAGAAAAAGAAGTATGACGAGGAATGGGATTAACTCAGATTAAAAGTGCGTCTATGAAAGTAATACAAAAAATTTAACCACCAAGACACCAAGATCGCCAAGAATAATTTGAGAAATTCTCTTTGGCATTGTCTGTGGCTTGGTGATTAAATGAATTTCCTAATTTTACCGTCCGGCAACGAGGCGTTCATCAACTTCTTCGCTGGAGATCAAGCGACCATCGCGCACTTCTTGGACGCGAGGTATTAATCCTGCCAGGTCTTTATCGTGGGTGACCATCACAATCGTTTTGCCCTGCGCGACCAATTCCTCGAACATGCCGAAGACCAGCCCGGCGGAGACAGTATCCAGATTACCTGTTGGCTCATCACCAACAAGCAGTTGAGGATCGTTCACTAATGCACGGGCGATGGCGGCACGCTGCTGCTGCCCACCGGAAATCTGGCTCGGATACTTATTCGCCACATCGGGTAGATCGACTCTTTCTAGCATGTCCATCGCCCGTTGATGGCGTTTTCCGGGATAGGTGCCAGTGTAGTTCATCGGCATCATGACATTTTCCAGTACTGTCAGCGTGGGTAGAAGCTGAAAGAACTGAAACACGACACCAACATTTTTGCCACGCCATTTGGCGACCTGATTTTCGCTCATCTTGGTCAGGCGCTCGCCGCAGACATAAACTTCGCCTTCGGTAGGGCGATCAATGCCCGTTATCATGTTAATCATAGTGCTTTTGCCGCTACCGGAAGGCCCAACAATCGCCATAAATTCGCCTGCATCGACTTGTAAATCTACGCCCCGCAGCGCTTCCAGCGGCCCTGCTTTGGTCTTGTAGATTTTCTTTACGCCTTCCAGCGAAATCAGCGGTTTGTTGGCGGCGCTGCCGTTTCCATTGCCGTTACGTTTTTGCTTGTCATTTGTCATGTTGTTTTCCTTTGTTTCGTCATTTTGTAGGGGCGACTCGCCGAGTCGCCCCTACGCGACATATTATCTTTATTGGTAGCGCAGAATATCTGAAACCGTCTTACGTGCCGCAGAGAGCGAAGGCCACAGGCTGGCGATAATCGTAATCACGATCATGCCAACTAACCCCAGTAAAGCGGCCTGCACCGGATAAACGGGCGGGAAGGTCTCGATAAATTGCGTAACGGTCAGCAGCATGTATTGAATGGCGACGGCGATAGGCAGGCCAACGAGCCACGCGATGATGCCGACGACCATACCTTCGGTCAAAAACTGCGTAGCAACCGTGCCGGAACTCGCGCCGATGGAGCGCATCACGCCGATTTCTTTTTGCCGCTCGAAGACACTCATGGAAAGAGTTGTCAGCAGACCAAGCGCACCTACCAGCGCGATTAACCCTGCGACCAATTGCAACACGACTTGAATAATCGTGAAGAAGTTAGTGAGCAGATCAACCTGCGCGACAAAGTTAATCGTCTGAACGGGGATACCCGCGCTCAGGAAATCTTCGTTGAGCGCATCGATGATGTCATCCAACTGCGCCGTCGTCGGGTTTTCCAGTGTCGTCGTCAAGAAGTAGGCTTGCGGCTGTGGGACTCGTTCACCGTCCAAATTTTGCCCGTCAAGGGTTGCCAACTGCTGCCAATCGAGGCCGATGAGTTCCGCAGGCAGGGCATCAGATTGCATTTGCGCGGGTAAATCCAGAATGCCCGTCACCGTAAAGGTCTCGGTTGCACCGTCGGGTTGCGATGAGGCTAACTGCAAGGTATCGCCAACGGCATAACCGCCGTTTTCCGCCAGCGCTCGGCTGATGACAACCGTTGGTTCGTCGGGGGTAAAAATTGCGCCGCCGTCTTCGATGAAATTGGCAAAGAGTGTGGCGGCCTCACGGGTAAAACCGAAGGCGGCTGCTTCTGCTGCTGCGCCACCCTCTTTAGCCGCGTTGACCAGCGAAGCGTAACGCAAGAAATTCGCTGCTTCCGCCGGAACAGGGATGGGAGAAGTGAGTTCTGGGACAGTGGTATAACCCGTCACTTCCGCTAAAACGCGCCAATCCATCCATACTTGGTCAAAGGGATAATTCGAGAGGCCGACGATAATCAGCTCTTTGGTGTTGCCGGGGACTTTAAGGACGACACTATCACCGACATTTTTGCCCATTTTAGTGGCAAGTGTCTGTGCGAGGATAATCCCATTGCTGCCATTGGCATCCGTCAACGGGTCGCCCACGTCCACTGTGAAGTTAAAAGCAGGGGTCGCGCTGTTGATGTCGTAGCCGTAAGCGAAGATTCCCGGAGGGCCGCCTGCCGCTAAAACCGGCTCGTAACCTTCAAATTCGACTTGGTATTGAAATCCCGGCTCAATCGCGCCGATCAGATTGTTATCAGCCGTCTGGAAGTTATCGCTAATGATGGCGTTAATTTGTTCTGGGTCTCGGCCTTGATTCGGCACGAGGCCGATTTCCACATTAAATGTGTCGATAAACGTGCCAATACCGTTGGTGAGTGAATTAAACACCGCGAAGATACCCATAAACGCGCCTGCCGCAATCGACAAGGTAATCACTGTAAAGGCGAGACGGCTTTTCTTGATGCTGACGTTGCTCAAACCCTGCCGGATCGTAATCGGGATGGGCAGGGCGCTGATTAACTTGGCAAGCGGCCCGGTGCCATATTTGGCATCAATACCGAGATCGGTTATCGCGTCCAGAATCTTCACCTGTGTTCCCAAGAAAACAGGCAGCACTGCGGCTAGGACTGGAATCAGCAGACCGACGATCACGCCTATGATGATTGAACTGGTCGAAATCTGGAACCCGTCCAGCACCGTACCGAGCGTGGGGGCGAGAGCTTGCGCGGCGGCATTCCCGCCCAAAATACCAACGATTACACCGGGGGTCACGCCGATTACGCCATAAGAGAAGGCGATGCCGCAGTACATGACGAAGTTATCCCAGCGGGTCGCGCCCATCGACTTCATCACGCCGATCAAGCGTTTTTGCTCGACGACAATCGAACTGATGACGTTAATCACTAAAAAGCCAGAGACGACCAACGCGACAATCGCTAGAAAGCCCATCGTATTACCAATGGTTTGTGCGCCTTGAATCTGTTGATTTTCCGCTGGATTTTGCACGAGTGTAAAAACGGGACGATAGGCGGTCTCATTAGCAATCAGGTTAGAAAACGCCTCTTGCTGTGCTTCCGCCGTCGGAAAATCCACAAAACGTGCCTCAAATGCTGAAAGACCGATTAAGCCAGACACATAATTGACATTCGTAGGCGAAGCGTACATACGCTGATTTGTACCTTGATAGGCATCAAAGACGATGCCCGAAACTGTCCATGTTTCCAGCGTCCCAATTTCGCCTGCTTGGGTGGCATCCTTTGAAGGACTCAAAATACGGAAGATGAGGGTATCGCCAACACCGATAAGGAGGCTTTCTGCGGTACGCTGTTCTAACGCGACCTGATTTTGCCCTTCGGCTGGATAGTCACCCTCGATGAGGCGCAGGGGTTCCATCAGCATTTCTGCAAATGGCACGGTATAGCCCACGAGAACGGCTTGGTCAAAGTCTTCGGCATCCTCGCTGAGTTTGTAGTAGCCTGTGCCTTGCGCGTAACCTTGGATTTCCGTTACGCCTTCGACTTGTGAGAGCTGCTCGATATAAGCCTCGTCATCCAGCGCGGCATCGCTATCCGCTGAAAGGAAAATATCGACCATCGAGAGTTCATCTTCTTTAATGTCTTCGCGCAGTTGGCGTACAATAATGTCACTGAGCGAGAAGAACGCGATTGTCCCGGCGACACCGATAAAAATGGCGATGGAGACGAGGGCGGTACGGCCTTTACGTGCGGTTACGTCGCCTCTGATTTTGCGTGTACGTGTTTTAAACATAGGTCTATTGTCCCTTTTTTACAGCGCGTAATTCATGAGTCCGCAATGCTTCCAGTTCTTGCGTGCGGCGGCGACCAGCGGCTTCGACGGATGAGCCTTCGATCAATCCATCGGAGAGGGTCATCACTTTACGAACATTTTTGCCCAGTTCGCGGTCATGGGTGACGACCAAAACGGTGCTACCTTGTTCGCTCAGTTCGTTGAAGGTATCAAAGACGATGCCAGCGCTCATGCGGTCAAGGTTGCCCGTCGGTTCATCCCCAATGATGAGGGCGGGGTCATTGGCGAGGGCGCGGGCAATCGCCACACGCTGCTGCTGCCCACCGGAGAGCATATCGGGCGTTTTGTTGGCTTGATCGGCGATCCCGAATCGTTCCAAAAGCGCCATCGCTTTGTCTTTGCGCTCGGAAGGTTTATGCACGTTGCAAAAATCCATCGGCGCGATCACATTTTGTACGACGGTCAAAGTCGGTAGCAGTTGGAAGAATTGGAAGATGATGCCGATGTTGCGCCCGCGCCACTTCACAAGCTCGCGCTTGGGGGCGTTGACGACATCAATGCCGTCCACCGTCACTTTGCCCGATGTCGGCGTATCAATCGCTGTAATCATGTTCAAGAAGGTGGTCTTGCCACCGCCGCTGGGGCCAATTAAGGAGATAAAATCGCCTCTATCAATGGTTAAATCAATACCTCTTAATACATTGAGGTAGCCGGCTTGCGTTTCGTAGGTTTTGGTTAAGCTGTTAATTTGGATGAACGGCTCTGGCATGATGCGTTGTCCCCCCTTTGCCGAAAGGTCACTAGAATGTTGAGCAAATCGTTATTGTAAGCACTTGTACGCGCTGTGACTGTGAAAGGTTGCACAACCGCACTTTCTGATTGTATACGAATTTTTACAAGATTGGGCAAAGAAAAAGACAGCCGCTGTGGGCTGCCTTTGAAAGGAAGGGACGAAAATGTTAATAAATCGCAGGTAGTGTCACAATCGACGTAGCGATTTCTTGCACACCGATGTCGAGATTACACTCATCCGGCAGGACGACGTGCAGCCGTAGACGATGCTCACGGATAGCTTGCGCCAGATGCGGCGTGGGCGAGCCTGTTTCGCCATCGGTCAGAAGCAGGATGCGGTTAATCTTGGGCTTCGCTTGCAGCACATGTTCCAGCACCGCGTTAATATCTGTGCCGCCTGTCGTTGTCAAGTGACCGCGCCGCAAATCCATCAAAGACAGCGCTGTTACGGCTGTCGAGAATTGGAATACATCAACTTCGCCATGCGCGACATACGGCAAAATCAGACCGAGCAAAACCATCAGCACATAATTCATTGAGCCAGAGACATCGAGATAGACATAAGCTTTGCTGGGTCGCTCCCGCACACGCGCCCGAATTTCGCCCGGCTGCGCCCATAAAACACCTTGTGCGCCCAAGCTGCGACGAGCAGGTGCGAGGCGATCCCGCGCATTCGGCAAAACGCCTGTGCCTAATGTCGTCTGGATGGGCATTTTGGCTTTGCGACGATGAACACCTAGTTGATTTCCTAAACACAGCCGCAGTGTCCGCGAAAAGACACGTCGCGCATGTTCACTGTTTGGATCCACCACACCGAAAGTCTGCGTCCGCATATAATCGCCCTCGCCGGGAGCGCCAATTTGCAGCTTAGGCCATTTCGCCGTCGCTTCCTTCATCATCTCTTTGATGAGCGGATCATGCTCTGGCGGGCCGTTATGATTGCCAAGCAACACGACTCCTTCTAATGGAAAGCCGCCTTTGAGCAGCAGGGCTAATACTTCTTCATACAGCGGCGGATTAAAGTTGTTAAAGTTCCCCGGCGGATAAAGCCGCATGAGTAACTCGCGTGTTCCGGCGGGGCCTACTTCGGGATAAACCGGATTTTCCGGCCAGCCGACGGGCGGACGTAGCAGACAGTGCGGGAATTGATCTGCCGCGTTGACGGCTTCAAAAAAGCCGCGATATTCAGGCCGCCAGAATTCTTGCATCAGCCCAGCATTGATGATGGCATCAAAGGCGATGTTTTGTGCTTGGGTCATGCGCGGATACATACGGGTATGCGCCAACATCACATGCCAAAGTTCGTGCATGACGAGCAGAAATAGATGTTCGTCGCGCTTGCAGAATTTTTCGACAAAATCAGGATTAATCAGCAAACGCGGGTGGCGCTTGCATTCAACAGCAGCAGTCGGCAGCGCTCGTGTCGTCTGGATTCCGATTAATCGTGTGAGTGTTTGCATCTCAAATTTTGATGCAGGCATACAAGCGATCAAGCGTTTTTTGATGGCGATGTCCTCGGAGCGGGTGGTTGTTTTTCGCAGCGCACTCATGCCATCAACCCTTCTTGAATTGCCCCTGTCGCACGGGCTAATGCGACCATCCGCGCATCATCCGTCACCAACGAGCGCGTTAAATAGCTCTGATTAAACAGCAGGGGGGCATTGGCAAGAAGGACTTGGGAACGCGCCCGCGCCAGCACATTGATGACCAATTGCAAATCAATCGCCCGAAATAGGCTAAACAGCGGCTTCGGCATGGGTCTGCTGGGGGCATCAAGCTCGTCATCGTCCTGACCTGTTGTGCTGTTTTGCTGGGCGTTTTCGTCGGGTGGAACAAAATAAGGCATGACCAAGCCTTTCCACGTTGGCTGATTCCAGCGATAAACGAGTGCCGCGCCTTTTAATGCGTAGCCCGTCCATGCGGTCTCTAGCAATTTCTCTAATGCGCTGACGTTTTCGCCGCCCGTTTCGAGCATCTGCGCGATGGCCTTGCCGCTGGTTAAATCAGGATTCAGCGGATGTCCTAGCAAACGATAAAATGGGTCGCCAAGGCCATCCAGTTCAAAGCGGGCGACACTCCGCGCTAAGGGCAAAAACGGCGCGTTGACCTTTTCCTGATTCCCGAACAAGCCGGGACGGTTAAGCCGATTGGCATTATTATTTTGCGGCTGGGCAGGCGCAGCCGCCGGAGCAGGGGCGGCTGCGCCATTGGCCTGTTGATTATTATTCGCAGCCGTCGCAGGGCGGAACGCATTTGAGGCAGGGGCGGCAGGCGGCGTGGGCTGGGGATTCGTTTGGGCTTGCGCCAGTGCTTGCAGTCCCATTAAAGAGGGCTGGCTATTCTGTGGTTGCTGAGTGTGAGTCATTGCAAGGTCTCCTCAGTGATGCCGAATAGATTTAAATCCTCGATAAACCGTTCCAGAGATTCCTTCCAGTTATGCTTGCGCCACAAAACAGGGAAGCCATTAAAGACAAAGTTGCGTTCCAGACGATAGATGCCGGTTTCTTCGCGCCCTTGGTTAATCCGCAGCCAGTCTTTAATCTCCCGCCAGAGCGTATTGTCCGGGCCGTTTTGCGGAATATTAGTCAAGGTGAAGCGCGGCTCTAAAACATGATAGGCAAGCTGCGCCAGCGGCTCGAAGGCTGAAGGATCGAGATTGCGTTTGTCGCGCAGTCGTAAAAAGATGGCAATAGCCAAGCCGATCTGTCGCGCATCGGAGTCTTCATTGCCGAGGGTCTGCGTAATCAGCCGAGACATATCAAAGTCGGAAAAGCCGAGTTCGTCCGCCAAGACCACCCGCTTTGCCCGGTCAAGTTCTTCCATCACCTGCCGCCACGCATCATCTTCCAGATACTGAGTCATCTCCCACGCTTGCTTGTGGATGGCGATGATTTTGATCTGCGCGGGTGGCACATCCGTCGCGGTTTGTGGCATTCCATAAACGAGTGCGAGTTCAGCGCTGTCGGCGGGGTCGGCATCGTCGCCTTCCAAGAGAAGACGTGCGGCATGAATCGCCACCACAGAACGCGCCAACATACGAGCGCGGCGCGGACTTTGTGGCAGGTGGGCGTGTTCGAGTAAATCCACTGCATACACCACATAATCGCCCAGCCAATCGGCCAATTCGCGCTCAAGCTGCGGAATAAGACGCGCACATTCTTCCACCAGCGCGGGTAAATTAATATCGGCGATTTCGTCCATCACGCCATTGCCTTCCCATGCTACGAGTTGGCGGCGCTCCGCTTTGCTGAGTTCGCTCCAATTGGGGACGGCGATAATAAAGGGGAAGCGATCCGTCAGCGCCGGGTCGAGTGCTTCTGAGCCGAAATACACATCCGAAGTCGCGGACGCGGTAGTGAGTTCTTCCGGCGCGGGTGGATTCATCGCTGCCCAACGGTGGCGCAGTTTTTCCAGCGCCATCCCTACGACACGGCGTTCATGGATGATCGGGAACATCTTATTTTGCAAATCTGCCCGGCAGCGCGAAATTTCATCAAAAAACACGAATCCCGCGTCCCAAATCGCGCCGGGGGTGCTGATAAATGCCAAACTGTCGCCGCTTTCATCTGGGAGGGGAATACCCACGAGATCGTCATAATTGAGCAGCGCCGCGTTGTAATGCCGCATCGATAAGCCTAGTGCCGCCGCCACCCGTTCTACCAACAGGGATTTTCCTGTCCCATGCGGGCCGATGAGCAGCAGCGGCGCTTCCGTCGCTAATGAGGCCAGCAGCACTGCGTCCAAGTGCCGCCAGCCGCGTATCCCTAATGCAGCAGTCAGGCTCGTTTCCGTCATGGTTGGGTCGTCGATCATAGCTCTCTCCCTTACTCACGTTGCGGTCAACTCGGCAGTTTGCATTTCGGTGCTTTAATTTTAGTAGAATTTCCTTTCTTTATTTAAACGCAAAATAGGATTGCAACGCAACCCAACTTTTAGGGGATATTGCGAGGCCACTTTTTTTAATCCGCCGAGGATTTTAAAAATTGTGATATACTTCTTGCCAATTTTGCTTAGGTAGTGCAGGGGAAGCGAATGCGATTTAACAGCCTATTTTTGCTGGCGCTGCTCATTATAGTGTCGGTATTTTCAGTTAAAGCACAGGACTCTACGCCAGAGGTCACGCCCGAATCTACTTCAGAGGCCGGGTCGATTTGCTCGCTTATCATCCAAAATGCGCTGGAAGCCGCCGCTCGTGAATGCGCCAGCACGGGCATCAACGAAATTTGTTATGGCAGCGGGGCGTTGGAGCTGACCCCGCGTGATTCAGGCGAAATTGAGTTTGCTGCGTCCGGTGATCGGGCGGATGTCGGTGTGATGCAGCAGCTTTCACTCCTGCCATTTAGCGTGGAACGTGAGGCATACAGTGTCGCCGTACTGCGTCCGCGTATTGACCTGCCGGAAGGAGCGCTGACGATGCTTGCGTTTGGGGAGGTCACACTACAAAATATCAGCGATGCCGAGTCGGATTTTCTGGCGCGGGAAGTGCTGGTGCGGCGGGGTGCTGGTGCGAATGTGCGCGACATTCCCGACGAAGCAGGCAGTTTGATCGGCACGTACTTTTGGGGACAGGCGCTCACCGCGATTGGGCGCACCCAAGATGGCGCATGGCTGCGGGTGATCGCTGAGGGACAAGCGGGATGGGTTTCCGCCGATTTGGTGATTGGGGATTTTGATTTCGCGTTGTTGAACGTCGATACACCGGATGATGCCCCTGTGCTTTATGCCCCAATGCAAACGTTTGATCTTCGCACAAGCGTTTTTGATGCGCCGTGTACCGAACTGGACGCGATGGGTTCCGAAAGCGGCCTGCTGATTCAAACCCCGAATTTGGCACGTTCTGCCCGGCTTGTTATCAATAATTTTCCTGTGAGTTTTACCGGCACTCTTTACCTCCAGACATTACCAGATACACTGCAAATCAATGTTTTGGAAGGGGAGGCCGAAGTTGGTGACATCCAAATTGGGACGCTAACCCTTGCGGCGGGGCAGTTGGCGCAGGTGTTACTCGATGCTGATGGGCTTTATGCCCAATATCCCGACACTGCCGAAGAATACAGCTATGTGCGGGCGCGTAACACGCCGCTAGCGCTGCTGCCGCGTCCGATTAACCTGCCATTTTCTTTAGTGGGTGTGCTGCAAGCGTTTGAACCTAACACCGGATTTTTACAAAGTCTGCCAGCCGACGGGCAGTGTGTGGTGGCATGGTCAGCCGCAGTTAATTTGCGCTCCGGGCCGGGGACACAATATCCCATCCGAGAAAGCAGCCCTGCTGGGTTCGCCGCGCAGCCGGATGCGCGGGCGGTAGGGTTAGACGGCGTGTTATGGTGGCGCTTGGCGGAAGGCATTTGGGTCAATTCCAACGGGACGGCGATTGCAGGAGTATGTGGGCTGCTGCCTGTGATTGATCCGCCCCCGCTGCCTTAAAATCTATTACGACAAATTGTATTACGAAGAACGTAAATTTTGCTTGTATTTGGAGCAAATATTTTCTAAACTTCATCGTAGGGTAAATATTTTTTTATTATCGGGACGAGTGCAGGGCAACAGTGTTAAAATAGAGTAGACAAAGTAACAACAAAAACACCATCAGCGTTTTAGTTCGTCAGCTCACTCTTTAACGGTTAACAAAGAAACCCGACTCATGATTCCGCAAGTGTATCCGACTCTCGCACTTCCCCAGCATGTGCAGAAACCAAGCACAAACCGTCGCTGGCTGCCTTGGCTCATTTTAGGCGGAACGACGATGGCGGGATTCTTCATGCTGGTGTGTGCCGTGAGCGTAATTGGGATAACGTATCTGACCAAAGATCGGATGCCTTCCGGCGTAAGTGTGGCGGGGATTGATGTGGGTGGCGCGTCACGGACTGATGCGGCGGCGGCGCTGCAACTAGGAACTTCCGCGCAAACCCTTACCGTGACGGATGGAGATCGGCGTTGGACGGTTTCATTAGGGGATTTAGGTATTTCGGTGGATACCAACGCGACCTTGCAAGCAGCCATCGCAGCAGGGAAGAATGCTGCTATCCAGCCCTACTATACGATTGACCTGAGCCAAGCCCAAGATGGATTGATTGCCTTAAGCGAACTCGCCAATATCGCTGCTCTACCCGGTAATCCGCCGCAGTTGGGACGTTCAATCGAAATCCCAGTTGTACTTGACCGTCTGCGTCTGGATGTCACGAGCGAATTAGCTGACGGGATACTCGATCTCACCATGATCGAAGTCGCGCCGCCGGAGCCAGAAACCGTCACTAGTGAAAATTACACGGGAGTGACGGTAACGCATATTGTGGAAGGTGGGCAAGAACTTGCCTTGATTGCGCGGCAGTATGGGGTTGCGATGGAAGACATCGTGAGCCTGAATGCGATTGAAAACCCGGATTTACTTTATGTCGGACAAGAGCTAATTATCCCTGCATCGGGCGAATATGTGCCACCAGCGGAGGAAATCCCCGCTGCGCCGAGCAACGTGGGCAAATCGATTCTTGTTTCTTCGGCGAATCAGCGCATTTATGCCTATGAAAATGGCGTACTTGTGCATACGCATTTGGTTTCAACAGGCCGTGACGCAACGCCAACTGTGTTGGGGGATTATAGCATTTATGTAAAATACGTCGCAGATGACATGAGCGGCCCGGATTATTTTCTGCCGCAAGTGCCGTATACCATGTATTTTTATCGCGGGTATGGCATTCATGGCACATACTGGCACAACAGCTTCGGAAGAGCGATGAGTCACGGCTGCGTTAACCTACCAGTTGCCGAAGCCGAGTGGTTTTTTAATTGGGCTGAAGTGGGGACACCAGTACGGGTGATCTAATTAAGATACACTATTTTCTTACGATACTCTAACAGCTAACAGAACACTTAAGAGATCGGAAGCGGTGTATAATGAAAATTGTAAAAAAAGATGTTGCAAGAATCTTACGCAGCACGAGTGAGGAAGTATGGGACGCATAAAAAAAATATTCTGGATTTTGCTGCTGCTGTGTGTTGCACCTGTGATGGCACAGCAACTGTCCTGTCCCGCGATCGTGGAGACTGCGCTTCAGGCTGTTGATACGTTGTGTCGGGATACAGGACGCAATCAAGCCTGTTATGGCAACGTGTCATTAGAAGCAATCGCCCGCGCTGATGTCAGTGATTTTAACTTTGACTCGGTTGGCGATATTGCGGATGTGAGTGACCTTCAATCGCTTAAGCTCGACCCCATGAACGATGACCCCAATGACCCAAGATGGGGCGTAGCGATGATGCGTTTGCAGGCGAATCTACCAGACACACTGCCGGGACAGAACGTGACCTTCTTGTTGTTTGGGGATGTTGAAATTACCGAAGCGAATACCTTCATCAATCCTGAAGAGGAATATGCTGAAATACCTGCGCCTATGTCGGCCTTTTATCTACGGACGGGCATTGGTGATTCACCTTGCGCGGAAGTGCCGGAAAGCGGTTTGTTAGTGCAAACGCCTAAAGGTGTTGGGACGATTTCGTTTAATGTGAACGGCGTAGATGTCAGCCTCGGTTCGACGGTCTTCTTCCAGACGGATGCTGATGGGGACATGAATGTAACCACCATAGAAGGCTCTGCTTCCCTCACGATTGAGGGTGAATCCTATGCCGTTATTGCAGGGACGCAGCGTCGCGTCCGCTTGAATACAGACTATGTTGCTCAAGGCGAACCAGGCGCCGCACAACCTTATGTTGCTCAACAAGTTGCACCGCTGCCAATTCAGGTTTTGGAGCGTCCGATTGAAATTGCGCCGCCGATGCCACAAGAGCGTATTCAAGAAGTCGAGAATATGATTGCCAATGGGCAGCCCCCATGTGGTCAGCCTGATCTACCTTCTTGTGAACATCTCCCTGAAGAACTGGGAGGCAGCCCTTGTGTCCTGCCCGGAACTCCTGAAGCAGATGCTCAGGGCGCGACTGAATGCGTGGTTGAAGAAGAGACAGATAATTCCACCGGTGGTACAGGAAACGTTGCTCCCGAAAGTACAGAAGCCGTGGGTGTTCCGACCCCAGCAGGTGCCACGCCTGAAGGTACGTCAGAATCCACTAATCCGACGCAACCAGCCACTGAAAATACGTCTGTAGATGGTGTTACGACACCGACGGAAAGACCCTTACCATCGCCGACAGATCAGCCTTTACCCACCCAGCCTCCTCCAAACCCCACGGAGGAGACTGCACTCCCAACCAATGCAGGCACAGGCATCGAGACACCAACGCCTGAACAAACACCTCCCTGAGTTATAGCGGTTGTTTTTTTGTGTAAAGCAAAGACACGCGGTTCAAAATGATGAATGGGCGTGTTTTTTGATTAGA